>Ga0070733_10000177_pt1 | contig 59053 bp, 59 predicted proteins | sample Coa_R1_9_FD_66450 | JGI IMG/M metagenome (GOLD analysis project Ga0070733, IMG submission 66450) | Surface soil microbial communities from Centralia Pennsylvania, which are recovering from an underground coalmine fire - Coalmine... | ecosystem: Environmental > Terrestrial > Soil > Unclassified ... | reverse complement strand
TCGTCGATATCCGCAAGGGCGTGCATTGCATGATTCCGAAGCGGGTTTTCGCCGGCTACCGGCAACGCGCGCATAAGAGTAGCTGAAGCGCTTCCCAGTCCTCGCACCTGCGGCGCTCATACCGCGGGGTGGGCGTTCGCGTCCCAATCCCACCGCACGGAGCTGTGGAGCACGGGAATTGCCTATCGGGCCTGATCAAGCTGCGGCCGATGCGACCCCCCAAGTCCGGCCGATCGCGCAGGCGATCGGCCGGACCATTCTCCTCAGGGCACCTCGACCTTGATCTTGCGCGTACGGAACTCTACCCGCTTCGGAATGCGCACCGCCAGCAAGCCGTCCTTGAGACTGGCTGCAATCTGGGCGGTCTCGAGCTCGCCGCTCAAGGTGAAGCTTCTCCGATACTTCGTGGACCGTAAGTCCGCGTAAAGGGCGGACATCCCCGTCGGCAGATCGAGCGCGACGTCGCCTTCGATCGTCAAGCTGTTCCGATCGGCCTGGACGTTGAGTCCCTCCTTCGAGACGCCCGGCATCTCCGCCTGCACCGTAATCTGATGTGCGTCTTCGAAGATGTCCACTGCGGGGATGAGTACCACATCTCTTTCGCGCGTCCTGCTTTCGACCGCGGTGGAGGATTCCCCACCCTCTTTATCGACGGCGGTCGATCCGCCCGTCGCAACGTTCTGCGTCGCCATGGCTGGCCCTCCTTTCAATTCACGTTGATCTGCCGCGGCCTTGCGGACTCGTGGCGCTGAATGGTGATGTGGAGCACGCCGTCGCGGTACTTGGCCTCGACACGCTCCGGGTCGACGTCATCCGGCAGCGTGATCACGCGCCGGAATTCGCCATCGAAGCGCTCGCGCCGGTAGTACTGGGCCTTCTCGTTCACCTCCACGTTCCGGGTTCCGGAGACCGTCAACAGGTTCTGCTGGATCGATAGATCCAGGCTCTTAGGCTCCAGGTTTGCGGCGAAGAGGTAGACGTCGACCCGCTCGGGCGTTGCGCCGACGTTGAGGGGCGGAAACGTGCCTCGTCCCACCGCGCGAATCCCCGCCGGCCACGGCGAATGGCCAAAGAGCTGGACCATCTCGTTTTCCAGGCGTCGGAATTCGTCAAAGACGCTATCAGTGTCGAAACCGGAGAACAGACTTTCGAACATGACAAACACCTCCCGTGCCAGTGATTGCTTCCGGGATGGCCAGATAGGTCCTCTCAGTGCAGATTCAAGGGGCATTTTTTCCGGCCGGCGCCTGTGTCAACCGACAGTGGACCGTAGACTTCAGCCTTGCATTTCCCGGTCGCGGTCATTCCCCGTTGAAAATCTCTGGTGCGCCTCTAAAAAAGCGGATTTTGAGCACCGTGCCGGTTGGCACGGGGCGTGCTTATCTCATTGATTTTCTAAGGAGGAGACAGCCATGGATTTTCGTCCACTTCATGACCGCGTGGTCCTGAAGCGGCACGAGCGCCAGCGTCATTCACCCGGAGCATTTTGATTCCGGATACGGCGGGCGAGAAGCCGACCGAAGGCTGCGTGATGGCCGTCGGCAGGGGGCAAGATTCTAGAGAACGGGAAGGTCCGCCCGATTGACCTCGGGATGGGTGATCGGGTGCTCTTCGGAACTTACAGCGGTACGGAGGTCAAAGTCGCCGGTGAAGAGCTGATCGTCCCGCGCGAGGAAGACAGCATGGCCGTTATCGACGAGCCGCAGGCAGAACGGAAGGCTTAAGTGGAGGGCAAGATATCGCTGTCAAAGAAGTGAGGTTCAGTGAAGACGCCCGTCCGGGCCCATCGGGGGTGTCCGCTGGCGCTCGACGCGGTGGTCTTGAAAGCGCACCTCCTAACCCCATTTTTTGCGCCGTAAGGTGTTCCTAAACGGTAATGGGAGCTCACGATGGATCCCATCAGAAAGCTGCGGTCGGAGCTGGAACGCGGTATCTCGCGTGCATGGGAAAGTCTTACCGAGGGCTGGCGCGAGGTGCTCACTCGGAGTAGCGGTGCACTTACTCAGTACGTTCGCGCAGCAAAGCAAGGAGGAAACGAGGAGTCAAACAAAACCTTCCCGACATGGGCTCTTCTGGCCGGCGAATGTTGGGAAACCGCCCAGTCGGTCATCGTACGCATCGAGCTGCCGGGGATGCGCAAGGAAGACATCCATATCTCAGTTGATCGTGGCCGCCTTCAAATCCGGGGAATTAAGCGATCCTCGGGCGAGGATGAGCCACGGTTCTACCATTTGATGGAACGAGCCTTCGGCTCATTTGAGCGAAGCGTTCCGTTGCCGTCCAATATTGATGCGGGGCACGCTGAAGTCGTCTACGACGAGGGAGTCGTTACCGTGATTTTGCCCAAGAGCGAGGCTACTCCCCCAACGCAATTGTCGATTCGATGAACCGTCTGGCGCCTCTCGTTTGCTCCTTGTGCCTGCGATTGCTCTGCGCCACGACCGTGGCGACTTTTTCTGCGATGTGACCTGCTGGGTTCTTCGGACCTCTCTGGCTCGCGGGCGTATGATCCTGCCTCGCGTTCCATTCGACTAGAGCGGCTTACGAGAATCATTTTGCCGGTGGAAGGTCGAAACCCTTAGCGCGGCAGATCCCTCCCTTTCCACCAATCAGATCAGGTACTTGCGGAGCACTTTTCCGCACGATCGAGAGTGCACGAACGACGCCGGTGACACTGGGCACTTCATCCAGTCGGAATGGGACGCTTTGCAGCACCTCCTGCGTTACCCTGATTTGGTGCAACTCGGGCGGCGCTCACGACAAGCGTGCGTGAGAGACCGAGCGACGTCGCGACGCTATGCAACCATGTTCGATACCGTACATCGCAGGCCACGGATCGGGGGTATCTTGGTGATTACGTTCTGCCAATCGGTCCGTTGGTCTGGCTAACAGTTCGAGTAAGGAGGTGGCGGCGGTATGCGTCCCATCAAGAGACAAGCGTTTGCCTTCCTCACCGCACTGTTGCTGGTTGCCTGTGGTGGGAGCCAGTCGGGCTCCACTGCTGGTACGGGGCCGACGCGCGGCGAATTGCTTGGCTCACCCGCACGGCTGTCCACCATTACGGCCTCTAGCGTGCTGGTCGAACTGAACGCACTGACCGATACGCAGGTCCTCACACTGGGCGGTACGCTCCGGTGCGACGTCGCCGTCTACCACATCGAATACACGACGGTCGGCGGCGCCAACGAAGCGACCACGGCGTCCGGGGCACTGATGGTACCCGTCGGACTTGACTCGAGCTGCCTGGGTTCACGCCCGATGATGTTGTACGCGCATGGCGCTACCACAAACCGCGCTTTCAATATTGCCGATCTGACTGTGCAGAAGAACGCGGAGGGATTCTTCATGGCGTTCTTCGCGGCGCAGGGCTACATCGTCGTTGCCCCCAACTACGTAGGTTATGACAGCTCAACGCTGTCCTACCATCCGTATCTGGTCGCTGATCAGCAGTCGAAGGACATGATCGACGCGGTTACTGCGGCGCGCAGCGCGTTGCCCACGGCTGCGGCACCTTTGACTACGGATAGCGGTCGACTGTTCATCATGGGGTACTCTCAAGGTGGTCACGTCGCGATGGCGACGCATCGCGCCATGCAGGCCGCTGGAATGGCGGTCACTGCATCGGCTCCGATGTCGGGGCCCTATGCGCTTGCGGCCTTCACTGACGCGGTGTTTTACGGACGGGTCAATGGTGGTGCGCCGGTGTCATCCGTATTGCTGATCACCGCGTATCAGGCGTCCTACGGCAATATTTACGCCAGCACTACCGATCTCTTTGAGGCGCAATACGCGAACGGCATTCAGTCCTTGCTGCCCAGCACGATGACAAGAAGTCAGCTGTATGCACAGGGCAAACTACCCATGTCAGCGATATTCAGCACGACACCACCCGATCCGACATTTGCCGACATCACACCCGCAACAACGCCAGTCAATCTCGCGCCGGTTTTCGCGCTGGGCTTTGGTGCCGGCAATTTGATCAAGAACAGTTACCGGCTCACCTATCTGCTGGATGCGGAGGAAAATCCGGACGGTGGATGGCCAACGACAACCACCGGCATCGCGGCCGCGGCCCCGGGTGTACCTCTCCGACAAGCGTTACAGCGCAATGATCTGCGCGACTGGATTCCAACGGCCCCGATCTTATTGTGCGGGGGCGATTCGGACCCGGTCGTCTTCTGGCTCAACACCCAGCTGATGCAGGGCTACTGGGCGTCGCACGCACCGCCATCCATGCGGCTAAGCGTACTGGATCTCGACTCCACTGCATCGGCTGCTGACCCTTATGCCGGTCTGAAGCAAGACTTTGCGCAGGCGAAAGAGCTTGTTGCTGCGACCGCCGTGGCACAAGGGGCTACAGATGGCGGGGCGGCGGCGGTGGCCGAGGCGTATCACGGTACGCTGGTACCTCCGTTCTGCCTGGCAGCTGTCCAGTCGTTCTTCGCGGCTCAATGACACGAGTTCACAAGCGCATCAATTGTCGTGCTCGAGACTTCAATCACACAGTGGTCATCACCTTCGGCGTTCGTAATGCGTGGCGCCTCGAGTAGATGCTGTTCGGCTTGCGGAACGATTTCCCCTATGTACGTTATCGCACAGACGGTGACGGCACGGAGAGTTATTCGATAGGGGGAGCGGCGGACGAGACACCTAATCCCACTAGTTCGCGCGGACGTTTCAAGTAAGGAGAAGTAAGATGCTCTACACGATTGCAGTCATCCTGATTGTCCTTTGGCTTCTCGGTCTTGTCAGCTCCTACACCATGGGCGGATTCATTCACGTCCTCCTGGTGGTCGCGCTGGTGGTGATCGTGGTTCAAGTGATTCAAGGTCGACGCGGATGACGATTCTGTGCCCGTGGTGGGGATCCGGTTGTCTCATTGACAGGAGAAGCGGACATGAGCGCGATCAAGATCGCGGCGGTTGTGCTGATTGTGGCCGGCGTCCTGGGCTTGGTGTACGGCAGCTTTAGCTACAAGGTTTCGTGGCCGCAGCCAGTGCAAGTTAGCTTTCCGGCCGGGGTCGGGTTGTAAGACTCGTCCTACGTGCAGAGTCGGAGTTTGTGGGGCGGGTCGCGCTAACCACAGGCGTATGCTCCACCCGTAACATTCCACTCCGTCGAGTGGAAAACCGGAGGATTCAAATGAGACTAGCGTTAAGCTGCGCGTTGCTCGCCAGCGCATTACTGGGCCTGTCTGCGTGCAACAAGGCCGAATCTCCCGACAAGGTTCAAGCGGATGTCGCTAAGGCTCAGAGCGATGCGGCCGAGGCGAACGCCAAGGCGGACGAGAAACAGAAGCAAGTCGAGGCTGAGGCGGCTAAAGACCGGGCGGATGCGCAAGTCAAGGCGGCCGACAAGAGTGTCGGCGCTCTAGCGGACTCTGCGGTTACGCAAGCTGAGGGCGAAACAAAAGTCGCCCTGGCGAAGTGCGAGGCGCTGGAAGGTGATGCTCAAAAAGCGTGCAAAGACCAGGCAAACGCCCATATGGATGCAGTAAGAGAGAAAGCGAAAGCTGCCAAGTCCGACTGAGTGCCATGCGCTGGCGGATTTCAAACGCCGCTGCGGTTGAGTGTTACCCAGCGGGCTCGCGTCCTGCGGCGGGCCCGTTTTTCCTCCGGTCAGGGAGACCGGCTGAGCAGCTCAATGAGCTTCGTAATCCATGCCGCAATGTCTGTGGATCCACGCGGGGGTTCCACCGGCCCACTGCACGATGATGCGTATCAAGCACGCCAAATAAGCTGCGTGGTTTAGTGCGGCCGGCTGTGCCGGCCAGCGGAATCTTTCATCGGTACAAAGCGATAGCAGCACCAAGAAAGTGCCGCCGCAGAGCATTTCGCTTGCGAAGCCGGTACCGCCTTGCGCTAAGGCGAACTTCCGCTGGCTAAGAACGCTGCCGAGAGCCCAGGCTACGTTCCCGATGCCTAGAGCTACTAGGCCGACCGGTGCGGCCGAGAATCCACGCCCCCGCACTAGCAGCAGCACGCCAAACAATCCCACGGCCATCCCTGACGTTTCCAGCTTCGATGGCGAGCACAACCCGGATCTCATCGAGCTGACTCGCGAGCCCTCCTTCGCTGGCTTGCATTCCGACGCGAAATTCCGCGAGCTGGTGGAGCGAATCGGTTGGGGCAGCCTGGCCGCTGACTGACCGCCGAGGTTGGCTGGTGCGCCGTTAGCGCACCGTGAGTGCAGAAGTAGACGGTCAGTCGATCCTGATCACGCAATCACAGCTGAGCTTATAAGCCGTGAACGGAGCGCAGGGCTCTCTCGCGGCCCCATCGCCTAACGCGTGATCGGTTTGCTGGTTGGCAAATAATTCTATAGAATTGAAATCATGAAATCTACAGAAGCCGTCAATTCCTTGAGCGCGCTTGCATCCGACCCGCGCCTGAAGGTGTATCGGCTCCTGGTAAAGCGCGGACCGGAAGGGTACACCCCGTCCGAATTGATCGAGCTTCTGGGCGTGCCGGCGCCGACGCTGTCCTTTCATTTGAAAGGACTCGCGCAAGCCGGACTCGTCGTTAGCCGCCGCGAGAGTCGAAACCTCTACTACAGCCCGAACTTCGATCGCATGAACGCCTTGGTCGGATTTCTCACCGAAAATTGTTGCAGCCTGGCAAACGAGGCCTGCGCGGCCGACTGTGAACCCGTTGCAGCCTCCTCACCATTGAGGAAAAGAGCATGAAGCGTCTGCATGTCCATGTGGCCGTCAGGAATCTTGACGAGTCGGTTCGTTTCTATACACAACTCTTCGCTGCCGAGCCTACGGTGCGCAAGCCCGACTACGCGAAGTGGATGCTCGATGATCCGCGGGCGAACTTCGCAATCAGCCAGCGGGACGCAAGGGTTGGGATTCAGGAACTCGGGATTCAGGCTGAGAGCCGCGCTGAGCTCGGTGACCTGTATGCGCGTCTGAAGGGCATCGGTCGCCCGGTGCACGAGGAGGGCGCGACGACCTGTTGTTACTCCCACAGCGAGAAGAGTTGGGTGGAAGACCCGCAGGGCCAGGAGTGGGAGATCTTCTTCACCAGCGGTGCGAGCACCGAGTACGACTCGGACATAAGAGGGTCGGAGGCCTCGACCGCTGAGTCTGACCGTTGTCGACCGGACTGTTGCTCCACGTCCGCCGCCTATGCCCACGCAGCTTCGCGCGGGGACTGAACAGGATGCCGCGGGCATCCGGGCGCTTTTGGGCGGCGCTGGACTGCCAACGGCCGACCTCCTGGCATCAAATCCGCAGTTCATCGTCGCCTACGACGGAAAAGCGATCGTGGCTGCGGGCGCGCTGCAGTTATTCGGGGCATGCGCCCTGTTGCGCTCGGTAGTGGTCGCCTCCGGACTTCGCGGAACGGGACTGGGACGGATCGTGGTAGAGCACTTAGAGCGGGTCGCACGCGCAGCTCACATCACTCAGTTGGTTCTCCTCACCGAGACCGCGAGGCAGTTCTTCGAACATCAGGGCTATCGTGTTCTCGATCGCAAAGACGTCCCGCGGGCCGTGCAGGAGAGTGAGGAATTTCGCTCGCTGTGTCCGACTTCTGCCACCTGCATGGCGAAGATGCTGCCAAGCACCTCATAGGAGAGCTGATGGCGGACCATCCATACAACGTACTGTTTTTATGCACGGGCAATTCGGCTCGCAGCATTCTTGCCGAAACCCTCATCAATCACTGGGGGCGCGGCCGCTTTCAGGGCTTCAGCGCTGGGAGTCACCCCAAAGGGGAGGTACATCCGATCGCGCTGGAATTGCTCAAGCACATGAGGCTTCCGACGGCGGGTTTGCGCAGCAAGAGCTGGGATGAACTCGCTACCCCCGGAGCAGCGCCGTTGGATTTCGTGTTCACGGTCTGCGACAACGCCGCAGGCGAGGTGTGTCCGTACTGGCCAGGCCAGCCCATGACGGCACACTGGGGAGTGCCAGATCCGGCGGCGGTCGAGGGGACGGACACGGAGAAGTGGCTGGCCTTCCGGGAGACCTTTAGACTGCTCGACAACCGCATCAAGATCTTCACGAGCCTCCCGCTCGGATCGCTCGATCGGATCAAACTGCAGGAGCGCTTGGACGCGCTCGGCAAGACGCGATCGAACGAGACCACGTGAGTCTGCTCAGGCGGCTGATAGCCGAGGGGATCGGCTCGCTGCTGCTGGCGGCGGCTGTGATTGGCTCGGGTGTCATGGCCGAGCGTCTGGCAGGCGGCAACACCGCCATAGCGCTGCTCGCCAACACTGGTGCGACCGTGGCGGTGCTCGCAACCCTGATCGCGCTGCTGGGTCCGGTGAGCGGAGCGCACTTCAACCCGGCGGTGTCCCTGGTCCAGGCGCTGCGCAACGCATTGCCATGGCGCGAGGCCAGCGGGTATGTCGTGGTTCAGGTGCTGGGCTGCTGTCTCGGGGCAATGCTCGCGCATGCCATGTTCGAGCTGCCGCTGCTGCAATCGTCCATCCGTGTGCGAACCGGTGCCGCTCAATGGCTGGCTGAGGCCGTCGCTACGTTCGGTCTCCTCTTGGTTGTTCTCGGATACCGGCGTGCGCAGGACGTGCCCTGGATGGTGGCCGCGTGGATCGGGGCGGCGTACTGGTTTACTGCGTCGACATCTTTTGCGAATCCGGCCATCACCGTTGCGCGCTCGCTTTCGGATACTTTTGCGGGCATTCGCCCTGCGGATGCGCCGGCGTTCATTGCGGCCCAACTGGTAGGTGCGCTGCTCGCGCTGCCCGCCGCGCGGGTTCTGTTTGGCACTTCTGGGGCGACATCGGTTGAGTCTTCAGGTGAATCCACTTAGTTGGCGTGCGGGAGATTTGCGGGAAGCAGTTGTGCGCTGTTGTGCCAAATTGCAACGGGCGCCCCTTGGCAAGTTGTTGGAATCTACAGGTTACCTCGAGCCAACGATCGGGCTCATAATGCCGAGGTCGAGGGTTCGAGCGCGTCGTGTATGACTGCGTTCGAATGGCTTCAAGACAGGTGTCGAGTACCAATTCCTAACTTGCATCTTCCCCGCATCCGCTGCAGGACGAGGCTGCCCAGCCTTTGACGCTGATCGGCCTTTGCCTTCTGTTCTTCGGTGCAATGATCTCGTTGCCCAATGTAGTTGGTTTTCGCCAGCGTCTGTTCCTGACCCTGACCGTCACGTGCGCGGCGCTGCTGTTCGACTGGATCGCGTTTGTTCCAGGACCAAGGGAATTCCATGCGGGTTCATCCGCCAGCCATCCGGGCAGTCCTGTGAACTCGACCTTCGGTCGGGTGGTGTTTGGGGTCGTCGCGGGTCTTATGGATCTTTTCGCCGTCTATGCATGGCGGCTGTCGATTCGCCTCCTGGTAACTGGATCCGACGCCAAGAAGCCTACCGATGCCAGCTCAAAAAAACTAAGGCGCGCCAGGTGCCCCGGACGAGTGCAGGTGTTTTCGATTGCGCTTATAAGCGCACGCAAAAATGCTGCTAAGGTCTTGAGACCCAGGCGGCCGACCGCAAGATCGACGACTTCATCATGACCGTCCCACGCTCGTGCCCGGGGTGACGAGAAGTTCGTCCAGTTGCACGAACGCCTCGCTAAACCCACTTGTACTCCCAGAGGCGATTGCGCCGTCAAGAGCTTCCTTCGAGGGATAGCGGTCATGCATGACAACCAGGGTCTCGGCACCTCGTCCTTCGAAAGTCACCGTGGTGACAGGCCCACCTTCGCCACCTTCGTCATTCGTCCAGACGAGGCGGGAATGCGGCGTCACTTCGATGTACCTACCGAAGAACTCCAAAGGCTGCTCTGAGGCAGGGTGGCCGAACACAAAACGGTAGGTGCCCCCCGTACGAACATCCACCTCGCAGGAAATGAAGGATATCCCAAACGACTTTGGTGCCCACCACCGCTTGAGCAGCTCGGGCTTGGTCCACGCCTCGAACACGATGCGCGCCGGGCCGTTGAAGGTTCGCGTAACGACTAGCTCACGCTCGGACTTCCGATCCACCGTCGTGCGGCTCTTCATGGGTGTAGGCTCACTCTCTCTTCTTGCGTCCATCTACCTTCTCCTTCCGTTTCAGTTCCTCGACTACCTTGTGCAGCTCGTCGAAGCGTGCGTCCCAGAGCTGGCGGTACCTCTCGATCCATGCCGCCTCTTGCTCCAGTCGGCGCAGGCCGAGCTTGCAGGTCCGCACGCGCCCGACCTTCTCCGTGGTGACGAGCCCCGCCTGCTCCAAGACGCTGACATGCTTCTTCATGCCTGTGAGGGTCATTTGGAACTTCTCGGCAAGGTCCGTGATCGAGGCGTCTGCACGCCCGAGCTGCTCAAGAACGCCGCGTCGGGTGGCGTCCGAGAGCGCGGCGAACGAGGCGTCGAAGCGGCTCCGGATATACTGAACCATATGGTTCAGTATTTAACACACAGATCGGCGGCATGCAAGGGGAGGCCGAGCGCGGGCTGGGATGCCGGCCGCCTTCACCCCAGATCGACCTCATTGCGACGCAGATTCGATCGACTCGGCGATCCCTAGGCCGGGGACCGGCGGCTTGACTGTGGGTTACGGAATCCTGATCCGCCTGGACGAGTTCGATTTACGGCTTCTGTCGCACGAATGTCGCCATGTCGGGTGGAAGCGGACTTGAAGCTTTCCTCGCCCGTTATCTCAAGCAGATCGCCGACTTCACTTACAACAACGCGCCCTGCGAGCAGGATGACGAAGCGCATGAACTGACCGCCTGGCCAATACTCGTACCTACGGTCGCGTACCAAACCGTGCGGCAGATCTAGCGCGTGCTCGAGCTGCTTCCACCTCGCGGTCACGGGGCTGGGCGGCGGTTACTAGGGCATCGACAAGAACCCGCGCTGTGGACGCAACATCCTCGACCGCGCGCTCAAAGGCTGCCTTGTTGGCTCTGGACGGAGTGTTAAACCCGCTGAGTTTTCTAACGAACTGGAGTGACGCAGCGCGAATCTCTTCGTCTGACGCGGGCGGCTGGAAATTAAATAGCGTCTTGATGTTTCTGCACATCCTGGTCACCTCCGGTCGGACTCCGTCACTAGCCTCGACATGATAAATGGACTTCGCTCCGGATGCGTTGAATTTGCGGGTTACCTGGAGCCTGCTCGCGCGCTCATAATGCCGGGGTCGAGGGTTCGAGTCCCTCCCTCTCCGCTGCCTTTGCGGCTGACGTCGCCGCAGAATCCGCTTTCATGCGGACTCGCAGCCGTGGGGCGTAAATGCTCTGGGTGGTGCGGTGACCGAGCCTGCCTGGAGGAGCAAGCCCAGCTGGTAGCTGGTGACGACGGAGGACAAGATAATTCCGCCGCCGGTCCAGCGTCAGATGGCACAGCGAGCGGGCGCTACGGTGGCAGAGGCCAAGGGAAGTCATGCGATCTGCGTCTCGCAGCCGCAGGCCGTGATCAAGCTGATCGAGCAGGCAGCCAAGGACACCTAATCCCTCGTGCATCCTCGGAAGCGGAGCCCGCGCATCGGGCTCCGCTTCTGCGCACTCACGCACGCATCAACAGTGCTATCCGGTTAAACGCGCGATCGCGGCGGTCCAGTCGGCCGCGGCGGGTCTACGCATCGTCGTCAAAGGGTCCACGTGAGACCGGGCGAAAGCATGTCAGTCGAGCTGTTACTGGAGTTGATGCGCGCATACTCGGCGCGGACCGCCGCCGAGGTGAATTTAACCTGCACGCCCGCGCCATAGGCCAGGTCGGTATCCGTGCGACTGACCGCAATGGTGCCGCAGTTGGGCGCACCGACCGGACAGAACAGCCCGGTGATCATACCGTTGACGTCCGTGCGCAGACGCGCCACTCCGACTTTTCCGTAGACGTCGAGGAATGGGACTGGAATCGGCATATAGAGCACGCCTGCAGGCGCGACGCTCGTGTCACGCCACGCGGGACCTCGCCGCGACCAAGCTGCGTGTCGTCGATGCTCGCATCCGCGAGCTTCGTGACTTGCGCAAGGAACTGGCCGGCTTGATTGCCGGCTGCGACGCGAACACTCAGGACGCCAAGTGTCCAGTCATCCAACGACTCTCCATTGAGGCAGCCGCGCCACGCCGGGGACGTCGCCTGACTTGAGAAGTCACCGGGGAAATTTGTGAGGTCGAGGGCTCGAGTCTCTCTCACCACGGCTTAGTAGTGGCTCGTGCTCAGGGTGCTTAGATCTCGCACGCCTTTATGGGCGGGTCGAGAACCACCTTTTCCTTCTTGAAAATCTCTTTCGGCGTGGTGCTGAGGGCATCGTTGATCTTGTCGGCGACATAGGGAATGGGCCACGGCACGATCTTGGTGCTGATTCCGACACGGCCCACCGAGGTCAGCGTCACGCGCCGACACTGGAAGCCTCCAATCGCGACTGCCGCGCTGTTGGTCATGGTGAGCACGTTGACCACGTCCAGATAGGCGACCGAGGACATACCTGCGACTCCAAACCCGAAGCCCAGTCGCGGTACTTGCACTCCGAGTACGAGTCCGGAAACCCCAGGACTCATCGCTTCCGAGTTCTTCACCTCGGGCTCCTCGCCGGACATCGTGCTGTCTGCGTTGGTGGCAGCGCCGGCTGTGTGAATGCCGCCGCTTCCGTTGAAGGTGAACGCGCCGTGGAAAGACTGGCTGGCGTGATTGCCAGCGAGGAACACGTTGGCGAGGAAATCGGCACCCAGCTGGATGACGAAGGGCAACCCACCAATAGGGAACGGTATGTTGAAGGCGATCGGCAGGTTCATGACCGGCACCTTGATGGCTCCGTTGCCCGGCTTGCCCATGCGTCCGATGAAGGCGAGGTCGAGTTTGCCGTTGAGCTGCTTGAACTGGGCCTTTGCGTTCTCCAGGTTTCCTCCCTTGATGTCGAGGAGTCCCGTCACGGCAAAATTGTCAAGATCCACGCGTGCGCGGAATCGGACATCGAGGTTATCCTTGGCGATGTCGAACAGTTTCTTGGCCGCGCCGCCCAGATCCGCGAGTTTTTTCTTCTCCGCCTCGGCGTCCATCTTGCGTTTCTGTGCCTCGGCGCGGATCTTCAACTGCTCCTTGACCTTGCCCAGCTCGACCGAGCGTTGGTCCTGATAGGTCTTGGTGAGTTTGTCCAGCTGTCCCTGCAACGACAGCGGGAAACCGTTCGAATCGGTCGGTGCAGACGCGGGCCTCGGGCCAGACTTCAGTTGCTCCATTTGCTGCTGGTACGAGTTGTCGAGTGACTGCAGGTCCTTTTGCAGTCCGTCGACCTGCTTCTGGGCCTCACGTTCCTCCTTCGCAGCCTCCTTTTGTTCCTTGCTGAGCTCCTTGAACTTGTCGAGGATCGCCTCCTTGGTTTCCTTGCCGGTATCGCTCGCCTCGTTTCCCTCCTCAGCGTTCGACGCTTCGAGGGTCAGAGTGACTCCATCCGGTCGCGTCTCGTAGGCCAGCGAGTAATCGAAGCCTTTAAGCTTGCCGGTGTAGCCACCATGGGCCGGCCGCGTCTCCTGGAAGGCGTCCTCGTCGGAATCCTCTGCATCGCCCCCCGCGTCCGCGGTGTTGGGATCCGATGTATTCGGTGCCGGGTTGTCCGGGTTGGTATTCTCGCCCACGAGGATGAATCCGAGCCGCCTGCGCGTGCCGGCTGTCTTCGTGGGCGGCTTCTCGTGCCGTGCGTACCCGACATAGTAGTCGGGCAGGCTTACGCTCGATTCGAACGTAATATGAGCCCGCGTCAGCGCCTCGTTCAGAGCCACGGGCTGTGTGTGGACAACCGTGACGTCGTCCTCGATCGTGACGCGATCGACCTTGCGCACCGCGATGTCCCAGACCCAGAGAATGCTGCCAGGCTTGATCTGCGCGACAACCGGTTCGGAACTGGTCAGCCGAAACGTGCTGCCGTCCAGGCTGATGGAGCGCAAAGAGCGAATTGCCGCATCGCGACTCACGGCTACCGTCGCGGGATTCCATTCCACATCGAAGCTCGTGGGCTTCACTTCGCGGACAGTTTGCAGGTAGGCTCGGATCGCGGCCGGGTCATCCCCCGTGAAGCGATCGCCTGCGATCGCGAGCGTTGCGCCGGCGGGGTGCCGGGCTGCGGGCGACGCTGCGGATTCAGGGCTGCCTGTCGGGTGCTTGCTGCAAGCCGAGAGCGCAACGAGCAACGCGCTGCCGACGACCCAGCACCAGCGAGCGTGGTTGCACATCGACGCCTCCCCCAGCCGGGGTTGCATTGTAGTCCTGCGCGGCGCCGTTCAGGAAGCCCGTGTTGCCTGGCAGTTAGTGCGTTGTAAGGTGCGTCCGCCGTAAGATTGACGTTTCGTCCAGGATGAGAACATGAAAAAGTCGGGCGCGAGCCAGGGCCAGCCGGCATCGGAGCTCATCGCAAAGAGAATCGCCGAACTCGGAGACTGGCGCGGGGAGAGCCTCAGCAGAATGCGCACGCTCATCAAGGAGGCAGACCCGGGCGTGGTCGAGGAGTGGAAGTGGATGGGCACTCCGGTTTGGTCGCACGACGGCATCATCTGCACGGGTGAATCCTACAAAAAGGTCGTGAAGCTTACCTTCGCCAAGGGCGCGTCTCTGAAGGACCCGGCCTGTCTCTTCAACTCGAGTCTCGAGGGGAACGTACGCCGCGCGATCGACATCCACGAAGGAGAAGAAGTTGACGAGTTCGCCTTCAAGGCGCTCGTTCGCCAAGCCGTCGCCCTCAACAGTTCAGGCAAGTCGAAAGCTTCGAAGAAGGCGAAGCGCTAACTGCAGGGCACATCGCCTGGCTAGCCGCCGGAGAAATCGGATGACTCAGCAATTCGGCCACGATCTGATCGTTCCCGTGAATCCAACCGACCACGTTCGTGGCGATCCGCAGGCGCGAATCACAGTCGTTGAATATGGCGATTTTGAGTGCCCCATGTGCCGTAGCGCGGAGCCCGCCGTTCGGCTGCTGCTCGAGACTCACACGGCGGCCGTGCGGCTGGTCTTCCGGCACCTCCCGGTCGAGAGCGCTCACTCCCATGCGCTGGTTGCCGCGGAGGCTGCGGAGGCGGCGGGCGCGCAAGGCAGGTTCTGGGAGATGCACGACTTACTTCTGAAGCAGGGGGCGCACCTTGAGCGTGGCGCGCTGGACAAGTACGCGGCCACGATCGGCCTTGACCTCGCCTCCTTCAAGGCGTCACTCGATGACGAGATCTATCGTCAGCGTGTCCGCGAGCAGCTGGACGGGGCGGCGCGTAGTCATGTGCGCGGCACACCGGCGTTTTTCGTAAATGGGCATATTCAGGATGTATCCGCTGGCATGCACGACCTTCGGCAAGCCGTGATGCGTTTCCTGTGAGATAGCTGGGCCAACCTCGAGGCTCGCTCGCGCAGCTGTCCGGATCCGTGCGGACGGGGCGTATCATGCGCTTTACCATGACCACGCTTCGCCAGCAGGTACGCAACAACGCCGTGGCACTCATCAGCCTGGTCGTGGCGCTTGGCAGCCTCGGCTACAACACCTGGCGCAACGAACACACGGAACATAACCGCAACATCCGCACCGCGACCTTCGAACTCCTGACCAAGCTGGCGGAGCTCGAGCGCGTCGTGTTCCTGGCGCAGTACGACCATGACGCCGCTGGCGGCAATCCACGCACCGGCTGGACTTACGTGCTGGTCATTCGGGATCTTGCGGCCGTGGTGCCGGGACCGGTGTCAATGCGGGCGACGCAGCTGCAGGGCGTGTGGGCCACGAACTGGGAGGATCTTGGCAAGAGCGATGAGAGCGCCGCCGTTCGCATCGACGACGCGATTGGAGAGTTGCGTGAGGCCTCCCTGTCGACGCTCAGATCTTTGCGCTGACAGCGGCGACTCGGATTTGATACACGTGGCCGCGACGTTCGCAGACTACGGCGTCAGGCGCTGAGCGTCCGGGGACGTTGTTTGCTCAGGAAATACATTCCGATCGGAGGCGCTGCGTTGTTCTTCCGTAGAACCGCTCCTTTGGGCATCGTCTTACTTGCGCCCATTGTAATCATCATCTTTTTCTTCCATCTGGTAGTTACGGGAAGTTGGCCGTGGGGAGCGCTTCATTTGATATGGCTTGCAGCTCTCGCATGGCATTTCCGTCGCGGGTTCGACCCGCTGTGGAATTACGCTCGACCGCATTGATCTGGCAGCTGATACGCTGCCCGTCGGAGCCTAGTGAGTCGCCTTCTGGCACGGGAACGCGGTGCCGAGCGCCGCACCGATAAACCCTGACGCCTCTGCATCCCGGTCCGCAGACGAGCTGAGCCTATCGAGCTTCCTCTTGACAACGAGTTCGAGCGCGTCCCCTGAAATATCCCTGGGAACGCATACGCGGCTGCCGGCTGTCTTGCCCGCCGCGATGTTCATGCCGAGGGTTATTCCCTCGGTAACACCCAGAATGTAGACGCGGCAGACATTCACGCTCACGTGATCAGTACCGGCGCACAGCTGCTGCAGGTCGCCCGCGCTCATCACTTGCTCGGCCGGTGACGCGGCGGTGCCGAGGAGGACCCCCATGAGGATCGGGACCATTGCGATAGACTTCATTGAAAGAGCTCCTGATGCCGATACCCGGCCGGCACATCTGCCGCGGGCAGGGCGTCCTTCGGAGCCGCCAATATACATCCGTCGCAATTGCAGGCGCGGCCGCCCCGCACCCCGGAGCAGTGCGGAGACGGCGCCTCAGTCAGTCCTTAACGGACCCAATACCCGCCGCGTACGACGACGACTGGAGCCGGGGCCACGACGCCCACGCCGACATACGCCCGCCGCGGCGGTCCAACCGGGGCCACGATGCAGCCTGTTAAAGCCGCGCCGAAGGCAAGACCAATCAACAGTTTGACAATGCCACGCATGATTCGATCCTCTCTCGATTTCACCTGCTATAGAAAACGCGCGGCGGGATGCGTCGCTGACAAGCGCGGCGTGCGAACGCACGCGGCGCGGCAGTTCAGGTTCGGTTAAGACTTGCGGGCGCGGCGCGGCGCTGCCGCGGTCCTGAGCAGCGCATCGCGCAGCACGATCGCGTGGTTGATGCGCGGGTCGCGTGCCGCGTACAGCAGCGTCACGCGCTGCGAGGCGGCGAGCTCGCGCAGCGCTTGCAGCTGCGGTGCAAGCAGGCGCAACTCCGCGCGGTAGCGCCGGCGAAATTCCGTCCAGCGCCGCGGATCATGCATGAACCACTTGCGCAGGGCGGTGCTGGGCGCAAGATCGGCACGCCACGCATCCAGCGCCGCCCGTTGCTTGCTGATGCCGCGGGGCCACAACCGATCCACCAGCAGGCGCAGGCCGTCCTGGTCCGAGCGCTCGTCGTGGATGCGCTTGATGTGGACCCCCGCGGTTGTCGCGGGCGGGGTATCAAACTCGTGTAGGTAGCACGCGGGGGAGCTGAACGCGCCGGGCTCGCCGTCCTCGGCAATCCTCAGCGCGGTTTTGCGCTTGTGCGTCACGGCGGCGATAGTAGTAGATCTGTGTGTCGAAGCGCGTCAGGTCGGCAACCCGAGATCGCCGCTGATCGACACATAATATCCACCAAACGCCACCAGAACTTCGACGAAGCTGATCCGGACGCTTTTTTCATGGAAGGACATGGGGCGCCTGAGTCAGCGGGGTCCGAGGCCGCTGCCTTAGTATTAGTGGCCCTGTTGCGGTGAGAGTCACGTGATCACGCTATACCACCACGCCAAATCGCGTTCGACGCGCTTCATTTTTCTCCTGGAGGAACTCGGAGCGCCTTACACCATTCAGCCGATGACGATTCGCAAGCGCGACGGCACGGGCGCGACGGATGGGGCGAATCCTCATCCGCACGGCAAGGTGCCGGCGATATCCGACGATGGCGTGGTGGTGTTTGAATCACCCGCGATTGCGCTTTACCTGACGGACAGGTTTCCGAAAAACCAGGTCGGTCCGCTCGTGGGAGACGCTCAGCGTGGCGCATATCTATCCTGGCTCGCCTACTACAGCGGGGTGCTGGAGCCAGCGTTCGTGTCGAAGTTCATGAACGTCGAGGTGCCGCGCGGCACGGCGGGCTGGGTGGCGGTGGAGGAGGCCGTGGCCGCGGTCATTGCCCGCCTGTCACCGGGGCCATACCTGTTGGGCGAAAAGTTCTCGGCGCTGGACGTGCTGTACGGCACGACTTTCGCGATGTTCGGCCAGGGTGCGCTGCTGCCGAAGTCGCCGCTCATCGAGGACTACGCCAGGCGCGTCACTGCCCGGCCCGCATTTGCACGCGCGATGTCGAAGGAAGGCGCTTAAGCCCGCGCGCCGTCGTCTGTCCGGAGCAAGCCATGCAGAAAATCACGCCGTTCCTGTGGTTCGATGACAATGCCGAAGAAGCCGCGCACTACTACCTTTCGATTTTTCCGAACTCGAAAATCCTCAAGGTTGTCCGCCACACCGAAGCGGGTCCGGGACCGGCAGGCAGGGTCCTGACGGTGAATTTCGAACTCGATGGGCGCGAGTTCACCGCGCTCAACGGCGGACCACGGTTCAAGTTCTCCGAGGCGGTCTCCTTCGTCGTGAGCTGCGAGACACAGGCTGAGATCGATCGGCTGTGGCGCGCGCTCGCCGTGGGTGGCAAGGAAGGCCAATGCGGCTGGGTGCGCGACAAGTACGGCCTGTGGTGGCAGCTCGTGCCGCCGATCCTGCCGGAAATCCTGGGTGGCGGCGACCGCGCCAGGGCCGCCCGCGCGATGCAGGCGATGATGAAAATGTCCAAGCTCGATATCGCGGCACTCCGGGACGCGTAGGATTACCCCGCCGATGCGCGAATCGATGCAACCTGCGGAACGTGAGTATTGGTGCGAGCTGGCGACACCGGTCGGCACGCTGCTGCTTGCCGGAGGCGCGGCGGCGCTGACGCGGGTGCATTTTCAGTCTGGACCGAAGCCCCTGCGGCCGCCGGCGCAATGGCATCGCGACAGCGCACCTTTCGCGCGTGTGATCAAGCAGCTGGACGAATATTTCACCGCGGGCCGGCGCGAGTTCGATCTGCCCCTCGCGCCCGCCGGTACGAATTTTCAGCTTCGCGTGTGGCAGGCGCTGCGATCGATCCCGTACGGCGAGACCCGCTCGTACTCGCAGCTTGCACAGCAGGTCGGGCAGGGCGGCGCGCGTGCAGTGGGACTCGCCAACGGCGCCAACCCCCTGCCGATCATCATCCCCTGTCATCGCGTCATTGGCGCGGATGGATCGCTGACCGGATTTGGCGGCGGGCTCGGCATCAAGCACTCGCTGCTGTGCCTCGAGGGGGCTGCCTGCGTCGCGGACCTCTTCAGCGCGCCTTCGGCATCATCACCTGGTGCGAGCACCGCGCGCTTGGCGGGACGCTAAAGTCCCGCCGCCGCGGTTCTCAGTGCAGCAGATTCACGGTGTTGCTGACGTCATCGACGAAGTAAACGCCGTGGGCGGGATCGAACAGCAGGCCGAAGAGAGCGCCGTTGCCCGGCGGGGAACCGGTGCTGTCGATCAGGAAGTGAGCGCGCTGCGTGCCTCCTGGGCTGATTTCAGTGATGTTGCCATCGCCGGCGTTGACTGTCAGCAGGTCTCCGCCCGGGGTCGTGATGAGTCCCAACGGGGAATTCAGGCTTGCGCCCGCCGACAAGGTGCGACCTGTGCCACTCGAGGTCGTTCGCTCCAGGGCGCGATCGATCACCGTGATGCGGTTGTCGAGCGTGTCCGCGACGTACAGCTGCGCGCCATCATGATCATCGCCACGCTTGCCGCAGTCGTCCCGATCCGCGTTCCCGTCGCCGCCGCAGCGCGCGCTCAACGCCACGCCCGTGGGTCCGATGACGAGGGCCGCCAGATCGGTGCGTTCAGCGAAACCGGAGCCGATGACGGTGATGGACTCCAGCACCGGCATGGCGGAGGCCGAAACCTTAAGATCAAGGCGAATGACCGTGCCGCCGTGAACCACCTGGCCGTTGGCTGCCACCGTGCCATTGAGCACGTTAGTGACGAACAGTGCCGCGGTATGCTCGCCGTCGAATGCGGTCATGTCCCACGGACCGTTGATCAGGGAGCCGAAGAAGGTCTCGACCGCGTTGCCCAGGCTGTCGAGCACGATCAGGCAGCCGGCCTGCGCAGTTGCCGAGGTGCCGTCTGCAGTCGGGAGGCTTCCCACGATTACCCAGCCCTGCTCGAGCACCACGAGCGCGGTGGTCAGTCCCACGCCTCCAGGACAGCTGCCGGGAAGCGAGTTGGCATTGAGGGTCGCAAACACACCCACACTCCCGTCCGGAGCCACGTCCATGATGGTCGTGCCGGTACCTTGCCGGTTCAAGCTGTTGTTGAAGTTGCTGATCAGAATGTGTCCGGCGCGCAGGTTGCCGGTGGTGCGTTTCACCTGCGCCATTCCGTATGGGTTCATGTCCCCGTTTCCGGGCACCGTGGAGGCGATGACGCTGACGGTTTTCAGCGGCGGCAGCACGGCGTGCGAGTCAGCCAGTGAGGGGGCCGAGAACGACAACGCCAGGAGAGCAGCGAGCGCGTGGCTGAAACCGCGCCCGGGCACGGAAAGAACGTTCATGTGAATTCTCCTTGTTAGTCGCGCGGGCGTTCGCGCGGGCTCGCCGGCGGTACGTGGCGCGCCGGGCTCAGGCGGTTTTCGAGTTTTGTGCGGGCACCGTTCCCGCCGCATGTCTAGGTCGAGGCGCAGCTACGCTTGGGCGTCGGCCAGGGCGTCCAGCAGTATGCGTGCGAATTGCGGTCCCTTGCCGGCTTCCTCATGTTTGAAGTAGACGAACACCTCGCGGCAGGCGCGGGTGCTGTCGCGGATGAGGCCGGCCCAGCGCTTGAGGTCCTCGGACGTGTAGCCCTCATCGCGCAGGCGGAAATAGGCGTAGCTCGCGGTGATCTCCACCGGCGTGGAAAACTTTTCGCTGTCGGCGACGCACAGCGCGAGATCGCGCGCCTTGAGCCGTGCAAACACCTCCGCGTCCATCCAGGAGGCGTGGCGGAACTCGAACGCGGCGCAGGTGCCCGGCGGCAACTGCGGCAGAAATTCGTCCAGGATCCCGAGGTCTTTGCGCAAGTAGGGCGGTAGCTGGAAGAGGATCGCGCCGAGCTTGGGTCCCAGCGTGGCGGCGGTCTTTAAGAAATACTGCAGCAGGTCGGCGCAGTCTTTGAGTCGGGCGATGTGCGTGATGCGCTTGGGCGCCTTGAGCGTGAGCTTGAAATCTTCAGGCGTCTCGGCATTCCAGCCGGCGAGGATCTTTTCGTTCGGCGTGCGATAGAAGGTGTAGTTGATCTCGACGGTAGCGAGGCGTTCAGCGTAGTAGGACAGCATCTTTGCGGCCGGAAACTTCGCCGGGTAGAAGCTGCCCTTCCATTCGGGGTAGTTGTATCCGGAGGTGCCGACCCAGATTCGCATCGCGGGGCTCGCGGGCGGCTAGCGAGTGTCGCTGTTGACGAGTCGCCGGTACTGGCCGAGATGGCGGATGGCGTGCTGCGATTTGCCCAGCGTCTCGTACAGCCGTGCGAGATTGAAATGACAGTCCGCGAGCTGCGGATCCTCGGCGAGCGCGCCCTGGTAGGCCTCGAGCGCCGCGCGCGTCTCACCCAGATCCTCCAGCAGCACACCTTGGTTGAACAGCAGCAGCGGCTCAGGTCCTAGCTGTTGTAACGCCTGGCGATACACCTGCGCGGCTTCGCCGGTCTTGCCCTGCGCGTGCAACAGGCGTCCCCAGTTGATCCACGGCGCCGAGTTATCCGGTTCAGCTTCAGCGGCGTGCTGATACGCCGACAACGCTTGCTCGGGGTTCGTGTCCTCGAGTGTCAGACCGCGGGCGAACCAGTCGTCCGCGGCGGGCGCCTCAGAGGCTACCGGCGCACGCGACTCGGCCGGCGTATTCTCGCCGCGCTCCACCACGTGCAATTCGCCGTTCTCGAGCGAGACTTCCAGGCCGAGGAGGTACTGTCCGCTCTCGACCTGCCGGTGTGAGGCGCCGTCGCGCACCACCACGTGATCGCCGACCGCGCTGATGGACAGGCCGGAGAGCGGCATGGACTGCGGCAGATCGCGGCGCAGGCTCTCGAGCGAGCGATGGATGCGCTTGGTCGGGATCTTGGCGTCGATGAGCGCGCGCGCCGTGCGCAGCACGATCAGGTCCTGAAAGGAAAAGCGGTATTCGCGGCGTGGGCCGCGTGCCGGTTGCACGAAGCCTGCGCGGATGAACTTGCGCGTGGTGTCAGGGGCGAGCCGCAGGACCCGTTCCACGTCCCGCACACTGTATGACCGCATCGTGCTTTCTTGAGCGCCGGGCCGCTCAGGCGTTGCGCTTGCCCGCTTTGCGCGAGATTTTCACGGGCTCTTCGACCCGTTTGGGCGCCTTGCGCGGACCGAGGGTGCTGACCTGGGCGCGCGCCTTTTCGCTCCTCTCAAGGCTCGCACGCAGTGCTTCCATGAGATCGATGACTTTGCCCTCACCTGCCGGGGCGGTTTCGGCGACCGAGATCTCCTGGCCTTCGACCTTCTTCTGGATCTGCGCTTCGATGCGCGCGCGCAGCTCGTCATGGTGCGCGTCCGGGTCGAATTTCTCGGCGGTCTGCTGGTCGATGAGCTGATGCGCGAGCTTGAGTTCCGCGGCCTTCACTTCCGGCTTCGGCACATCGACTTCGCTCGCGCGCCGCACGTCGGATGCATAGTGCAGCTGCTGCATGGCGAGCACATCCCCGATGGGACGCAGGATCACCAGATACCCCTTGCCGCGCGCCGCCCAGTGACCGACGCCGCAGCGTCCGGCCTGCTTGAGCGCTGCGCTGAGCAGCGCGTAGGGTTTGCCGGCCCCCTTGTCCGGTGCGAGGTAGTAGGTCTTGTCGAAGTACACCGGGTCGACTGACTCGATCGGTACGAACTCGGAGATCTCCACCGAGTGGGTACCAACTTCCTCCAGCGCCTTGATCTCCTCGGGGGTGAAGCGCACGTACTGGTCCTTGGCGAACTCGTAGCCCTTGACCATCTCATCACGCTCAACCACCACGTCTTCCTTCTGACACAGGTACTGCTGCTTCAGGCGCGAGCCGCAGGTCTTGTGCAGCAAATTGAAGGAGATGGCATTCGCCGATTGCGTGGCGGTGTAGAGCTTCACCGGGATCGCAACCAGTCCGAAAGACACCGTGAGGGACCCTATGGAACGTGCGGCCATGACTACACCTTATACCTTGACACCAAAAGCTTGCGTAAGACTCTGTTTTGTCTCAAGTACATCATGCCACCGGTCGCCGTTCTTTTCCAACCGCGGAATCACATTATCTATAGAAAAGTCCATGGGCTCGGCCGCCTCCAGCTCCTCCCACGTCAGGGGCATGGAGACGGGGGCCCCGGGAACACCGCGTGGCGAATAGGCAACATTGAGGGTCTTGCCGCGTACGTTCATGTTGTAGTCGATGAAGATCTTGCCGGTACGCTTCTCAACGGCCCACTCCATGGTGATGTCCTTCGGGTGCGCGCGCATCACGTGTCGGCCGACGGTCTCGCAGATGTGGCGCGCCTCATCGAAAGTGACCGTGCGCTCGATGGGCACGAACACGTGCAGGCCGGTCTTGCCGGAAGTCTTCACCACTGCCTCGAGCGACATCTCCCTGAGCAGCGCCCGGATCCAGAAGGCGACGCGCTTGCCTACCGCGAAGCCCTTCTTGTTGAGTTCCGGCTCCTCGCCCTTCGCCTCCTTGCCGGAGTAGATGTAGGGATCGATGTCAAATACCAGGTAGTCCGGGTAGTTGAGAATCGACGACTCCAGCGCGGCGAGCGAACCTGCGTACTCGGTGCTCGCACCGGCGGCCTCCGGCGCCGTCTGCGCGCGTGAGTGCCAGACGTGGAATTCGAGCGTGCCGACCTGGCCTAACCATAAGAGCGTCGGCAGGTTGTTGGCGAGGAGATAGCGGTGCCGGCCGTCCTTGTGTTCCGAGAACACGGTCACCGTCTCGACGAAGTCCGGCAGTGTCTGCTCCCAGTGCTTCTGGAAGAAGCGCTCGCCATTGATGCCCGCGGGCATGCGGATCATGGTGAGCGGCCGGTCCTTGAGATGCGGCAGCATGAAGCGCCCCACCCGGGCCAGATACGCGATGAAGTCGCGCTTGTTGACGCCAGCACGCCGCGTGGCCGGATCCTGGGGCCAGTAGATACGGTCGAGGTTGGTGAGCGCGATGCGCGCGCTTCCCAGCCTCAGCTCCATCGTCTTCGCCGGGTTCTTGAGTTGCTCCAGCACCGCGGCGGCCTCGCCCGCTTGCGTGCGCTCCGGGTTGGCGTCGACGGCGGCGAGTGTGCGCACTGCCGCAGATCGTGCGGCGGGCGAGGGCGCGGCCCTGCGCACGCTGCGCGGTGCGATATCTTCGCGCAGCCGCACGAACACCGGCGCGCGCAGCGCACCCGCCGGCGTCCACTCGCTGAAGCTGACCTCGGCGACGAGTTGCGGTTTCAGCCACGTCGTGGGGCGATGCAGCGGCGGCTGCTCGGCGAACGGCGAGGTGGCGCGCCTGAGCTTCGCCACGCTCTTGAGGAGCGTCGCAATGATTTCATCGTTCAGACCGGAGCCAACATGCCCGGCATAGCGCAGCTCCTTGCCTTGCCAGTACCCTAACAGCAGTGCGCCGAGAGGCTCGCGCGCGCCCTTGCCGCGCGTGAAGCCGCCGACCAGAAGTTCGGCGGACTGCGCCGCCTTGATCTTCAGCCACGACCGCGAGCGCTGACCTGCCTGGTACGAACTGTCGATGCGCTTGGCCACGATGCCCTCGAAGCCTGATTTGAGCGCCGCGTCGTACAGCTCCCCGGCGTCGGCACTGGTATGCACCAGCTGCAGGTGCGCCGCGGGCAGCAGGCACTGCGACAGATAGCGACGTCGGTCGAGGTAAGGCGCGCCACGCAGATTGAGGCCCGCGAAATGCAACAGGTCGAAGCACACCAGCACCACGGGGGTCTCGCGGCGTGCCGCCTCAATCTGCGCGGGAGTCTTCAGCTGCGCGCGGTTCTGCAGCGCATGGAACGAAGGGCGCCCGTCGGCGTCGAGCGCGACGATCTCACCATCGAGGATCAGCTGTCCGGCGGGCTGCGCGGCGAGCTCCTCGGCCAGCTCCGGAAAGAATGGCGTCAGATCCAGACCGCGGCGCGACTGCAGCCGCACCCGCGCGCCGGCCACGAACGCGATGACCCGGTAGCCGTCGAGCTTCGGTTCGTAGCGCCACTGCGGATTGGAGTGCGGGCCGTCACCGGTTTCGGCCAGCATCGGCTTGAGTTGACTCGGCTGCTTTTCCACAGGTCCCCAGGGCGCCAGCTGCGCCGCGTCGCGACGCGCAGGCACCCTTACGGGCGAGATGTCATCGAGGCTCATCCCGGACAGCACGGAGGTCTTGCTCGCCAGGACGTCGTTAGCGCGCGCGAAGCGATCGCGGTGCTTGATGAGAAGCCATTGGTTGCCGGTCCTGGTCTTGACCAGCGCAAATGAACCCTTGAGCTTCTCGCCGCACAAGATGAAGCTCAGCTTGCCGGCGGCGAGCTCGGCGCGCACACGCGACTCGGCGGCGTCGCGATCTGTGAACGAGTACTGCTGTCCCTCATCCGGGGAGTACACACCGCAATCCCAGACGATCACATTGCCCGCGCCATACTGCTTCGGCGGGATTACGCCCTCGAAGGAGGCGTAGTCGAACGGGTGGTCCTCGACCTCGACCGCCATGCGCTTGTCGCCAACATCCAGCGAAGGCCCCTTGGGCACGGCCCAGGATTTCAGCACCCCGTCGAGCTCCAGCCGAAAGTCGTAGTGCAGCTGTCGGGCGGCGTGCTTCTGCACGACGAACATGAGCGGGCCGGCGCGCGAACCGACGACCCTGGCGGGCGGCTCGGGCGTGCGCGTGAAGGAGCGCTTGGCCGCGTAGCGATCGAGCGGGCGCTTGCTCAAAGCAACCTGTCCATCCACTCAAACAGCGCCCGCAGCAACACGCCGCGGACCTGCGCAGCATCGCGGCCGCTGCGGGCGGGAGCGTGGAAGGAATGATCTGCGTCTTGCGCCCACACGAGGCTGGCACGCTCCCCTAAGCGCGCGACGAGCGCCTCGAGCAACGAGCGCTCTGCCAGCGCATCGCGCGTGCCTTGCAGGAACAACATCGGGATCTGCACCCGCGACAGGTGATCGGCGCGGCTGTCTGCCGGCCGTCCGGCCGGATGCAACGGGAAGCCGAGGAACGCAAGTCCGCGTACGCCAGGCAAGGGCTCAATCGCCTGCGCCTGGGAGCTCATCCGCCCGCCAAAGGAACGCCCGCCTGCGAACAGCGGCAATCCGGGTGCGCGACGCGCGGCCTCGAGCGTCGCCGCGCGCACGGTCGCGTGGCACAAGGCTGGCGGGTCAGGTCGCCGCGAGCGCCTCTGCATGTAGGGGAACTGGTAGCGCAAGGTCGCAATGCCGAGCGCAGCCAGCTCGGCGGCCGTGGCGCTCATGAACGGATGCTGCATGCCGGCGCCGGCGCCATGGGCGAGGATGTAGCAGGCACGCGCGGCTGGCGGCAGGTTCAGCAAGGCCGACACGGGGATGCCACCCTCGACCGCGATGGTCAGGGGGTCGCTCGCGGCCGCGCTGCCGGCCATCACTTATTGCTTCTCGTAGCCACCGCCAGCCGCGTGGACAGGGTGCCATGACAATCCGGGAAGCAGCATAAGTTTCAGCCGGATTTCGGTTTTGCCCGTTTGCGCTTCGCCAGGCGCGGTTGTCCCGTGGCCTGCACCTTGTGGGCATTCAGGATCCCGGGTATCAGCCCGGGGAAGCGCTGTTCGATTTCGGTGCAACGCGTGCTGTTGTGCATCTCCACGCCGCGCCGCTCACTGCGGACCAAGCCCGCTTCCCGCAGCGCGCGGAAGTGTTGCGAGAGCGTGGACTTGGGGACGCTGCGGTCGCTGATCGTCAGGAATTTGGAGCAGGTGGCGCCGCTGCGGACCGCCAGTCCGGCGTAGATCGCCGCGCGCACCGGATCGGACAAGGCATGGAGGATGCCCTCCACGGTGATGTCCTCGATCGCGGGGTGAACCAGGGGTCTCATGAGGGCAGTTTATCGCCTCTTGACTATTAGTTCTAGAGTTCGTAAGTTATGAACTACGGGAGTTAAGAACTGTAACGACCCCACTCACCCTTAGTATGAGGAATCGTCATGAACAAGCTCGCAGGTAAAGTCGCCCTGGTCACCGGGGCATCCAAAGGCATCGGCGCAGCAATCGCCAGAGCCCTGGCCGCGCAAGGCGCGGCGGTGGCCGTGAACTACGCGTCCAGCAAGGCTGGCGCCGACGCCGTGGTCGCCGATATCGGCAAGGCCGGCGGCAAGGCCGTGGCCGTGCAGGGCGATGTGTCCAAGGCAGCCGATGCCCAAGCCATCGTCGCCGAGACCGTCCGGCAGTTCGGCCGCCTCGATATCCTGGTCAACAACTCGGGGGTTTACGAATTCGCTCCGCTGGAGGCCATCACCGCCGAGCACTTCGACAAGCAGTTCAACGTGAACGTGCGCGGGTTGCTGCAGACGACCCAGGCGGCAGCCGGGCACCTTGGCGAGGGCGGCAGCATCATCAACATCAGCTCACTCGTCACACGTATCGTGCCGCCCGCCAGTGCCGTCTATACGGCGACCAAGGGCGCGGTGGATGCCATCACCGGCGTGCTGTCGCGCGAACTCGGACCCCGCAAGATCCGGGTCAACGCGCTGAGTCCCGGTATGGTGGAGACCGAAGGCACGCATGCGGCCGGTTTCATCGGTTCGGATTTTCAGACCAGCGCGGTCGCGCAAACCCCATTGGGCCGCATCGGCGTGCCAGAGGATATTGCCTCGATCGCCGTGTTCCTGGCCTCGGACGACTCTCACTGGCTGACCGGCGAGCGGCTGTACGCAGGTGGCGGCATGCGCTGAAGGCGCAGCGGTGGCTTAGAATCAACGCATGAGATCAAGGTGCGGCATACCCGGCCCGCTTAGTGTGGCGCGCGTAGTTGCCGGGTGTTATCTCCTGGCGGCCGTGGGTGCTGCCGCGGATCCCGTCGCTGCGGTGCCCGCTACCGGCCCGAGGGCGAGCACCGCGCAGCCCAACGTGCACGTGCTGCCGACGCCGTTCGTGATCCCGGGTTTGAATCGGCAGCGCACCGTGCGCATCTATCTGCCTCCCGGCTACGAGAGCACGCAGCGGCGCTACCCCGTGCTGTACATGCATGACGGGCAGAATCTGTTTGATGATGCCACTGCGTACGCGGGGGAATGGGGGGTCGACGAGACCCTTAATGCGCTCGCGAGGTCGCGGGGACTGAAGTTGATTGTCGTCGGCATCGACAACGGCGGGGCCGACCGCATCCACGAGCTCAACGCCTGGGACAATCCCGAGCACGGCAAGGGGGAGGGGAGAGAGTACCTGGCGTTCATCGTGGAGGTGCTGAAGCCCTGGGTGGACCAGCATTACCGCACCAACCCCGACAAGGGGCACACCGGCATCATGGGCAGCTCCATGGGCGGGCTTATCTCAAGCTACGCCATCAGCCGCTACCCGGAGGTGTTCGGAGTCGCGGGCATCTTTTCGCCGGCTTACTGGCTCGCGCCGCAGGCCCTTGCCGACAGCGGGTCGCGGCCGCCGCCGCACGCGGAGCGGATCTACTTCTACGCCGGTGGAAGCGAAAGCGAGAGTATGGTGCCGGACATGAAGCGCATGGTCGCGGTACTCAGGCGCAGCGGGTTGCCGGCGCGCAACCTCGAAGTGCAGGTGAATCCGGTCGGCCGGCACAGCGAGGCGGCGTGGCGTGCAGAGTTTCCGCGCGCGGTCGAGTGGCTGTTTCGCGGTCGTCACTGACGTGTCTTCAGCACCGCAGCCGGCCCAAGCCACACCTTTGGCCGGCGGAAACTAGCGCAGCTGCGCCACCCAGGCCGCGTACGCCGGCAAAGTGATGTCGTGATCCGCGGCGCCATCGCTGATGCCCACGGGGTTTGCCAAGAGCGTCGTCAGGCGTGAGCCGCTCAATCCCGCAGCCTTGAGTCCGAGCGAAACCTTCTGCGCGACACCCGACATGTTGAGCGACACCACGACCGCCGCGCCGTCGGCAGCCACCCGGGCGTAGCTCAACACGCTGCGATTGCCGGCATCGAGCATCACGACGCGCCCATCGCGCAAGGCCGACCGGGTCCGGCGCAGCGCAATCAGTCGCCGGTGCCAGTTGAGAATCGAGGCGGGGTCAGCGAGCTCGGTCTTCACGTTGATCGTGCGGTAGTTCGCCGGCACCGGGAGCCAGGTCTTCGAATTGCTGCTGAAGCCCGCCTGGGCGTTGGACGTATCCCACTGCATCGGCGTGCGCTCGCCGTCCCGGCCCTTCTCCTTCGGCCAGCCGGTGATGCCAATGGGGTCGCGCACGTCCTGAACCCGTGTCGGGGTCGTGGTCGGCTGCCCGATTTCCTCGCCCTGGTAGAGCAGTGCGGCCGAGCGCGAGGTGAGCAGGAGAGCGGCGATGATCTTGGCGATGGCCGCGTTGTGAACGCTATCGCCGTAGCGGTCCCAGCTGCGCACATTGTCGTGGTTGTCAAACACGAACAGCGGCTGCCCGCCGTCAAGTTCAGTGGTTGCCTCGCTCATGTGCTGGCGGAAGCTGCCGGCGTCGAGCTTTGCGCCGAGACCGAACAGGGTGTCCATCGGCAGCTGCAGCTCATTGTGCAGGGCGCCGCCGTACCACGGCGCGAGGTCCGCGGTCTTCGGCACATAGGTCTCGCCGATCAGCACGCGCTCGCCCGGATAGCTATCGGTCATGGCGCGCAGGCGTCGGATGACGCCGTGAACCTCGGGGAGGTTGTTGGTGTAGACGTCACTCAGCTTCGGATCACCCTGGGCGTTACTGCCGCCAAGCGCCGGCTCATCCCGCAGCTTGTCGTCCTCGAACAGTGTTGTGATGGCATCGAGGCGAAAGCCCGCGACACCCCGGTCGAGCCAGAAGCGCATCGCGGCGAACATAGCCTGCTCGACCTGCGGGTTGCGCCAGTTGAGGTCCGGCTGCTGACGGTAAAACATGTGGTAGTAGAATTGTCCTACGGCGGGCACCCACTGCCAGGCCGAACCGCCGAACAGACTCACCCAGTTATTCGGGGGCTGGGGTTTGCCCGCGGCGCCGGTCTTGCCATCGTTCCAGCAGTAGAAATCGTGCTTCCACGCGGTGCGCGATTTCGCCGCCTCGATGAACCAGGGGTGCTGGTCGGAGGTGTGATTCAGCACCATGTCGAGGATGACGCGGATGTTGTGTTGCTTCGCCTGCGCCAGCAGGTGATCAAAATCCGCCAGCGTGCCGTACTGCGGATCCACCCCGCGGTAGTCGGAGATGTCGTAACCGAAGTCGACCTGCGGCGAGGGGTAGAAGGGCGCGATCCAGATCGCATCGACGCCCAGCTCCTGCAGATAGCCGAGCCGCTGCGCGATGCCCTTGAGATCGCCGATGCCGTCGCCGTTGGAATCCTGGAAGCTGCGCGGGTAGATCTCGTAGATCACCGCGTGCCGCCACCAGGGGTCGGAGTGCTTCGAGGGAGTTGCCGCCGGCAGCCAGCCCGCGCCCAGGCTGGCGCACAGACATAACAACACGCGCGCCAGCGCGCGCGCTGCTGGCATTGACCGCTTCGCCGGCGGTGTGGATAAATCGCCGCGCTCTCGATTCCCGGACATGGCCCGCGCATAGTACCCGTAAATGCAGCACACGAAACCACAGCTGTCGTTCTGGCAGATCTGGAACATGTGTTTCGGATTTCTCGGACTGCAGTTCGGCTTTGCGCTGCAGAACGCCAACGTCAGCCGCATCTTCCAGACACTCGGCGCGGGGCTCGAAGAGGTGCCGCTGCTGTGGATCGCGGCGCCCTTCACCGGCCTGCTGGTGCAGCCCTTGATCGGCTACTTCTCCGATCGCACCTGGACGCGCCTGGGGCGGCGCCGGCCCTATTTTCTTGCCGGCGCGGTGCTGGCCGCGATCGCGCTCATCGTGATGCCGCGCTCGCTCAACCTGTGGATGGCGGCGGCGCTCCTGTGGCTGCTGGACGGCGCCATCAACATTTCCATGGAGCCGTTCCGCGCCTTCGTTGGCGATCAGCTGAACCCCGATCAGCGACCCGCCGGCTACTCGATGCAGAGCTTTTTCATCGGTGTCGGCGCGGTGGTGGCGAGCATGCTGCCCTGGCTCCTCGAGCGCGGCGGTGTCAGTAACCATGCGGTAGCGACGCTGACCGGAGCGGGGACCCCGGACACGCTGCGTTATGCGTTCGAGATCGGCGCCGTCGTATTGCTGCTCGCCATCGGCTGGACCGTGCTGCGCTCACGCGAATATTCACCGCGCGAGCTGCTCGCCTTCGATGACGCGGTTCCCTCCACCGCGGGCGCCGCCGGCGAGGCACTCGACCCGCAGCGCGAGCGCCGCAGGGGCCTCGCCTGGAGTCTCGCCGGCGTGCTCGCCCTGGCGGCGGTGGCGGGCTGGCACCTGGACAAGCAGCTTTACCTGTTATGCGCCGGCGTGCTCGCCTGGGGTGTGGCGCAGTGGCTGCACGGCCGCGGCGTGCAGGCGGGGCTCTTTGCCACCATCATGGGTGACCTCGCAACCATGCCGCTCGCGATGCGGCGCCTGGCGCCGGTGCAGTTCTTTTCATGGCTGGCGCTTTTTTCCATGTGGATCTACACCACCGCCGCGGTCGCGCAGGTGGATTTCGGCACCACCGATCCGCATTCAGATGCCTTCAACCGCGGCGCCAACTGGGTCGGCGTGCTGTTCGGCGCCTACAACGGATTTGCGGCGCTCGCCGCGGCCGTCATTCCGCTCATGGTCCGCAGGTTTGGGCTACGCCTCACCCACCTGATGAACGTATGGCTCGGCGGCGCGGCGCTCATCTCGTTTGCCCTGATCCGTGACCCCCATTGGCTGCTCGTTCCCATGGTCGGGATGGGTTTTGCGTGGGCCTCCATACTGTCGCTGCCCTACGCGCTGCTTTCCGACAGCCTGCCGGCCGGCAAGATGGGTCTTTACATGGGGGTCTTCAATTTCTTCATTGTCATCCCGCAGCTGGTTGCGGCCACGGTGCTCGGCCTCTTGCTGCGGGTGTTGTTCGGCGGCGCGCCGGTCTATGCTCTGGTGCTGGGCGGGGTGTGTTTCGGAGTGGCGGGACTCTTGGTCCTGCGCGTCCCGCAGCCCGAAGCCTGACCTTGAAGGGTTTGGGCAGAAGCTGAACTTCACCTGAGGATTGGCTGCCCAACGTGGCAGGAGTTTCACCATGAGCACCACCCTGCCACTCGCCCGAACCCTGATGATCGCTTCCCTCCTGGGGACGTTCGCGCCAGCCGCGAGCCTGCGCGCCGCTGAACCCACAACAGTCACGGTCGACTTCTCGCCGCCGGTGCAGGTCAAGCTCCAGCGCTACGGCAAAGAGGAGGGCGCGGTGCTGCAGGCCAGGATTGAGGCGGCCGTGGTGAGCGCCTGCGACAAGGGGAAGATTCCCACAGGAGTTACATTGGCCGTCACGGTTATTGATGTTGCTCCGACTCACGCGACCCGCGAGCAGCTGAACGCGGATCCGGCGCTCGATCCGGTATCGACGCGCTATCTCGGCGGCGCGGAATTCACCGGTTCCCTGCGCGACGGCAGGAGCCAGGTGCTCGCGACCGTGAAGCACCGCTACTTCCCGATCTCGCTGAAGTGGCGCTCGCGCTCGTTTGACCCATGGGCCGATGCCAACATCGCAATTGAGCAGTTCGCGGACAAGGTGGGCGCCGCTTGCCGGCGCCTGTCCGCCGCTTAACGACCGGTTGAACGTGCCGCGGGATGCGGCGGAACCGGGCACTGCGCGTTCGCGCCGCATGAGCGCCGCACGACCAGTCGCGTAGCCAGCACCTGTCCTTGAGCCGGATCGTTGTGGATATGGCGTAGCAGGGTTTCCACCAGCACCTCGCCGGCGCGGCGGGTGTTTTGCGCAATGGTGGTCAGCGGCGGGTTTGCAAGACCCGCGGCCGGTATGTCATCGAAGCCGACCACCGACACCTGCGCGGGCACGTCGATGTGATGTTCCTGCAGGCAGTGCATGGCGCCGAGCGCGATGAGATCGCTCGCGCCGACGATGGCGTCAAACTGCGCGCCGCGCCGCAGGAGTTCTGCGGTCGCCGCGTAACCGGCTTCTTCGGTGGTGATGGCGTCCACCTGCAGGTCCGGGGTTACGGCGACGTTCGCTTCCGCAAGCGCGCGCTGGAAGCCGCTATACCGATCGAGAAACTCGGGGCAACCGCGCGAGGCCCCGCCGATAAAAGCGAGCTGGCGCCGGCCGAGCGCAAGGAGATGTCGAGCCGCGTCGTAGCCGCCCTGGCAGTTGTCCGATCCAATCGACACTCCGGGCTGTCCGGCCTCGACCGCACCCCAGCGCACGAAGTGGGTTCCCTGGGCGATCAGCCGCTCGAGGCGCACCCGGTACTGCAGGTAGTCGCCGTAGCCGAGGAGGATGAGTCCGTCGGCCCTTCTGCTGTCTTCGTACTGTTCGTGCCAGTCCCCCGCCTGCTCCTGGAATGACACCAGCAGGTCGTAGCCACGCTGCGCGCAGGCCCGCGTCACCGAGCCGAGCATCGCGACGAAAAACGGGTTGATGGCGGAGTCGTCGGAAGTGGGGTCCTCAAAGATCAGCAGCGCCAGCGTGTTGGAGTGCTGGAAGCGCAGGTTCGAGGCGTTCTTGTCGACCTTGTAGTTGAGCTGTTGCGCGACCGCCAATACCCGCTTGCGGGTCTCCTCGCTGACCTGCGGGCTGCCACGCAGGGCTCGCGAGACCGTCGGCTGGGACACCCCGGCCCGATAGGCAATATCAAAGGATGTGGCCTTGCCGGGCGCGCGCCCCGGAAGCTTTTCCACGCTCACTCCGCTCCCCCTCCGCCCGCTCGCTCGTAAGTAGTATAGGCGCAACAGGAATGAATACGTATGCCGAGCCTTCCGATCCTCGGGGTCCGACCGATAAGCTGATCCGAGGCTCACACGCAGGCGCGTCTTGCGTGTATTTAAGGGGGAATCAGCATGGATCGGTTAAACCGCGTTCAATTACTCGGGACGGCAGGCTTTGGCCTGTTGATGTTGCTGGCCGTTGCCGGCCCCGCCTATTCACAGGATCAGACCGGGACCACCCCCGGAAACGAGGGGACGCTCGAGACCGTCACCGTCACGGGCGTACGGGCCGCCATCGAGTCCGCCATCAGCGTCAAGAAAACCTCGGACAACATCGTCGAGGCAATCTCGGCCGAAGACATCGGCAAGCTGCCGGATACCAGTATCGCCGAGTCCATCTCGCGGCTGCCGGGCCTGACCTCACAGCGCTCTGACGGACGCGCCTCCGATATCAGCATCCGCGGAACCGACCCGCAGTTCGCCACCGGCCTCCTGAACGGCCGCGAGCAGGTGAGCACCGGCGACAACCGCGCCATCCAGTACGACCAGTACCCCGCCGAGCTCATCAATGCCGTCACCGTGTACAAGACCCCGGACGCGGCCCTCATTGGCCAGGGACTGTCGGGCACGATCGCTCTGCAGACGATCCGCCCGCTCGAGTACGGCAAGCGGGCGGTGGTCATGGATTTGCGGGGTGAGAAGAACTCCGACGCAGACCTGGGAGCCGACTCCAAGAACAATGGCTATCGCGCGAGCTTCTCGTTCATAGATCAGTTTCTCGACAACACGCTGGGAATTGCGCTCGGCTATGCGCGACTCTCTTCGCCCGTGGTAGGGAAGGAATTCGGAACCTATGACCCCTGGGGGCTGAACGGCACTACGCATGCAGGAGTCCCTGCGGACGTCATGCTGACCGGCGGAATCAAGTCACTCGCAAGCATGGGGCACGATGTTCGGGACGGCGCTGTGGCGACGGTGGAGTGGCGGCCGAACAGCGACTACACGAGTACGCTGGATCTGTACTGGACCTCGGAGGCACAGAACAACAATCGCCGCAGCCTGGAAGTCAACCTGGGCAACTTCAACGGCTACCCCAACAAGACCTGTCCGGCCTGCACCAGTACGGCGAATTTCTCGAATCTGGATATCGTCGGTAACTCGTTGATCGGCGCCACGGTGAGCAACGTCGTGCCCCTGGCACGCAACTTCCTGTACGAGACCCGCGACCAGATCGGCCAGATCGGCTGGAACAACAAGTGGAAGGGTGACGCCTGGAGCGTCATGGCGGACGCCGCCTACTCGCGCGCCACACGCTCTGAGAGTGACTTCGAAACCCAGGGACAGTACATCGGTGGTGTGACGGACACCATCACCTACTTCCTGCCCGGCGCCTCGCAGCCGACCTTCACTGCGCAGAATTCCTACTCCGATCCGAGCAAGGTGCTGGTCGGCCCGACCATCTACGGCGGTGGCTACAGCCGCTTCCCCCATGTGGTCGATGAGCTCAAGGCCTTCCGCGTCGAGGGCGACCATACCGCCGGCGGCTGGTTCAGCGATGTCCTCGCAGGGATCAACTACGACGATCGGTCGAAGGAGAAGCAGCAGCCCGAGACTGGACTGAATACGGTCGGCGGTACCTTCGATCCGATCAGCGGCCAGTATCTGCTATCGCCCGCGAACCTCGGTTTCTCCGGTACGCCTTCCCCGCTTGCGTGGAACGTTCCGGCCGTGCTGGCGAACTACTTTCAGCCGATCGTGCCTGGGAATCCCACGGACAAGGGCTACGGCTACCTGACGGGTAAGTTCTGGGACGTGTTCGAGAAGCTCACAACGCTCTACATCAAGGGCAACCTCAACCATCCGCTGTCCGCCGACGTGACACTGCGCGGCAACATCGGCGTGCAGCTGGTCCATACCCAGCAGAGCTCGACCGCTGCGCTCTATGACGAGGCGACCCAGAGCAGCACGCCGATCGAGGCCGGCAAGTCCTACAACGACGTCCTGCCGGCCATGAATCTGGTGTTCGAGCTGCCGGCGCAGCAGCTGCTGCGCTTCAGCGCCGCGCGCGAGGTGGCGCGTCCGCGCATGGACCAGATGACTGCCGGTCAGGACAACAACGTGGCGCCTGGCGGCGCTGGGAACAGTGCGCTTCCGGGGTACCCGGCGGCTGCGCCGTTCCCCTTCGTCGCATCGAGCACCCTGGGTAACCCAGACCTCGATCCGTGGCGCGCCGACGCCGTTGACCTCTCGTATGAGAAGTACTTCGCCAACAAGGCATACTTCTCAGCGGCCGTGTTCTACAAGGACCTCAAGTCCTACATCTACAACCTGAACGTTACCGGCGCCGATCTGTCGGCTTTTGCCAGCCAGGTTCCGGCGAGTGTCACGACTATAGGTGGTGTCAACTACGGGGTCTTCCCGCTCGGCTACGAAACGATTCCGCTGAACGGCAAGGGTGGGCGGCTTGACGGGTTCGAGCTCACGGCGTCCGCCCCCGGCGAGCTGCTTGCGGACTGGTTGAGCGGCTTCGGCGCCAGTGTCAGCCTGTCCGAGACCGACAGCTCGATCAAGGTTCAGGGGCAGGTTTCCGGCGGTCCGGCGTCGACGAACATCACGTTGCCGGGGCTGTCGAAGACGGTGGCGAGCGCGATGCTGTACTACGAGAAGCATGGTTTCGCCGCGCGCGTCGCCTCGCGCTACCGTTCCGACTATATCGGCGAGATCACCGATTTCGCCGGGGATCGTGCGCTCGAGTACGTGCGACACGAGCTGATCACGGACTTCCAGACCAGCTACGAATTCCAGGACGGACCGGCGAAGGGACTCATGGTGCTGCTGCAGGTCAATAACCTGACTAACACGCCGTTCATCGACTACTACCAGATACAATCGCAGACCCGCGACTACGAGACCTTTGGGCGCGATTTCTTCTTCGGAGTGAACTACAAGTTCTAAAGTCTCAGCGCGCGATCCGGCCGGCCTGATGCGCCGGCCGGATCCGTGCGGACCGCTTCGCGGCGCACCCCCAAAGAGGACCAGATGGCGCGATCAGCAATCCGTGCGCCCACACCGTTGAGCTGCCTGCTCTGGGCCGTGTACGGAGTATTGTTGCCGATGAATTGCGCTTGGGGCGCTGGCGATGCGTCGGGCGTGAACGCGGACTTTCGCGCGCGTCTGCCGCAGGATGAGGTCGTCTACTTTCTCCTGCCGGACCGGTTCGAGAACGGCGACGTCTCCAACGACCGCGGCGGCGTGAGCGGCGATCGCCTCGTGACCGGCTTTGATCCCACCTCCAAGGCCTTCTACCACGGGGGTGACCTGAAGGGCCTCACTGCACGCCTCGACTACATCCAGTCCCTGGGGGCCACGGCCATCTGGCTCGGTCCTGTATATAAGAACCAGGCCGTACAGGGCCCGGCGGGCCATGAGTCCGCCGGCTACCACGGCTACTGGATCACCGACTTCACCCACGTCGATCCGCATTTCGGCACCGACGAGGATTTGCGCGCATTGATCGCCGCGGCCCACGACCGGGGCATGAAGGTCTATCTCGACATCATCACCAACCACACCGCCGACATCATCCGCTACCGGGAATGCCCGACGAGCGCCTGTCCGTATCGCTCGCACGCCGACTACCCGTACACGAGGCGCGGGGGTGTTACCGGTGAGCCGATCAACAGCGGTTTTCTGGGCGATGACGCGCCCCACCAGACCGCGGAGAACTTCGCGAAGCTCACGCGGCCCGACTACGCCTACACGCCCTACGTGCCGCGCGGCCAGGAGCACGTGAAGGTTCCCGAGTGGCTGAACGACCCGATCTACTATCACAACCGCGGCAACACCACTTTCACCGGCGAGAGCTCGACCTTCGGAGACTTCTCCGGGCTTGATGACCTCATGACCGAGAATCCGCGCGTGGTGCAGGGATTCATCGATATTTACGGCGAGTGGATCGGGCGCTTCGGCGTCGACGGCTTCCGCATCGACACCGCCAAGCACGTCAACCCCGAGTTCTGGCAGCAGTTCGTGCCCGCCATGCTGAAGCGCGCGCGTGCCGCCGGGATTGCCAACTTTCACATCTTCGGGGAGGTCAACACCTCGAAGATGGATCCGGCGCTCTTGGCCGTACACACCCGCGTAGATCGCCTGCCGGCGGTGCTGGACTTCGCCTTTGCGGCTGCGGTGCGGGAGGGTGTGGCTGGCAACGCCGGCACCGAGGTACTGGCGACTCTCTTCGAGGACGACGCGCTGTACGAGGGCGGGGCGGCGGCGGCGCTGCAGTTGCCCACCTTCATAAGCAACCATGACAACGGGCGCTTCGGGTATTTTGTCCGCCAGCTGCGGCCCGGCATCAAGGATGACGAGGCGTTGCGGCGCGTGCTCCTCGCGCATGCGATGCTCTTCATGCTGCGCGGGGTGCCGGTCGTGTACTACGGCGACGAGCAGGGCTTCGCAGGGCTGGGAGGCGACCAGGACGCGCGCCAGGACATGTTTGAAAGTCAGGTCGCGTCCTACCGCAGTGAGCGCCCCCTGGGCAGCGCAAGTGCCGGCGGCAGTCACTTCGACACGCGGCACCCGCTCTACCGTGCCATCGCCGCGCTTGCGCACCTGCGCAGCGCGCAGGCGGCGCTGCGCCGCGGGCGGCAGATCGTGCGCAGCTTTGGGCCGACGCCCGGGCTTTTCGCCGTGTCGCGCCTCGACCCGGACGACGGCCATGAAATCCTGGTCGCGTTCAACACCTCGACCGCTCCGGTGAGTGCGCAGCTGTGGGTCGAGGCTGCCTCGAACACCTTCAGGTCTCTTCACGGCGACTGCGAAGGGGCAACCGCCGCGCCGGGCAGCTATCACGTAACGGTCCCGGCGCTCGACTATGTCGCGTGCGCCGCGAGCAGGCACCCGTGAGTGCACCGGTGATCAAAGCGCAACTGGAGCGCGCGCCCTGGTGGCGCGGTGCGGTCATTTACCACGTCTATCCGCGCAGCTTTGCCGATTCCAACGGTGATGGCATCGGCGATCTGCCCGGCATCACGGCGCACCTCGACTACATCGCCGCACTGGGTGTCGATGCGCTGTGGCTATCGCCGTTCTTCACTTCGCCCATGAAGGACTTCGGCTACGACGTGGCGGACTACTGCAACGTCGATCCCATCTTCGGCACGCTGGCAGACTTCGACCAGCTCATCGAACGCGCGCACGCACTGAACCTGCGCATCATCATCGACCAGGTCTACTCGCACACCTCGGACGCGCACCCATGGTTCAGGCAAAGTCGCACCGACCGCCAGAACCTGCGCGCCGACTGGTACGTGTGGGCGGACGCTAAGGCCGACGGCTCGCCGCCTTCGAACTGGCAGTCCCTGTTCGGGGGCCCCGCATGGACCTGGGATGCGCGCCGCGGCCAGTACTACCTGCATAACTTCCTCGCCGAGCAGCCCGACCTCAATGTGCACAACCCGCAGGTGCAGGATGCGCTGCTGAACTGCGCGCGCTTCTGGCTCGATCGTGGCGTCGACGGGTTCCGGCTGGATGCGATCGACTTCGTGATGCACGACCCCAGGCTCACCGACAATCCGCCGCGCCCCGCGGACGGCAACCCGCGGACCCGGCCGGTCGACTTCCAGGTGATGATGCACAACAAGGGGCACGGCGATCTCCTGCCCTTCCTCGAGCGCATTCGTGCGCTCACCGAGCAGTACGACGCGCGCTTCACGGTCGCCGAGATCGGCGGTGCTGACGCCGAGCCGTCCATGAAACTATATACCGCGGGCGACCGGCGGCTGCACACCGCCTATGGTTTCAACTTCCTGATTGCCGAGGCGCTGACGCCGGCGCTGGTGCGCGCGGCGCTCGAAGCCTGGCCCGACGATGGCAAGACCGGCTGGCCGAGCTGGGCGTTTTCCAACCACGATGCCCCGCGCGCGATCTCGCGCTGGGCGCCGGGGGCGAACCGTGATGCAGTGGCGCACCTTGCCGTGCTGCTGCTCGTGAGCCTGCGCGGCAATGTATTCCTGTACCAGGGTGAGGAGCTCGGTCTGCCACAGGCGCAGATTCCGTTCGCGGACCTCAAGGACCCCGAAGCGATCGCCAACTGGCCGCTGACACTCGGCCGTGACGGCGCCCGTACTCCGATGCCCTGGACCGCGCGCACGCCGGGCGCAGGATTTTCCACGGTGCGCCCGTGGCTGCCGGTTCCCGCCGAGCACCTTGCGCTCGCCGTGGAAACCCAGGAGCACGATCCGCAGTCGCTGCTCCTGCTCACGCGCCGGCTGGTGGCGCTGCGCAATAGAAGCGCGGCGCTGCGCGTGGGTGCGATACGCATCATCGAGGCATCCGCCGCAGTGCTGAGCTTTGAACGCAGCTGCGAGCGCGAGCGGCTCCTGTGCGTGTTTAATCTCGGAGCCAAACCGCAGACGCTCGCGTCACCGCTGCCCGGCAACTGGCGCGTGCTCGAGGCGGTGGGCGGAGCCACCCCCTGGACTTTGCCGCCATGGTCGGGCCTCGTGACGATGCACGTCAACGGCAGCCACTGACCTCATTGGCCAGCGGCTGCGCGTGCTTCAGGTCGCCGCTACGGCCGTCTCCCTGCCCGGATCTCCGAGCTTGCTCTCGTGGCCGTGGTCGGCGCCGATGAACACGTACATCGCCGGCACGACGAACAGCGTGAAAAGCGTACCGATCGCGAGCCCGGTGAAGAGCACCACACCCATGTTACGCCGGCCCGCGGCTCCCGCGCCCGAGGCGATGACCAGCGGGATGACACCGAAGCACATGGCCGCGGTCGTCATCAGGATGGGGCGCAGCCGCACCGCCGCCGCCTCCTCGATGGCGCGCAGCTTGGCGTGGCCGGCACGCTGCAGCTCGTTAGCGAACTGCACGATGAGGATGCCGTGCTTGCTGACGAGGCCGAGGAGCGTCACCAGTCCCACCTGTGTGTAGATGTTGAGCGTGATGCCCAGCGCCCCGAGATTGATGAAGATCAGTGCGCCGAAGAGGGCCATCGGCACCGACACCAGGATGACCGCCGGATCCCGGAAGCTCTCGAACTGGGCGGCGAGCGCCAGATAGACGATCACCAGCGCGAACAGCAGCGTGAACACGAAGCTGCCCGAACCCAGCATGTACTGCCGGGACTCGCCCGAGTAGTCGGCACTGTAGCCCGTGGGCGCAACCTGCTTGAGCGTATCGCGCAGGAACTTGAGCGCATCCGCCTCGGCGACCCCCGTCACTCCGCCGAGAGTCGTGGCGTTGAGCTGCTGGAAGTGGCCGATGGTCTCGGGGACGGTCGAGGTCTTGAGGCTGGCGATGGTGCGAGCCGGGATCAGCGTGCCGTCGCCGGAGTGGACGTAGTAGTCGAGCACCTGGTCGGGATTGAGGCGATCGACCTGCAGCACCTGCGGGATGACCTTGTAGGAGCGGCCGGCGATCGAGAAGTAGTTGACGTAGCCGCCGCCCAGGGCCGCGGCCAACGCGCCGCCCACGCTCTGCTGCGTAAGTCCGAGATCGTTGACCATGTCGCGGTCAACGTTCACGGTCTGCTGCGGCTTGTCGAGCTTCAGGTCCGAGTCAATGAACCAGAACATGCCGCTGGCGCGCGCTTTGTCGAGCACCGCCGTCGCGACCTCGTTCAGGTTCTGGATCGGCTCAGTGGTGGTGATGACGAATTGGATCGGGAATCCCTGCGAGCCGGGAAGCGCCGGGAACTGGAACGCCGCGACGCGTGCCCCCGGGACCTTGTTCCACTCGTTCTGCAGCAGCATCTGCAGCTCGCCGGCGCTGCGGTGCCGCTCCTCCCACGGGGTGAACAGCACGCCGCCGAAGCCCTGGTTGACCGTGGGCGCGCCGGTCAGCTGGAACATCTGCTGATATTCCGGGAACTTCTTCGCGATCGCGAACTCAGCGTCGGAATAGGCCTGCATCTGGGTGAGGGTCGCATCCGGTGGACCGGTGGTGGCCTCGAGCACGATGCCCTGGTCCTCTGCCGGCGCGAGCTCAGCCTTCGACGTCATGAACAGAGCACCCACGCAGGGAAGCAGCAGCGCACCGAACAGCACCACCGCTGGCCAGGTGGTGAGCCAGTTCGAGAGCGTGCGCGAATATGCGTCGCGCAACCGGTTGAAGGTGCGGTCGAGGAAGTGCGTGAAGCGGCCCTCCTCCTGCTCGCTGCGGAATACCTTGGCGCACATCATCGGCGAGAGAGTAAGCGCGATGACAGCCGAGACCGTCACCGCCCCGGCGAGCGTGAAGGCGAACTGAGTGAACAGGGCGCCCGTGAGCCCGCCCTGAAGACCAATCGGCACATAGGCCGCCACCAGCACGACGGTCATGGCGATGATCGGTCCGCCGAGCTCGCGCGCAGCCTGCAGCGCCGCCTCGAGTGGCGACACTCCCTGCTTCAGATGCCGATCGACGTTCTCGACCACGATGATGGCGTCGTCGACCACGAGTCCAATCGCCAGCACCAGGGCGAGCAGCGTCAGCAGGTTGATGGAGTAGCCGAGCGCCTGCATGAGGAAGAAGGCGCCGATCAGGGACAGCGGCATGGCCACGACCGGTATCACCACCGCGCGCGCGCTGCCGAGGAACAGGAAGATCACCACCGTGACGATGACCAGCGCCTGGACCAGGGTCTTGATGACTTCCTTGATGGAGCTGGTGACGAACTTGGTCGCGTCATAGGCCAGCTTCTGCGTGACCCCGGTCGGCAGCTGCGCCGCGAGATCGGGAAGCGCGGCGCGCACGCGCGCGGCGACGTCCAGAATGTTCGCCTTGGGCGCCACCTTGATGCCAATGAATACCGAGCGCTGGCCGCTGAAAGCCACGTTGAAGTCGTAATTCTCGGCGCCCAGAACCACGTTGGCCACGTCCTCGAGACGCACCAGCGCGCCGTTCTGCCGCTTTATCACCAGGTGGCGGAACTCATCCAGCGACTCGATATCCGTATTCGTCTTCAGGTCGATACTTACCATCTGGCCCTTGGTCGAGCCAACGCCGGCGAGGTAGTTGTTGGAACCGAGCGCCGCGTAGACATCGTCGGCGGCGACCCCACGGGCGGCCATGCGCTGCGGGTCGAGCCAGGCACGCAGCGCGAAGGTGCGGCCGCCGAGAATCTCCGCGGTCTGCACGCCGTCGATCGAATCGAGCTTCGGCTTCACCACCCGCAGCAGATAGTCGGTGGTGCTGTTCGGCGGGATGGTATCGCTGAAGTACCCGAGGTACATGGCATCGATCTGCTGCCCTATCTGCACCGTGATCACCGGCTGCTGCGCTGCCGGTGGAAGCTGGTTGCGCACCGAAGCAACCTGGGTATTGATCTCGGTCATCGCGCGGTTGGCGTCGTAGTTCAGGCGCAGCGTCGCGGTGATGATCGAGACACCCGCGACACTGTTGGAGGACAGGTAGTCGATGCCCTGCGCCTGGGCGATGGCGGACTCCAGCGGCTGGGTGATGAAGCCGGCGATGGTCTGGGCGTCGGCGCCATAGTAGGTCGTGCTGACCGTGACCACGGCGTTCTCGGTCTGGGGATACTGGCTGACCGGCAGCTGAAATACGGCGCGTGCCCCCAGCACCAGGATCAGCAGGCTGACGACGATCGAGAGGACCGGGCGCTCGATGAACAGGTCGGTGAATTTCATGGCGGCCCCCTCAATGCTCCTGCGGTCTGGGGTTGGCAGCGTCCGAGGGCTGCGCCAGGGCGCTGATATCGAGCGGCGTACCGTTCTTGAGCTTGAGCTGCCCGCTGGTGACTACCTCATCGCCTTCCTTGATGCCGGTGAGCACGGCGATCTGATCGCCGCGCGTCGCGCCGGTGGTAACGAAGGTCTGTTGCGCCGTGCGCTTGCCCTTGTCGTCCTTCTGCACGAGGAACACCGTCGATCCGTAGGGGTTGAAGGTTATCGAGGTCTGCGGCAGCGTCAGGTAGTGCTGCTGCGCACCCGAAAGCACCAGGACGCGCACGAACATGCCGGGCAGCACCTTGTGCGCAGGGTTTGCGATGGTCGCTTCCGCCTGAAAGTTGCGGCTCGATGTATCGACCAGGGGATCGACGGCATTGATCTTGCCGGGGAAGTGCTCGCCGGGGAACGCATCGAGGCTCACGCGCACCTCGAGCCCCGGGCGCACCTGCGCCAGCTGCTCCTGCGGCAGACGGAAATCGACGTACACGGGGTCGAGTTCCTGCAGGGTGACGACCTTGTCGCCGGTGTTGAGGTACTGACCCGGGTTGACGGTGGTGATTCCGAGCCGCCCGTCGAACGGCGCGCGCAGCACTTTTTTATCCACCAGCGCCGCCTGCGCGGCCGCCTGTGCGCGCTTGTTCTTGAGATCGGCCGCATCCGCATCGAGCTGCGCCTGGCTGATTGCCTGCGCGTCGAACTGCACCTTGTCGCGTGCATACACGGTAGCGGCGAGATCCGCGGCCGCCTCGAGCGCATGCCGCGTGGCGATGTCGGCATCGGCATTGAGGCGCACCAGCACCTGGCCGCGCTTGGCGTCCTCGCCGGAATGGAACTCGAGGCTGCGGACCAGTCCCGTCACCTCGGTCGTGATGTCGACGCCGTGCACTGCGCGTACGCTGCCGACCGCCGTAATTTCCGGCTGCCAGTCGGAGTACGCCGCCAGCGTGGTTGTGACAGTCTGCGCTGGCGCGCCGTTGGCCTTCGCCTGCGCAATCATCCGCATGATCGTGATGGTCTTGATGCCGGCAATCACTACGACCAGCACGACCACCGCCACCACCGCAATGATCAAGCGCCGCTTTAAGAGGGGCTTCACTAGCGACTCTCCTTCCCGTTATCCCGGTTCCACCATCCGCCACCGAGCGCCTGGAACAGCGCGGCGGTATCGGCGTAGCGCGCGGCTTCCGCCTGGATGCGCACCTGGCGCGCCTGCAGGTAGGTACGCTGCGCGTTCAAGAGGGCGAGGTAGCTCACGCCACCCGCCTGATACTGAAGCTTCGTAATCGCGAGCGCGTCGCGCGCGTCCGACTCGGTCGTTGTGTCCGCCTGCAGCGTGCGGGCGTCCGCCTCGAGGGCGCGCAGCGTATCGGCGACGTCCTGCAGTGCGCTCAAGACCGCCTGGCGATATTCCGCGGTGGCGCGATCGAGGTCCGCGCGCGCCGCGCGCTTCAGACCCCGCAGTTCGCCGCCGTGAAACAGCGGCTGCAGCAGCGTGCCGCCGATGTTCCAGGCGCCGGAGCCGGACTTGAACAGGTCGCTCGCGGACGTGGTCTCCGAACCCACCGAGCCGGTGAGATTCAGTTGCGGGTACATGTTGGCGGTCGCGACTCCGAGCTGCGCGGTCGACTGGTGCAGCAGCGCCTCCGCGGCCTGGACATCCGGTCGCTGTCGCACCAGCTTCGCGGGCACCGACAGCGGCAGTTCCGCCGGCAGGGTGAGCTCTTCGAGCGTGAAGTCCGGGAGTTCGGTGTCATCGGGCGTGCGGCCGGCGAGTACCGCGAGGCGATGCTGTGCCTGGGCGAGCTGCTTCTGCAGCCCGGGCAGCAGCGCCTCGTTCGCGGCGACCTGGGTTTGCTGCGCGAGCACGTCGGAGCGCGAGGCGGCCCCGGCATTGAACTGCCGCTGCACGACCTTCATCTGCTCGTGTTCGCTGGCGATGATCTCGGTGAGCGCCGCGATCTGCGCATGCAGGGATGCGATGTTGACCGCCGTCGTGACGACGTTGCCGGCGAGCGTGAGGTATGCGGCTTCAAGCTCGAAGCGCTGGAAGTCGGTCTGGGCACGCAGGGCTTCGATCTGGCGGCGCGATGCACCGAACAGATCGAGTCGATACGTCACTCCGACCGAGACGTCGAAGAGGCTGAACGTAACCGCCGGCACGCCCGGTTGGCCAAAGACTGCGCCCGGTACCTTTTCGCGCGCGGCCTGCGCCTGCGCATCCACGGCGGGCAGCAGCAGTCCACCACGCTCCGCGCGCCAGGTCTCGGCGGCGTTGCGCAGCGTGGCGCTCGCCGCCTGTACGCCGGGATTGTCGGCGAGCGCGCGGCGTACGAGTTCATCGAGCGGCGCCGAATGAAACACGGTCCACCAGTCAGCCGGGATGTCGCGATCCGCAATCAGGGTCTGCGCCGTCCCGCTGCGCCCTTCGGCCGCGACCGTAGCGGCCGGCTCCGGCGCGCGCGTGTAGTGCGTCGAGTCGGGCGCCGCCGGAGCATGGAAGTCAGGCCCGACCGCGCAGGCCGACAGCGCCGCCGCGGCAAGAATCGCAGCCCACGGCTTGTGAGCGTCCGGTCTCATTGCATCCTCCCGCACTGGTCCGCGGCCTTGATGAGCGCCTTGACCAGCTTCGATCGTTCCTCCGAAGTGTACGGGGACAGCTGCAGCAGTTCCCCGAGCACCAGACCATCCACCGCCAGCTGCACCAGGGCGGCGCGCTCGAAGCCTCCCGGGAGCGTGGCGATCTCGTCCACGAACTCGCGGTAGCTCCTGCGGCAGTGCGCCATGAGCGCCGGCTTGTCGGCGGATGCCGCCAGGATCGCCGCGCCCGCCCGACGCCGCGGCGTGTGTGGCTCGAGCAGCACCCGCACCCGCTCGCGAAATTCATCCAGCTGCGTCGGCGTGCCCTTGGCTCGCGCACAGCGCGTCGCGATCTGCTCTTCGACATCGCTCAGGAAGCGCGCGAGCATGGCCTCCAGGAGCGAGTCCTTGGTCGGAAAGTGATACAGCAGTCCGCCCTTGCTCAGGCCGGCGCATTTTGCCACGGCATCCAGTGTCAGGTGGCCGGCGCCGGTCTCGAGCACCAGTCGTTCGGCCGCATCCAGCACGCGCGCGCGCACTGGCTGACTGGGAATGGGATTGCGAAAGTACACAGGAGGGCGCGACTGTACCGACCGGCCGGTTCAGCCGCCCTCCCCACAAAGATGGAGGCTCAGGGTCTCAAAGTGGCGGTGGGCCCTGGCTCACACGCACCAGGTCCTTTGGGCGCAGCCATTTGCGAAACGCCGTCTGCACCGCCGCCCCATCAAGCCCGATGTAATGCTGCGCCGCGTTGGTCGGTTCATCCAGGGGCAAGCCCAGGTCGCTGCGCGTCAGCATTCCGCGGGCGATTTCCGCGATACCCGCTTCGCTCAACGGCAGCTGGCGCAGGAGACACGCCTTCACGCGGGTGAGCTCATCGGTGCCCACGGCCGTGTCCTGCATCGCCGTGACTTCGCGCGCCACCATGTCGGCCGCCTTCACCACGTTGCCGGGATCGCTGGCGTACTCGACCAGGTAGACACTGCGCGTGCGACCGGCCTGCAGCACGGACTCCACCGAGTACACGAGGCCTGCGTTCTTGCGCAGGTCGATACTCAGGCGCGTGGCGTAGAAGCTGCCGCCGAGTACGGCGTTGCCGAGTTGCAAGGCGTAGTAGTCAGGATCCGAACGCGTCAGCGCGAGGGTGTGCGCCAGCACCACGCGATCCTGGACCCGGCTCGCGTCCGGCACCGCGATCGAAGCGGGGCGGTTCGCGGGGGCCGGCGGCAGGTCGATCGCCGGCGCGGCACCGTCCGCACTCCAGGCGCCGAAGTATTTACTGATCGCGGCGCGCGCGGTGTCCGGCGTAACCTTGCCGATCACCACGATGGTCGTGAGGTCGGGCCGGAACACACGCTGGTAGTACGCGCGCACCATGGCGGGATCGAGTGCCCGCACCGACTCCGGGGTCGCCATGCGCAGGCTCGGATCCTGCGGCGGAAACAGCGCCGCCCGCAACGAGCGCTGAGTCAGGAAGCCGGGGCTCGCGTTGCGCGCGGCGACGCCGAGGGCCTGCTGGCTGCGAATGATTGTGAGCCCCGAGTCCGGGAGCGCGGGGTGCAGCTCGTTGTCGGCCAGCAGTTGCAGCGCCCGATCGAAATGCTCCGCCAGCGACTGCACCGAGAAGTCCGTTCCCGCGTGCTCCTGCGCGCCGATGGCGTCCAGCGCCTGTTGGAATGCGATCCGATCATAGGTCTGGGTGCCCCAGGTCAGCAGGCGCTCGAGCACCTGTGCGGCGCCCTCCTGGCCTGTCAATTCCTCGGTCTCGGGCCGATTGCGGATGTGGCCGTAGACGCTGACGGTGTCGCTGACATCTTCGGGCTGCACGATGAGCGTGAGGCCGTTGGGCAGCTTGTCGACGAGCGGCCGCAGGGTTGACGGCGGAACCTCCAGACGTGCGAGCGCCTTTTGTGCCCACGGCGGCAGTGCCGTCGGGTGCGCCTCGCCCAGGGCGATCGATTCGCGCCCGCCAAACCCGCCGCCCCCGGCGACCGGGGGGCCCGAGCCGCGCGGCAGCATGACGCCGGTGATGGCCTGGTCGAGGTCGAGGTACTTAGCCGCCACGCGGTTGACCTCAGCGGTGGTGACGCGCTCGATCCGCGCCAGATCCTCATCCGGGGAGGCGAGCCCATAGAGTGCGAGCGCGTCCGACCAGACGGCGGCGAGTTCGGGTATGGAGTTGCGCTGCAGCTGCGCTGCGCTGCGCTCCTGGAGTTTGGCTGCGTCGACCAGCTCTGCCGGCACCCCGTCGTGCGCAACGCGCGCGAGAATCGCGCGCACGTCGCCCTCGAGCGCCTTGGGGTCATCGCCGCTGGTAAAGGAGAGCGCTGCGTAGGCGAGGCCACTCTCGGGCAAGGGATCGAGCGCGAACTCGGCCGCGATTGCCTTGCCCTTTGGCACCAGGCCGTAGAGCTCGAAGCGACGGTTGCTGAGCACGTCGGCGAGCACCTCGAGGGCGGCAAAGTCCGGATCCTTCGGACCCGGCACGCGCAGCGCGATCATGAGCGAGCCATTCGGGTGATCGGTGTCGACCGTGAAGGAGGTGCCATGCACCGGGCGCAGGTGCACGCGCGGCTTGGCGGGAAGTTTTCTGGCGGGGATATCCCCAAACAGCCGCCGCACCTCGCTCAGCGCGCCCGGCGGATCGACATCGCCGGCGATCACGAGGACGGCGTTGTTGGGCGCGTACCAGGTATCGTGGAAGCTCTTCAGCATCCGCGCGCTGGTCTTCTCGAAGGACGGGCGGGTGCCGAGCGCGTCGTGCGCGTAGGGCGTGCCGGCGAACATGCGCGCGCGCAGCTTCTCAAACAGCCGATAGGAGGGCTCGGACAGATCCTGTGCCACCTCCTGCTCGATCGCACCGCGCTCCTTGTTCCATTCTTTCGGGTTGTCGAGGGCTGCGCGCATGCGCAAGGCCTCGATGTGCAGCGCCACGTCCAGGTCGTCCGCGGGAACGGTGAACAGGTACTGCGTGAGCTCCTCGCGCGTGTTGGCGTTGAAATCGCCGCCGATGACGCTGCCGATGTCCGCGAGCTGCTCGGCGGTAAGTCCCGGACTGCCGCGGAACATCATGTGTTCCTCCGCGTGCGCGGTACCGGGAAATCCCGCCGGCGCCTCATCCGAACCGGCCAGGTAGTTCACGGAGGTCGCCACCACCGGGGCGAGCGTGTTGCGCACGATGACCACACGCAGCCCGTTGGGCAGCGTGGCGCGCAACACCCCGGTTTCGTCGGCGGCCACGGTCGCCGCTCCCTGTGCACAGGGAAGCAGGGCGAGGAGCGCGGCGAGCGCGCCGGCGGCGCGCGTGAGCGTTCGCGCAGGAGTGTGGTGCGGCATGGCGGTTCCCGTGTTGGAGGCCCGCGAGTATATGCGATCACGCGGCGCTGCCATGTTTCGCCACGAATCATCGGCGCCTTGACGCTTTTGCATCACTTGCCCGACCGCGCCCCGCGCTGAAATGACAGTGCGAAGACGGGAACCGACTTGCGTTCCCGTCACCGACCAACAAGCGACAGGAGGCTATATGAAAATTCCGACTTTCAAGGTCCGCCGCAGGGCGCTGGGCTTGAGTGTGGCTGCGTGTCTTGCCGGGGCGCCCGTGTTCGCGGCTGCGGCCAGCGATGCGGACGATCCGCAGGGCTATCCGTCCCGCCCGCAAAACGCGGGCTTCGCCACCGGTGTCGCCGTCGGCGCAGTGACCGGCGGACCCGTGGGTGCGATGGCGGGCGCTGTTGCGGGCGCCTGGCTCGGCGCGCGCTACCACCGGCATCGGCAGGAGGAGGCGGCACTGGCCGCGGACTTTGCGCACAGCGAGGCGCAGCTTACGCAGCTCACCGCCCGGGTTGCCGAGCTCGATGGCTCCCTCGCCCAGGCGCGCACGCACGGCGCGCAGCTGGACGCTAGTGTGCAGCAGACCGACCAGATCGGGCTCGATGTGAGCTTTCGCACCGACGATGACGGCGTCACCGTCCAGGCGATGTCGCCGCTGCTGAAACTCGGCGCGCTGGTAGCCAGCGTGCCGCAGGCGAAGCTGCGCATCGCCGGCTTCGCCGATCCGCGCGGCTCTGTTGCCTACAACGAGCAGCTGTCCTTGCGGCGCGCCCGCCGGGTCGCCGAGGTGCTGAGCGCCGCGGGAGTGCCCGAGGAACGCATCCTCATCGAGGCGCACGGCAAGGTGGAAGCTGCGGCCGCGGACGGCGACCTCGATGCCTACGCCCTCGAGCGGCGGGTGACGGTGCGGGTCGAACTGCCCGCGTCCGCGCAGGTTGCAAGCCGTGACTAAGCCGCTGCCGGGCGGCTGGGAAGGCGCGCCGCGATCGCTGCCACCCGCGGCGCGCCTTCGCGCTAGAATTTCCTGGCATGAATACCTGTGCCACGCACTCATGAACTCAGGCCTGGTCCGCCTCGACGGCACGGTGGCGGCGGAGGTGTCCGAACCCCCCGCCGAGCGTCTCCTGGCCGGCAGCCCGCAGCTGCAGGTGCAGAACTACTTCGCCGACACGAGCCAGCAGTTTTTTGCCGGCCGCTGGTCTGCGACGCGCGGCAAATGGCGTGTGCGCTACACCGAAAACGAGCTGTGTGTGATGACCGCCGGGCGGGTGGTCATCCGCAGCGAGAGCGGCGAGCGCAATGCTTTCGGACCCGGCGACGCGTTCGTGGTGCCGGCGGGCTTTGCCGGCACCTGGGAAGTGCTCGAGGATTGCTCCAAGATCTATGCGATCTTCGAAGCCCGCGCCCTGACATAACACACTATCGGCTTGAAATCCGTCGCACATCCACGACGGTTCTCTTTATGCGCGCTTCGGTTGCGTGGGACGCTCAGCGCGTGAGTGGAAGTCCCGTTAACTGAAGGAGGTGTGCCGTGGAGACCGTGGTCGTAACCGCGTCGCGCACGAGCGCGTTCAATCTGTCGGAAATGGAAATACTGGTGGGCAGCGTCATCGTGATTGCCGTGCTGGCGTGGATGCTGTTGTCGCGCGGACGGCGCGGATCTCAGCAGCCGCACGCCTAAGCACCGCTAACGAAGCAATGGCCGCGCACGGGCACGCAGGCCCGTGCGCCGGGCGCGCAGTCGGCGCGCGTGCTTCAAACGATCATTTCCCGCGCAGCACGTCGCTCAGCGTGCCGAACATTTCCTCGATCTGCGCAGCCGTAACAATAAGCGGCGGCGACAGCGCCAAGATGTCCGCGGTCTGCCGTATCAGGAGGCCGCGCTCGAAGCATTTGCTGTAAACCTCGAATGCCCGCGCGCCGGGCTTGCCCGCGATCGGCGCAAGTTCCAGTCCGAGAATCAGTCCGTAGTTGCGCACGTCGATGACGTGCGGCAGGCCCTGAAGCGCATGGGCGGCGTCCTCCCATTTCCCGGCAAGCGACTTGGCGCGGGTCAGAAGGCCCTCGCGCTGGTAGATATCCAGCGTCGCCAGCCCCGCGGCGCACGCGACCGGATGGGCTGAGTACGTGTAGCCGTGGAACAGCTCGATGCCGTCCGGACCCTGCATGAAGCTGTCGTACACGGACTTGCTGACGAGCACCCCACCCATCGGCACGCAGCCGTTGGTCATGCCCTTGGCGAGGGTGAGGAGGTCCGGCGTCACGCCAAATTCCTGGGCGGCGAACGGCGCGCCGGTGCGCCCGAAGCCGGTGATCACCTCATCGAATATCAGCAGAATCCCGTGCCGATCACAGATCTCGCGCAGGCGTTTCAGGTAGCCGAGCGGCGGAATCAGCACGCCGGTCGAGCCGGCGATGGGCTCGACGATCACCGCGGCGATGGTCGATGCGTCGTGCAGCGCAACGAGCCGCTCGAGTTCATCGGCGAGCTGGGCGCCATGCGCCGGCACACCGCGCGAGAAGGCGTTCTTCGCCAGGTCATGGGTGTGGGCCAGGTGATCGACGCCGGGGAGGAGCGCCGTCGACCAGGCCTTGCGGTTAGGCGAGATGCCGCCAACTGAAATGCCGCCGAAGCCGACGCCGTGATAGCCGCGCTCGCGGCCGATGAGGCGCGTGCGCGTGGCGTCACCGCGGGCACGGTGCCAGGCGAGGGCGATTTTCAGCGCCGTGTCGACCGCCTCGGAACCGGAGTTGGTGAAGAACACATGATCGAGACCCGCGGGCGCGATTTTTACCAGCTCGTTGGCGAGCGCGAACGCTGGTGGGTGCGCCATCTGGAACGGCGGCGCGTAGTCCATGGACTCGAGCTGGTGTGCCACCGCCTCGGTGATCTCGCGGCGGCCGTGACCGGCATTGACGCACCACAGGCCCGCCACCCCATCCAGGATCTGCCGTCCGTCCGGGGTCCAGTAGTGCATGCCGCTCGCCCGAGCGAGCAGGCGCGGCTTTGCCTTGAATTGCCGGTTGGGCGTGAACGGCAGCCACAGCGCCTCGAGGTCGGAACGCTGCAGGGACGGAGTGGAGTTCGGCATGGCAGGCTCGATGCGCGTAGTGGTGTGGCGCAGTTGGACGTGGGGGGTGCGAATGATAAATAAAGTGGACAAGAACAGCCACGAAAGCGATATTTCCGCCTCTATTGTCTAAGATCCTAAACACCATGAGCATTGACGTTGGAGCGCGACTGCGCAGCGTGCGAACCACATTTGGCCTCTCCCAGCGCGAACTGGCGCGCCGCGCGGGGGTTACCAACGGACTCATCTCTCTTATCGAGCAGAACCGGGTGAGTCCCTCGGTCAGTTCGCTGAAGAAAGTGCTGGATGGCATACCCATGCCGCTGGCGGAGTTTTTCACCCTGGACCTGAGCGTGGCGCCACAGGCTTTTTTCGGGGCCGATGAACTGGTGGAGCTCGGCAACCCGGACGTCTCGCTGCGCCTGGTGGCCGCCCAGCGCAACGCCCGTCAGCTCACCGTGCTGCATGAGCGCTACGCCGCCGGTGCCGCGACCGGCGAGGAGATGCTGGCGCACCGGGGCGAGGAGGCAGGCGTCGTGATCCGGGGGCGGATCGAACTGACCGTCGGCGGCGCCACGCGCGTACTTGGTCCCGGCGAGGCTTATTATTTCGCCAGCCAGTTGCCGCATCGCTTCCGCAATGTCGGACGCGAGGCGTGTGAGATCATCAGCGCCTGCACCCCGGCGACATTTTGATTTGCGCAAAGGTCCGTCATCATGAACGCAAAACCCAACAGCATTTCCTGGCACGAGCGGGCGCGGACGCTGCAGTTTCGCACCCAGGCTTTTATTGCCGGCCGCTACGCGGACGCTGCCTCGGGCGCCACCTTCGATTGCCTCAATCCTGCGACCGGCAAGCTTCTGGCGCGGGTTGCCTCCGGGGATCAGGAGGACATCAACCGGGCGGTGAGTTCCGCGCGCGCCGTGTTCCGCGAAGGCAGCTGGGCGAAGCTTGCGCCCACGGAGCGCAAGCGCATCCTGCTGCGGTTCGCGGACCTGGTCGCGGCCCACGGCGATGAGCTGGCGTTGCTCGAGACGCTCGACATGGGCAAGCCGATCACTGACAGCCTGAAAGTGGATGTGCCCGGCGCGGCGCGCTGCATCCGCTGGTACGCGGAAGCGATCGATAAGGTGTACGACCAGGTGGCGCCCACCGCGCACGATGCCCTCGCCCTGATTACGCGTGAGCCCGTGGGCGTGGTCGGCGCCATAGTGCCCTGGAACTTCCCACTGCTCATGGCGGCGTGGAAATTTGCGCCCATCCTGGCCGCCGGCAATTCACTGGTGCTCAAGCCCTCGGAAAAGTCCCCGCTCACCGCGATCAAGGTCGCGGAGCTCGCGGTCGAAGCCGGCATTCCGCCCGGAGTGCTCAACGTCGTGCCGGGCCTGGGGCAGACCGCCGGCAAGGCGCTCGCCCTGCACATGGATGTGGACTGTATCGCCTTCACCGGCTCGACCGCGACCGGCAAGCAAATCATGCAGTACGCCGGGCAGTCGAACCTGAAGCGCCTGTCGCTGGAGTGCGGTGGCAAGTCACCCAACATCGTGATGGCCGATTACCCGGACCTGGACCGCGCCGCCAAGGCCGCGGCGTTCGCCATTTTCTTCAACCAGGGCGAGATGTGCTCGGCCGGCTCGCGCCTGCTGGTGCAGGAGGGCATCAAGGACGCGCTGCTGGAGAAAGTGCAGGCGGTGAGCCGCAAGATGCAGCCCGGCGATCCTCTGGACCCGGCCACGCGCCTCGGTGCGATAGTCGATGAAACGCAGATGAAACGCGTGCTGGGGTACATCGACTCCGGGCGCAACGACGGCGCCGAGTTGCGTTTCGGCGGACGCCGCGTGCGCGAGGACAGTGGCGGGTATTTCATCGAGCCGACCGTGTTCGAGGCCGTGAAACCCAACATGACCATTGCGCGCGAGGAGATTTTCGGGCCGGTGTTGTCGACGATCACCTTCAAAAACGTCGACGAGGCCATCGAGATCGCCAACGATGTGATCTACGGTCTCGCCGCCGCGGTGTGGACGCGCGATGTGACTACCGCGCATCGCACTGCGCGCGCACTGCGCTCGGGCACGGTGTACATCAACTGCTACGACGCGGATGACCTGACCGTGCCCTTCGGCGGCTACAAGCAGTCGGGCATCGGGCGTGACAAGTCCCTGCACGCGCTCGAGAAATACACCGAGATGAAGACGACGTGGATCGATCTGTCGTGAGGTGAGCGCGAGCCCTCTCAAGTACCTGGTCAGCGGGCCGCGCGGACTGACCGATCTCCTGGCGCGCGAGCTGCAGGAACTCGGCGCGCACGAAGTACGCGAACGGGCCACGGGCGTGGTCTGCAGCGGAGCGCTCGAGGTCGCGTACCGCGCCTGCCTGTGGTCGCGGGTCGCCAACCGCGTCTATCTTGAAGTGGCGGGTTTTCAGGCCCAGGACGCCAGCGAGTTCCACGCCGCCGTGCGCGCGCTCGACTGGCCAGCGCACCTTAAGCCCGGCGCGACGCTGGCGTGCGACTTCACGGGCCGTCATCCGACCATCACCCACACCCATTTCGGCGCGCTGAAGCTCAAGGACGGCATCGTGGACGCTATGCGCCTCGCCACCGACGCGCGGCCGGATGTGGCGCTCGAGCGCCCCGATGTCCGGGTGCACGCGCATGCGCACGGCACTGCGATCACGGTTTCCATCGACCTGTCGGGTGAGAGCCTGCACCGGCGGGCTTACCGCGGCGCGGCAGGCGAAGCACCGTTGAAAGAGAATGTCGCGGCGGGCGTGCTCATGCGCGCCGGATGGCTGGAGCTCGCGGCGCAGGGCGCGGAGTTTCTGGATCCGATGTGCGGCTCGGGAACGTTCTGCATCGAGGCCGCCCTCATGGCCGCCGACCGGGCGCCCGGGCTGACGCGTGAGCATTTCGGCTTTCTTGGCTGGCGCGGACACGACGCGCTGCTGTGGGCGCGGCTGCGCGAAGAGGCCGAGGCGCGTGCGCGCGCCGGGGCGAGCACTCGCGCCGTGGTGCGTGGCACCGATCGCGACCGGCTGGCGATCGGCAACGCCCGCGACAACGCCCGCCGCGCTGGCGTTGGAGGCCTCGCGCGCTTTGACCCTGGCTTGCTGGCCGATGCCGCACCGGCCACCGCAGAAGTTCCCGCACGACCCGGACTTCTGTGTACCAATCCGCCCTACGGCGTACGCCTCGAGGACCGCGAGGTGGCGCGCACCATTCACCGCGAGCTCGGCGCGGTGCTGCGCGAGCGCTTCCAGGGCTGGAGCGCCGCAATCCTGACCGGCGCACCGGAGCTCGGCATGGAGTTGGGTCTGCGCGCCTATCGCACCCATGCGGTATGGAACGGCGGGATCGAGTGTCGACTGTTGCGCATCAAGGTGGAGGCGGGCAGCGCGCGCGCGCCCGGCATGCTCGGCAAAGGCAACGCCCACCTCAAGGACACGCCGGGCGCGCGCATGTTCGCCAATCGCCTGGGGAAGAATCTGAAGCGGCTGCGCAGCTGGGCGAGGCGCGAGGGCGTCTCCTGCTACCGCGTCTACGACGCCGACATGCCTGAATACGCGTTCGCCATTGACCTGTACCGCACGCTGGAACCCGAGGAGTCCTGGCTGTACGTGCAGGAATACGCGGCGCCTGCGGAAATTGAGCTGGCTGCCGTGCGCAAGCGCCGCGGCGAGGTGCTCGCGAGTCTTCCGGAGGCGACCGGGGTGGCGTCCGAGCGCATCCGCGTGCGGACGCGGCGTCGCACCGCGCGCGGTGAGCAGTACGAGAAACTTGATCAGCGCGAGCACTTCCAGCTGGTGGAGGAGGGCGGACTCAAGTTTCGGGTGAACTTCGAGGACTACCTGGACACCGGGCTGTTCCTCGATCACCGCACCACGCGAGCGCGTTTGCGGGAAGCCGCCCGCGGCGCGCGCTTTCTCAACTTATTTTCGTACACCGGCACCGCCACGGTTTATGCGGCCGCTGGCGGCGCGGCGGCCAGCACCTCCGTTGATATGTCACGCACTTATCTTGAGTGGGCGCAGCGCAACCTCGCCGTCAACGGCTTCAATGGCAAAGCGCACGCGTTCATACAGGCGGACTGCCGGCGCTGGCTCGAGGATGCGGCCCGTGCACCCGAGCGTTACGACCTGGTGTTCCTCGATCCGCCGACGTTTTCCAATTCCAAGCGCATGGAAGGGGTCCTGGACCTCGAGCGCGATCACCCCGAACTCATCGCGACCTGTGCGCAGCTGCTGGCGCCGGCGGGCCTGATCGTGTTTTCCACCAACGCCCAGCGCTTCCGGCTCGAAGAATCCTTGAGCGCGCGCTATGAGATCCGCGATGTGTCGGCGGCCACGCTGCCGAAGGACTTCGAGCGCAACCCGCGCATCCACAAGTGCTTCGAGGTGCGAGCGCGCCCGCTCGCCGCGTAACGACGCATGAGCAACACCCGACATCGCATGCGCAGCGGGCACGGGCACGCCGCACCGCGGCGGGTGACCAGAGGGCGCTATCAGTTCCTCATCCAGGGCCTGCCGAGCAACGTGCTGCGCGACCTGTTCCACCATTTCATGACGGTCAGCTGGCCGCGGCTGTTCATGACCCTGGCCGCCTTTTTTCTTTGCTTTGACCTGCTGTTCGGCCTGCTCTATCACTTAAGCCCGGGATGCATCGCCAATCTGAATCCACCCGGCTTCGCCGGCGCATTTTTCTTCAGTGTCGAGACCTTCGCGACCGTGGGCTATGGGGACATGCACCCGCAGACGCTCTACGGGCATCTGGTGGCCATGGTCGAGATTTTCGCCGGGGTTATGTCCCTGGCGCTTATCACCGGCATTATGTTCGCGCGCTTCTCGCGTCCCCGGGCCCGCTTCCTGTTCACCCGCAACGCCGTCGTACGGCCGATCGACGGCCTGAGGACCTTCGTGGTGCGCGCCGCCAACGAGCGCCAGAACATCGTCCAGAATGCCTCGGCGCAACTGCACCTGTTGTACGACGACACGACCGTGGAAGGGATGAACCTGCGCCGCATTGTCGATCTGCCGTTGGTGCGCTCGCGACATCCGATGTTTGCTCTTGGCTGGACCATCATGCACGTCATCGACGATGCGAGTCCGCTGCGTCACGTAACCGCACAGTCGCTGAGCGCGAAGGATGCAAGCATCATCCTCAGCGTGACGGGCACGGATGACACGACCGGCCAGGTGCTGTCGGCGCGCACCGAATACACGAGCCAGAATATTCACTGGAACGCGTCCTTTCCGGATCTCCTCGAAGAGGACGCAGACGGAACTCTGCGCGTTGACTACGGCCGATTTGACGAGGTCGTGCCGCTCAGCCCTCCACGAACGCCCTGAGCCGTGCCAGCGCCTGCTCCCATTGCTCGGACACGCGCTCGAGGTAAGCCCGCAGCTCCTGCAGTGGCTGTGGGTCCCGCTCGAAGCGGCTCTCACGCCCGAGACGGCTGCTGCGCACCAGGCCCGCGCCCTCCAGCACCCGCAGATGCTTGGTGATCGCCTGGCGCGTCAGCCGCGAGCCGTCCGTCAGCTGCGCGATGGAGCGCGCGCGGCCGCCGGCGAGCGTCGTCACCAGCGACAGCCGCGTCTCGTCGCTGAGCGCTGCGAACACCGCCGCGTGCTGGCGGCGGCGCGCCGCAGGCTCAGGGTTGCTGCGTGACATGCTTCGCGATGTTGGCCATCTGCTCCGTCCAGCCGTTGTCGTTCATGCGGAAGGCCTCCGCGCGCCGGGCGGCCGGAACACGCTCGAATCCAGATTCCGTCACCACGAGGAGCGTGCCGCCGGCGGTCTTTTCGAGGGTAAATTCCACCAGCGTCGGCGTCTCCTGCGAGTAGTCGGCCTTGGGGTCGACGGCGTAGGGGTGCCAGGTGAAACTGAAGCGCTTCTCCGGCTCCATTTTCTGCACCACGACCTTCAATCTCAGGTGCTCGAAGCCGGGGTAGGTGATCTGGCCGCCGGCGGCCTGGCCGGGCACGAACGGGCCCTCGACCTTCACGCCGAACCAGGCGCCGAACTCGCGGTAGTCGGTCAGCGCGCGCCAGACCCGTGAGACCGGGGCCTTCAGCTCCACGCGTTTTTCAATGCGATCATTCATGAATAGCAACCTCTGGGTTGCAGATTAGGGAGGCAGGGCCGGAAATACAACTGCTTTGTTGCGGATTGATTCCGCCATGGAATGTCCTAAGGCGATCTGGTGTGCTTTACAGCGCGTAGCCGGTGCGGTAAACGAGTCGCATGTCGCCTGCGAATTCTGCGCCAGTTGCCGCCGCCGCGGCGCCGGTTGTTGCCATCGTCGGCGCTACCGGTGCGGTCGGCGTGGAGTTGATCCGTTGCCTTGAGGCGCGGCACTTCCTGCTGTCCGAACTGCGCCTGTTCGCCTCGGCGCGCTCGGCCGGCAAGACGCTGCAATTTCGCGGCGCACGGCTCAGCGTGCGTGAACTGACCGAAGACAGCTTCCGCGGCGTGAACGTGGCGTTGTTCTCGGCCGGAGCCAGCACCTCGATGCGCTTTGCGCCGCTTGCCGTGCGCGCCGGTGCGACCGTGGTCGACAACTCGTCTGCGTTTCGCATGCAGGCGGACGTGCC
>Ga0070733_10000176_pt1 | contig 59130 bp, 57 predicted proteins | sample Coa_R1_9_FD_66450 | JGI IMG/M metagenome (GOLD analysis project Ga0070733, IMG submission 66450) | Surface soil microbial communities from Centralia Pennsylvania, which are recovering from an underground coalmine fire - Coalmine... | ecosystem: Environmental > Terrestrial > Soil > Unclassified ... | reverse complement strand
ATGCTCGATGCGCTCCAGCAACGCCGCCGGCAGATCGCCGATTTCCTGCGCTTCGCCCCAGACGTAATCCCCCTCCAGCACGGCGATGATCTTGTCGTCCGCCTCCCCGCGGTCGATTATTTTCAGTCCGCCCACCACGACGGCGCGCAGCAGCACCTCGGAGTGGTTGATCGGCCGCTCGCTGATGACGCAGATGTCCAGGGGATCGCCGTCGCCTCGCTCGCACCCGGGCGCCAGACGCCGCACGCGCTCACCGCAGTAGGTCTGGGGAATGAAGCCGTACAGCGAAGGCGGCTGTGAGGAGGTGCGTTGCGGACGATCAACCCGCAGATAGCCGCTCGCCTTGTCGACCTCGTACTTCATGAGATCAAAGGGCGTGATCTCGATGTAGGCGTTGACGACGCGCGGCGCGTCCGCTCCCGGCTCCAGTCCGTGCCACGGGTGCGGGCGCCATCTGGAGTAGGAATCCGTCACGCGCTGATTCTACCGTCAGCCTGCTATTCTTATGAACTGCGCTTTGGTCGAGGGGGAATCCGTGACCTATGCGGCGATCACCGGCTGGGGCAAGTGCCTGCCACCGGCGGTACTGAGCAACCACGACCTCGCGAGCATGCTCGACACCACCGATGAGTGGATCGTGAGCCGCACCGGGATCCACGAACGGCGCATTTCGCACGTCGGGCTCGAAGAGCTCGGCTACGTGGCGGCCGCGCGGGCGCTCGCCGCCGCGGGACTCTCCGGCAGCAGCGTCGAGCTGATCGTATTCGGCACCTGCAGCCATGACGATCAGGTGCCGAACATGGCCTCGGGCATCCAGCGGCGTATCCGCGCCCAGCCGGCCGCCGCCTATGACATCAACACCGCCTGCACCAGCTTTCTGTATGGACTGTCGACGGCGACGGCGTTGATTCGCACCGGGGTGGTAGGCAATGCGCTGGTGATTGGAGCTGAGCTCATCTCGCCGTTCATGGACTGGTCGGATCGCGACGTCGCGGTGCTGTTCGGCGACGGCGCCGCCGCCGTGGTGCTCGAGAAGAGCGCTGAGGCGCAGGGTGTGCTGGCGCAGAAACTGGGCTGCTATGGCGAGGCGCGCGAGATCCTGCGCGTGCAGGGTATGGGCGGCCTGTACGCCAACCGCGGCGTTCTGTATGGCGTGACGCGCTGGCAGTTCGAGGGTCAGGAAATTTTCAAGCGCGCCGTGCAGGGCATGAGCAGCGCCTGCGACGATGCGCTCACGCAGCTCAATCTCAAGGCCGACGCCGTGGACCTAGTGGTACCGCACCAAGCGAACCTGCGCATCATCGAGGCGGTCGCCAGGCGCACGCACGTGTCGATGGAAAAGGTCTATGTCACCATCCAGCGCTACGGCAACATGTCCTCGGCCACCGTGCCGGTCGCGCTGTGCGATGCATTGGAGGCCGGGCGTGTGCGGCCCGGGTCGCTCCTGATGATGCCCTCATTCGGCGGCGGCCTGAGCTTCTGTGCGCATGTGGCGCGCTGGGGGGAGCGCACGACACCACTGCAGGCGAGCAGTGTTGAATTGCCGCCGAACGATCGGCCGGCGCTGCAGATCATCCGTGAGTGCCTGGCACGCAAGACGCGGCTCGCGCCGCAAGGTGCAACGCCCGGCTGGTGAGACTTTGCGGGAGCGCGTCAGCGCTTCGCCGCCTGCGCGGCCTTCTTCTTGCGCTTGGCCGGATCCTTGGCGCGGCTCTTGCCGAATGAGCCCTGGTAGATTTTGCCGCGGCGGGTTCTGTGATCACCTTTACCCATGAGAAAACACCTTTGCGATTAATTCAACGCCCACGAAAAAGGCCGGCCGCCCATGCCGCGAGGCACTGACGGCCGGCCTTTGGCAGCCTAAAAGCTTACCAGCGCTTCGGTGCGCCGCCGCCGCGGTTGCCACCACCGCCGCCGCCGGTGCGCTCCTGAGCCTCGTTGACACGCAAGGGGCGTCCGCCCAGGTCCTTGCCGTTGAGGTTCTGGATCGCGCGCGAGGCATCGGCACGCGACATCTCGACGAACCCGAAGCCGCGGGGGCGGCCGGTGTCGCGATCGGTGATGATGCTCACCGACTCAACCGTGCCGTGGGCTGCGAACAGCTCACGAATCTCGGCGTCGGTGGCGGAAAATGGCAGGTTGCCAACATAGATCTTCGTCATTGCAATCAAACTCCTGAAACATAAAAGTACTAGCAGGAGTGCATACCGAAGATCGGTTGCTCACGCACTGCCACCTGGTCGGGAACGATTCGGCTTTTCAGACTCGGAAGCCAACTCGCAATCGAAGGCGGGCGGCAGGCGGCAGAAAGGGAAAGGTCACGATCCGGCGCGCACGATACCGCAAGCCTCGGGCCGGGCACAAGTTACCGGGATATGAACCGCCATCTCAGGCGCCCGGACAGCCCCGGGTGCATCGTCGCGGCCGGGCTGCGGCTCACATAATGCGGCCACCAGCGCCAGGGCGAGCGCGAAGCCGATTCCGGCTGCCACCGCCGCAAGGGGCCGGTTGAAGATAAACATGCGCGCACCTCCAGTCTTCTAACGCACGGGGTCCTTTCAGCACGCGTCACTCTAGGCGCGGCCCGCCCATTCTAAAACAGGCTAATCGCGAATTTATTGTTCCTGGTTTCAGTACAATAGCGGGCGTGGATCAACTGGTGTGCATGCGCAGCTTCGTACGGGTGGCGGACCTGCACTCCTTCACCAAGGCGGCGGACGCGCTCGGGCTTTCCCGGGCGGTCATCAGCACCCACGTCGCCGACCTCGAGAAGCACCTGCGCTGCCAGCTCCTGCATCGCACGACGCGCCGGGTGGGACTCACGAGTGACGGCACCGATTACCTGGCGCGCTGCCAGCGCATCCTCGCCGAACTCGACGGCGCCGACGAGACGCTGCGCGGTACGCGCCTCTCACCCCAGGGCCGGCTGCGGGTGGATGTGCCGGTGGTGTTTGGCCGCGCGCTGCTTATTCCGGCGTTACGGAAGTTCACCGCACGCTATCCGCAGCTGCAGCTGGAGGTGCAGCTCGATGACCGCGTCGTGGATCTGATCGCCGAGGAAGTGGACCTGGTGGTGCGCGTGGGCCCGGTGCGCGAGCCGCACCTCATCGCGCGGCGCATAGTCAACACACGGCAGCTCACCTGTGCGTCCCCGGAGTACCTGCGTGAGCACGGCGCCCCCGCAGAGCCGGAAGACCTGCGCCGTCACAAACTCATCGGTCACCTGGGCTCCGGCAGCCGCCGCCCGCACAAGTGGCAATTTCAGCGCGGCAACGTGAAGCGACAACTGACTTTCCCCTGCCAGGTGGCGTTCAATTCCGTCGAAGCGCAGATCGCGGCCGCGATACGCGGCGTGGGCATTCTGCAGACCATGGATCTGGTGGTGGCGGAAGCACTCGCCAGCGGCAAGCTCGAACTGGTGCTGCGGGACTGGTCAGCCCCGGGGGCGCCGATCTCGGTGGTGTGCCGCAGCGCGCTGCGCGACTCACCGAAGATCCGGGTGTTCGCCGATTTTGCCGCGGAGCTCCTGCTGCAATACCGGCAGCGCGTGGACGGCATGCTGGATTCCCCGCCCTGAGATTGCGCGGTGCGCGCGCGCAGCCGCCGGATCGCTGCGTGAGCTATTCGTTCGCGGGGCGCGGCCGGGCGTTGACCAGGTGAGTTCGCGCGTGCACCCGCGCCGACTCCCCGTCGCTACAATGCAGCTCACCAACAACTGATTACTGGGTGAGCATGACAGTTGGCGCGAAATTCCTCCCGGTTACCCTCGCAGGCCTGGGACTGGTCTTCGGACTATTGCCCGGCGCACGCGCCGCAGCCCCGCCGCAGCCTGCCAACGCGGCGGAGCATTTTTCCCGCGCCACGGCCACGGCGATCATCGCCGACGCCGGCAAGATCACCTCGCCGCGGGGGGTCGAGGAGTTGCTGCAGATTCCCATCGGTGGCACCCAGCAGTGGATTTCAGTGCGCGGACGCGACCGCCGCAACCCCATGCTGCTCATGATCCATGGCGGACCGGCGTCCCCGGAGATGCCCACCAGCTGGTGGTTCCAGCAAGACTGGGAGGACTTCTTCACCGTCGTGCAATGGGACCAGCGCGGTTCCGGCAAGAGCTACCGGGCCAACGATCCGGTCGCCATTGCGCCGACGCTCTCGCTCGAGCGCATCACTGCTGATGCCGCCGAGGTCGTGCAGTTCCTGCGCACGCGCTACGGCAAGGACAAGATCTTCGTGCTCGGCCATTCCTGGGGCAGTGTCGTCGGGCTCAACCTGGCCCGCCAGCATCCGCAGGGGCTGTACGCCTACGTCGGTGTCGGTCAGATCATCAGCGGCAGAGAAAACGAGCGCATGGGTTACCAGCTCACCCTGCAGGAAGCGCGGCGCCGCGGCAACGCGCAGGCGGTGAGTGAGCTTACGGCGCTGGCTCCCTATCCGGGCGCCGGCGACAGCCTGTCGCTGAGCAAGCTGGGCACGGAACGCAAGTGGTCGGTGGCATTCGGCGGACTGACCTATGGGCGAATGGAGCTGCACTACTACCTGGACCTGGCGGAACTATCGCCCGACTACAGCGACGCGGACCTGGACGCGATCGACTCAGGTTCGCATTTGTCGCTCGCGCCGCTGTGGGCGGAGGTGATGCGCTTTGACATGACGGGCGTGACGCGGTGGCGCTGCCCGATCATCCTGTTCGTCGGACGCTACGATACCACCACGCCCTCGCAGGTCGCCGCCGAGTGGCTGCGGCATGTGCGGGCGCCGGCCAGCAAGCTCGTGTGGTTCGAGAATTCGGCCCACATGATGATGGTCGAGGAACCCGGTGAGTTCCTCCTGCATCTCGTCAGGGACGTGCGCCCACTCGCGCCGCCTCAGCGGTAACGCGCCAGCACTTTCTCCAGCCCCTTCGAACCGGGCGACAGCGTTTCGAAGGGCAGGCTGTTCAGTGGCGCGTCGGGCGTACCGTTGATGTCGTGGAAGTCACGCTGCGATTCGTCGATGTACAAGAGGCCGGTGAGATGCTCTCCGACCTTCATGCGCTCCTGGATGTGGGTCGCGGCGCCGCTGCGGTCGGTCGGATCGTAGGCGTCATCGAGCTTGCGCAGCAGGATGCGGCTGCCGTCGTGCATCACTACCGAGAGGGTTTCACCGGCCTGGTAGTCGGCGGTGATCTCCGGCTGCAGCGGCACGAAATCCGCGTGCACCGCGGGCTCGTAGTGCTCGCGCGTGTAGGCGTAGCTCTTGGTGGAACCCTCGTGGTCGTTGAAGGTCACGCACGGCGACAGCACGTCGATGAGCGCGAACCCCTGGTGTTTCAGGCCCGCCTGGATGAGCGGTACCAGCTGCTCCTTGTCACCGGAAAAGCTGCGCGCCACGAACGAGGCGCCGAGAGTGAGCGCCAGCAGCACCGGGTCGATCGGCGGTTGAAAGTTGGTCTCGCCCTTCTTCGCCTTGGTGCCGAGGTCCGCGGATGCAGAGAACTGCCCCTTGGTGAGGCCGTACACGCCGTTGTTCTCGATGATGTACAGCATGTTCAGGTTGCGGCGGATCGCGTGGCAGAACTGCCCGAGACCGATGGAGAGCGTATCGCCGTCGCCGGAGACGCCGATGTAGCTGAGCGCGCGGTTGGCGGCGTTGGCGCCCATGGCGATAGAGGGCATGCGGCCGTGCACTGAATTGAAACCGTGGCCGCCGCTGACGAAATAGGCGGTGGTTTTTGAAGAGCAGCCGATGCCGGAGAGCTTCACCATGTTCTGCGGCTCGATCGAAAGACCCCAGCTCGCTTCCACGATCGCGGCGGTGATCGAGTCATGGCCACAGCCGGCGCACAGCGTCGACAGCGCGCCCTCGTAGTCGCGGCGCGTGAACCCCAGGGCATTCTTCGGCAGCGAGGGGTGGGCAACTTTCGGCTTGGCGATGAATGTCATGTGTGTCTTCCCTCAGCCGCGCGCGGCGCCCTGGGCCTCGATTTCCGGACGCGGTTGCAGCTCCGCCAGCACGCCCTCGACGATGAAGCTCGAGGAGATTGGCAGGCCGCTGTAATGCAGCAGTGAGCGCAGCTTCGCCTTGTCCACCGCGGTCTCGAGCGTGAGCAGCGCGCGCAACTGCGCATCGCGGTTCTGCTCCACCACGAACAGGACTTCGTGCGCGGCCAGAAACTTCTCGACATCCTCGCCGAACGGGAAAGCGCGCACCCGCATATAGTCCACGCCCATGCCGCGTGCGCGCAGCACATCGAGCGCCTCGCGGATCGCGCCGTCACAGCTGCCGAGCGACACGATGCCGCAGGCGGCGCCGGCGCTGGTGTCGATGACCGCGCGCGGCAGGAGCTTCTTGGCCGTGGCCCACTTCTTCAGCAGCCGGTCGAGCACCTGCTGGTACTCGACCGAGTCCTCGGTATAGGCGCCGTACTGGGTGTGTCCCGAACCGCGCGCGAAGTAAGCCGCCTTCGGATGCACCCCCGGCAGGGTGCGGGCGGTAATGCCGTCACCGTCCTTGTCGATGAAGCGATAGAACTTCTCGAGCTTTAGGACCTCGTCCTTGCTCAGCACCTTGCCGCGATCGGGGCGGTAGCTGTCGTCCCACTTCAGGTCCGGGCACATCCAGTCGTTCATGCCGATGTCGAGATCCGACAGCACCATCACCGGGGTCTGCAGGCGCTCGGCCAGGTCAAACGCCTGCACCGCCAGGTAGAAGCATTCCTCCGGGTTGGCCGGATACAGGCACACGTGACGGGTGTCGCCGTGCGAAGCATAGGCACACTCCATGAGGTCACACTGCTGCGTGCGCGTCGGCATGCCGGTCGAGGGGCCAACGCGCTGGATATCGAAAACCACCGCCGGTATTTCCGCGTAGTACGCCAGCCCCAGGAACTCGTTCATGAGCGAGATGCCGGGGCCTGAGGTGGCGGTGAAGGCACGCGCGCCGTTCCACATGGCGCCGATGACCATGCCGATCGCGGCCAGCTCGTCCTCGGCCTGGATGAAGGCGAAGTTCTTGCGGCCGGTCGCGTCTACGCGCATGCGGTCGCCGAACATCTTGAAGGCGTCCATGAGCGAGGTGGAGGGAGTGATCGGGTACCACGCTGCTACCGTGGCACCCGCGAACAGGCATCCCAGGGCCGCCGCGGTGTTGCCGTCGATCATGATGTGACCGCCGGTGCCGTCCATTTTCTCCACGTGCAGCGGCAGCGGGCAGGTGAAGTTTGCGCGGGCGTAGTCGTAGCCGAGCTGGATGGCCTTCATGTTGCTGTCGACCAGTTGCGGCTTCTTCGCATAGGTCTCGGCAAGCAGTTCGCGGATGTGCGCCAGATCCAGGTCCAGCAGCGCCGCCAGCACCCCGGCGTAGCAGATGTTCTTCATCAGGATGCGGGTGCGCACGCCGTTGAAGTTCTCGTTGCAAAGCCGCGCCAGCGGTACCCCGAAAACCGTGATGTCCTCGCGCTTCAGCAGCGCCGGTCGCGGCCAGGTGGAGTCGTAGACGAGGTAACCACCGGGGGTGACTTCCTTCGCATCGCGCGCATAGGTCTCGGCGTTCATCGCCACCATGATGTCGACGGCCCCGGAACGTGCCACGTGGCCGTCGCGTGTCACGCGGATCTCGTACCAGGTCGGCAGGCCCTGGATGTTCGACGGGAAGTAGTTCTTGCCCATCACCGGGATGCCGCTGCGGAACAACGACTTCATGAGCAGCGTGTTGGCGCTCGCAGAACCGGTGCCGTTGACGGTGCCGATCTTGATGGTGAAGTCGTTGACGCGCGTAGGTGTCATTGGAGACATGTTGGTTTTTTCTCAGGCAATCTTGGGTTTGCGCGCCTCGATGGCGCCTGCTTCATCGCTGGCGTGCGGCCAGTGCAGCTCCGACTTCTGCATGTCCCAGGCCGCGGTCGGGCAGCGCTCCGCGCACAGGCCGCAGTGCACGCACAGGTCTTCGTCCTTCACCATGACGCGCGCGGTCTGCGGCAGAGCCGCCGACACGTACAGGGGCTGGGCGAGATTCTTCGCCGGCGCCTTGAGGCGCGCGCGCAGCTCGCTTTCCGTGCCGTTGTGGGTAATGGTGAGGCAGTCCACCGGGCAGATGTCGATGCAGGCGTCGCACTCGATGCACAGCTTCGCCACGAACACCGTCTGCACGTCGCAGTTGAGGCAGCGCTGCACTTCCTGCTCGACCTGCTCAGCCGTGAAGCCCAGCTCCACCTCGATGTTGAGCTTCTTGAAGCGCTCCTTGATGGAGACGTGCGGCATCAGGCGCCGCTCGACCGGCGTGTAGTCGTTGGAGTAGCTCCACTCGTGCATGCCCATCTTGCGGCTCTGCAGGTTGACCGTGGGGGCTAAGCGCTCGGTCACGGCTTCGCCCTGGGCATGGCGATGAATGGAAATCGCCGCCTGGTGCCCGTGCTCCACCGCCCAGATAATGTTTTTCGGTCCGAAGGCCGCATCACCGCCGAAGAACACTTCCGACCGCGTCGACTGGAAGGTCGTCTTGTCGATGACCGGCACGTCCCACTTGTCGAACTCGATGCCCAGATCACGCTCCACCCACGGGAAGGCGTTCTCCTGGCCGATGGCGAGAATCACATCGTCCGCAGGCAGGAACTCCTCGCCCGCGATGCGCTCGGCGGTGATCTGCCCACGCGCGTCCAGCTCGTACTCCATCTTGTCGAACAGCATGCCGCTGAGTTTGCCGTTCTCGAGCACGAACGCCTTGGGCGAGCGGTTGATGATGATCGCGACGCTTTCTTCCTCGGCGTCCTCGAGCTCCCACACCGAGGCCTTGAAGAAGCCGCGCGGCTTGCGCGCCATGACTTTCACGCTCTCGGCGCCCAGGCGCAGGCTGGTGCGGCAGCAGTCCATCGCCGTGTTGCCCACGCCGATGATGAGCACCCGCTTGCCGATCTTCTCGATGTGCCCGAAGGCCACCGACTCGAGCCAGGCGATGCCGATGTGCACGTTGGCGGCGGCCGCCTCGCGACCCGGGAGCTTCAGCTCCTTGCCCCTGGGTGCGCCGGAGCCGACGAACACCGCGTCGAACCCACCCTTCTCGAGCAGCTCGCGCATGCTGTTGACGGGTGTGTTGAGCCGCAGGTCCACGCCCATCCCGGTGATCATCCCGATCTCCTCGCTCAGCACCGTCTGCGGCAGCCGGAACGAGGGAATGTTGGTGCGCATGAGCCCACCGGGCTCACCGTACTGCTCGAAGATGGTCACTTCGTACCCGAGCGGCATGAGGTCGTTCGCCACGGTGAGTGAAGCGCAGCCGGCGCCGATGCAGGCGATGCGCTTGCCGTTCTTAAGCTTCGGGATCTTCGGCAGCAGCTTCGTGACATCGTCACGATGATCCGCGGCGACCCTCTTCAGGCGGCAGATCGCCACCGGCTTCTGCTCGATGCGGCCGCGGCGGCAGGCCGGCTCGCAGGGCCGATCACACACGCGCCCGAGGATGCCTGGAAAAACGTTCGACTCCCGGTTCACCATGTAGGCATCGGTGAAGCGGCCCTGGGCGATCAGGCGGATGTATTCCGGGACATCGGTGTGCGCCGGGCAGGCCCACTGGCAATCCACAACTCGATGGTAGTAGTCGGGATGGGACGTATCGGTCGGTTCCATTCAGTGCCCGGGCTTGCAGGCCCAGGCCCTCGGTGGCAATCGTTGAGGAGCGTGAGTATAGAGGCGCGCCGGGGATTGTCATCGGTTTGTTGCGGCGCAGCAACCCGAGGTGCAGCACGGGCCCCGTGACCGGCATTGCCTATACTGCGGCCCATGTCCGCACCCGTTGCCACCGAGATCCGGCTGCGCCGCGGCTCGCGCGTGCTCGCCGTCACCTTCGACGACGGCAGCCGCTTCGAGCTGCCGTTCGAGTATCTGCGCGTGCACTCCCCGTCCGCCGAAGTCAAAGGACACGGCCCGGGACAGGAAGTTCTGGTGCGCGGCAAAGACAAGGTCGGCATCGCGGCCGTGGAACCGGTGGGGCAGTACGCAGTGAAGCTGGTGTTCGATGACGGCCACGACACCGGGCTCTACACGTGGAAGTACCTGCACGAGCTCGGTCGCGAGTACCGCGCGAACTGGACGCGCTATCTTGAGCGCTGCGCGCGCGAGCCGGTCGCCGTGCCGGCATCACGCGCCGGGAGTTGCGGTCATTCCAAATAAGAAAGCGGGCCGGACAGTGACGCCCGGCCCGCTTTGCACGCAAGACCCCCTAAGCGGCGGCGATTCTGCGCGCGACGCCGACCATATTGCAACCATATGTAAGCGTCCGGATCACCGGAGCCGATCGTCTAGAATGTGTCTTACTCAATGACCGACGAGCGTTCCACCGATTTCGGATTTCAGCGCGTGTCGCGCGCAGACAAGGCGCGCCGGGTGCGCGGCGTGTTTGATTCGGTCGCCGACAACTACGACCTGATGAACGATCTGATGTCGGCGGGCGCGCACCGGCTGTGGAAGCGCTTCACGCTGTCGCTCGCGAACCTGCGCCCCGGACAGCGGGCGCTCGATGTGGCGGGGGGCACCGGTGATCTTGCGGCGGGGCTTGCGCGCCAGGTTGGGGAGCGCGGCCTCGTCGTGCTCACGGACATCAACGCCGCCATGCTCGGGCGCGGCCGCGATCGGCTCATCGATGCAGGTCTGGCGGGCAACGTCGCGTGCGTTCAAGCGAATGCCGAGCAGTTGCCCTTCCCCGATGCCATGTTCGACTGCGTCACCATCGGCTTCGGATTGCGCAACGTCACCGACAAGCCCGCCGCGCTCAGCTCCATGCGCCGCACGCTCAAACCCGGTGGACAATTACTGGTGCTCGAGTTCTCACGCCCGAGCGTTGCCGCCCTGAAGCCTCTGTATGACGCCTATTCGTTCCGCATCCTGCCGCTCCTGGGCCGCTTCGTCGCCCGCGACGAGGCCAGTTACCGCTATCTCGCCGAATCCATTCGCATGCACCCGGACCAGGAGGCGCTCCTGAAGATGATGCAGGCGGCGGGACTCGAGGGCTGCCGCTATCACAACCTTTCCGGCGGCATCGTCGCGGTGCACCGCGGTTACAAGTACTGACGGCCGCTGCCGCAAGCGCCTCATGCTGACTGACATCATCGCGAACCTGCTGAATCGCGGCCTGCCGCGCTCGCCACGGGCGCAACAACTGTGCGCGCAGCTCGAGGGTCGCAGCCTTGCCATCGAGGTTGGCGAGCTGGCGCGTTTCCACGTCGCCTGCAACGGCGCGACTCTGCAGATCACCACCGGCGACACGGCGGCGGATGCCACCCTCGCCGGCGGGCCGTTGTCTTTGCTGGCGTTGGCAGGCGCTGCGCCCGAAAGCGTCGTGCAGCGTGGCGCCGTCACGATCTGCGGGGATGCACAACTGGCGCAGCAGTTCCGCGAACTCGCGAAGCTGCTGCGACCAGACCTCGAGGATGACCTGTCGTACGTGCTCGGCGACGTCCCCGCCCATCAGCTCGGACGCCTCGCGCGCCTCGGCGCCGGCTGGACGCGCAAGGCCGCCACCACCACTCTTACCAATCTCGCTGAGTACCTGGGGCACGAACGCCAGGATCTCGTGCCACGTAGCGAGGGCGAGCAGTTCCTGCGCGGCGTCGACGGCGTGCGCGAGGACCTCGAGCGCCTCGAGGCGCGACTCGAGATTTTCGTAAAGCGCTCGCCATGAAGCTGCGCGTGCTCGTGCGGCTGGTCGAAATCCAGCGCGTGCTGCTGCGGCATGGCCTCGACGACTACGTCCGCGCCACTCATCTATATAGGCCGCTGCGGTTCCTGTTCTTCCTCTCGCCCGGGGTGTGGTTCGAGCGGCGCCGGCAGGCCAGCCGCGGCGAGCGACTGCGCCTGGCGCTGCAGGAGCTGGGACCGATCTTCGTCAAGTTCGGCCAGGCGGTTTCCACGCGCCGCGACCTGCTGCCGGCGGACATCGCCGATGAGCTGGCGAAACTGCAGGATCGCGTGCCGCCCTTCCCCGGCGACATCGCCCGTGAGCTCGTGGGGCGCGCCTACGGACGGCCCGTGGAAGCGGTATTCCAGGAGTTCGATGCCGCACCGCTCGCCGCGGCCTCCATCGCACAGGTGCACCCCGCGCGCCTGAAGAGCGGCGAAGAGGTCGTGGTCAAGGTGCTGCGGCCGGATATGCGCGCGATCATCGAGCGCGACCTGGAAGTGCTGCACGCGCTCGCCGAGCTCGCGCAGCGCTACTGGGCGCAAGGCCGGCGGCTGCGGCCGCGCGAGATCGTCGACGAATACGAGAAGACCATCCTCGATGAGCTGGACCTCATGCGCGAGGCCGCCAACGCCTCGCAGCTGAAGCGCAATTTTGCCGGCTCGGATCTGCTCTACGTGCCGGAGGTCTACTGGGACTACTGCCGCAACGACGTCATGGTCATGGAGCGCATCCATGGCGTGCCGATCAGCGACCTGACGCGCCTCAAGGCCGCGGGCACCAACATCGCACAGCTGGCCGAGAACGGCGTGCGCATCTTCTTTACCCAGGTGTTCCGCCACAATTTCTTCCACGCCGATATGCACCCGGGCAACATCTTCGTGCTGCTGGGCAACCCGCAGCAGCCGCGCTACGCGGCGGTGGATTTCGGCATCGTCGGGACGCTCGATCCTCGCGATCAGCACTACCTGGCGGAGAACTTCCTCGCGGTGTTCGACCGCGACTACCGGCGGGTCGCGCAGCTGCACCTGGAGTCCGGCTGGGTGCCGGCCGGAACCCGCGTCGATGAAATGGAATCCGCGGTCCGCACGGTGTGCGAACCGATCTTCGACCGCCCGCTCAAGGACATTTCCTTCGGGCGGATTCTGCTGCGGCTGTTCGAGATTTCGCGCCGCTTCAACGTGCAGATCCAGCCGCAGCTGCTGCTGCTGCAGAAGACGCTTTTGAACGTGGAGGGACTCGGGCGCGATCTGTACCCGGACCTGGACATCTGGAACACCGCGAGCCCGATCCTGCGCGAGTGGATGCGTGAGCGCACCAGCCTCAGTGCGCTGGTGCGCAACCTGCGCGCGCACGCGCCACAGCTCATGGACGCGGCGCGCGGCCTGCCAGTGCTCCTCACGCAGTTTGCCCAGCGGGAACGCGGCGTGCCGCAAGCGTCGCCCCAGCCTGCGGACCTGGACGAGCTGCGCGAGGAGATGCGCAGCGTCGGCCGGCGGCGCGACGCCGTCACCCTGGGGGCGGCACTGCTGCTGGCGGGGATGATCTGGCTGGCTGCGGGCCGTGGCTACCCCTGGCTCGGCTGGACGCTGCTCGCCGCCGGGGCCGTGAAGCTCCTGTACGGGCTGTGGCGCTGACGCGTCTGGACGCATTTCGGCCGCGCTGCTAGCCTGCCGGCCCTTCATGCCACGCACTCTCACCGAAGGCTCGATTCCCGTCGGGCTGTTCAGGTTCTCCCTGCCGATCCTGCTGGCGAATGTGCTGCAGTCGCTCAACGGGTCGGTCAATTCCATCTGGGTGGGCCGCTACCTCGGCGAGGCGGCGCTCACAGCCACCTCCAACGCCAACACGGTGATGTTCCTGCTCATCGGCGCGGCCTTTGGCGTGGCGCTCGCGGCCACCATCCTCATCGGCCAGTGCATCGGGGCGAACAACATCGGCGAGACCAAGCGCGTGGTTGGCACCAGCGCGACGTTCTTCGCCGCCATTTCGGTAGGCATGGCGATCGCGGGACTCCTCCTGTGCCGGCCGTTGCTGATCGCCATGAGCACCCCGGCCGATTCGCTGCCGCTGGCGGTGGCGTACATGCGGGTGATCTTCCTCGCGCTGCCATTCCTTTATATGTATGCCTTCGTGATGGCGGTGCTGCGCGGCGCCGGCGACTCCAAGACGCCGTTCTACTTCATGCTGCTGTCGGTGGGCATCGACATCGCGCTCAACCCGGTGTTCATTTTCGGCCTGGGCCCCATCCCGCGGCTCGGCATCGCCGGCTCCGCGCTCGCGACCTTCGTCGCCCAGGCCGTCAGCCTCGCGGCGCTCATCCGCCACCTGTACCGTCGCAAGCATGTCCTGTGCCTGCACAAGGACGAACTCGCGCTGCTGAAAGTGGATTGGTCGGTGGTCGGCACGCTGGTGAAGAAGGGCATCCCGATGAGCGCCCAGATGCTGGTGATCTCCTTGAGCGGCGTGCTCATGATCACCCTCGTCAACCGCTTCGGCGTCGACACCACCGCGGCCTTCGGTGCGGCGATGCAGATCTGGAACTACATCCAGATGCCCGCCTTCGCGGTGGGCATGGGCGTCTCGGCCATGACGGCGCAGAACGTCGGCGCCGGCAAGTGGGAGCGGGTCAACCGCATCGCCGGGGTGGGTGTGCTCTACAGCGTGCTGCTCACCGGCTCGATCGTGATCCTGATTGAACTGCTGGACCTGCATATCTTTGGCCTGTTCCTGCCGGCCGGATCGGCCGCGCTCGGCATCGCCTCGCACCTGAACCGCATCGTCACCAGCTCCTTCATTTTCTTCGGCATCTCGGTAGCCTTGTTCGGCGTGGTACGCGCGACCGGCGCGGTCATTGCGCCGCTCATCGTGCTGACGATTTCACTGCTGGCGGTGCGCTTTCCGCTCGCCGAAGTCTTCCTCGACAAGTACCACGTCGATGCGGTCTGGTGGAGCTTCCCGGTGTCCTCGGTGCTGGCCGCGATACTGGCGCTGCTCTACTACAAGTACGGCGCGTGGCGTAGCGCCCACATGCTGCCCGCGACCGCCTGAATCGGCGGCCTCTTCCTTTCTGGTGAGGATCGCCCGACACCTTCTCTGCTAGTGTCGCCACCGGAACTGCTGAGGTAGACAGCCATGGCGAAAATGCGTGCGATGGTGATCCCCGCAGCGGGCGCGAAGCTGCATCTCGAAGAACGCGAACTGCCGGAACCGCGGCGACACGAAGTGCGCATCCGCGTACACGCCTGCGGCGTGTGTCACAGCGATGCCCTGACGGTCCAGGGGCACATGCCGGGACTCGGGTATCCGCGCATCCCGGGACACGAGGTGATCGGCACACTCGATGCCGTGGGCGCCGATGTCGACGGCTGGCTTCCGGGCACGCGGGTGGGAGTTGGCTGGTTCAGCGGCGCCTGCAACTATTGCCCGCAATGCCGGCGCGGCAACCAGTTCGCGTGCGAGAACATCCAGGGCGCGACCGGCGTGACGCGCGACGGCGGCTACGCCACGCACCTGCTCGCGCACGTCACGGCGCTCGCGCGGGTGCCGACGGAGCTCGATGCGGTCGAATCCGCGCCGCTGCTGTGCGCCGGCATCACCACATTCAACGCCTTGCGCAACTGCGGCGCACGCGCCGGCGACCTGGTCGCGATCCACGGTGTCGGCGGACTGGGTCACCTGGGGATACAGTTTGCGGCGCGCCTGGGCCTGCGCGTGGTGGCGGTGAATCGTGGCCGCGACAAGGAGCAGCTCGCGCGCGCGCTCGGTGCCCACGAATACATCGACAGCGCCGCCTCCGATCCGGCGGCAGCGCTGCGGGCCTTGGGCGGTGCCCGTGCGATCCTCGCGACGGTGACCGACGCGGCCGCGATGCAGGCGATCGTCGGCGGCCTCGGAATCAACGGCACGATGATGGTTATCGGCGCCGTCGGCCCGTTCGCGGTCGATTCGCTGGAGCTGCTGCGCAAGCGCGCCAGCGTCAAGGGCTGGTATTCGGGTACCGGCGCGGATTCCGAGGACACGCTGCTATTCAGCCAGCGACACAAGGTGTCCTCAATGAACGAGATCTACCCCCTCGAGCAGGCCCAGGCCGCCTACGAGCGCATGCTGAGCGGCAAGGCGCGGTTTCGCGTGGTGCTGAAGGTCGATTGACCACTCACCACAGCCCAAGGAGCATTCGCATGCAGACTCGCACACTCGGCCCTCATGGTCCCGCCGTTTCTGCTTTGGGCCTCGGCTGCATGGGCATGAGCGAGTTCTACGGCGCTCACTCGGACGCCGAGTCGATCGCAACGCTGCAGCACGCGCTGGATCGGGGCGTGACGTTCTTCGACACCGCCGACATCTACGGCCCGTACACCAACGAGGAACTCCTCGGCCGCGCACTCAGGGGCCGGCGCGCGCAGGCATTCATCGCCACCAAGTTCGGCTTCGTGCGCGATCCGCAGAACCCGGAAGCGTCGGCGGTTGACGGCAGACCCGCGCGTGTCGCCCAGGCCTGCGAGGACAGTCTCAAACGTCTGGGCGTCGAGTACATCGACCTCTACTACCTGCATCGCGCCGATCCGAAGGTGCCGATCGAGGACACCGTGGGCGCCATGCGTGAGCTGGTGCGCGCCGGCAAGGTGCGGCACTTGGGGCTGTCGGAGGTTTCGCCGCAGACCCTCGAGCGTGCGCACGGCATACATCCCATCACGGCGCTGCAGAGCGAGTACTCGCTGTGGACGCGCGATCCCGAGGACGGCGTACTCGAGGCATGTACACGGCTCGGCGTTGGCTTCGTGCCGTTCAGCCCTCTCGGGCGCGGCTTTCTCACCGGCGCCATCAAGAGTCCCGATGACTTCGCGGCGGACGACTACCGTCGAGTGAACCCGAGGTTCCAGGGCGAAAACTTCACGCGCAATCTCGCGCTGGTAGGCAAGGTGAAGGAGCTGGCTGCCGACAAGGGCTGCTCCGCCGCGCAGCTGGCACTGGCGTGGGTGCTGGCGCAGGGTGAACACATCGTTCCCATTCCCGGTACGCGCCGGCTGAAGAACCTGGATGAGAATCTCGGCGCGCTGGAGGTGCGGCTCAGCGATGAGGAGCTGGTGGAGATCGATACGGTGTTCCCGGCCGGCATCTCCGCTGGCGCGCGCTACTCGCAGGAAATGCTGCGGCTGGTGCGAGGCTGACGAGGCGCGCGCGTCTCACGCTGCGCTAACGGCCTCGCCGCGCGGCTCGATCCACAACGCGCGTGCCTTCGCGCACAACACGCCCTTGCCGTCGAAGATCGCCGTTCCCGCCTCGTGCTTGCGCCCGTCCGAACCGACGCGCCACCCGACAATGGTGCAGGACGAACCAATGTGGACCAGGCGATCCACGTGCGTCGTGACCTGCGCGAGCAACATCATCCGATCATCGGGCGCCACGGCGTAGTAGCCGGGGCAATCGAGCGCCGCGGACATGAATTCCGGGCACACCTTGCCATCTCCCCGATCAAGTGAGGCGTCCGGAACCCAGGGAGCCGCGACCACCCCGCGCGCACCCAGAGGGCCGGCGAAAATGCGCAGGCCGTCACCCCGCGCGCGCTGCGTGCCGCAGACAAAGCAGGTCGGAAAGCGGTGATTGCGAAAGCCCGCGTAATGTCGCGAAGCTTCCATGGCCTGCAGGTACTCCGGGGCAGGTCTGACATCGAGCTGCAGGCTGGCGGGGAGGGCTTCGCCCACCGGATCTGCGCCGTTCAGCACCTGCAGCCCGCCATCCGCCAGCGTTGTCACGGTGAACTCCGTGTCCAGTGGCGGCGGCCTGAGCAGGCGCACGGTTACCGTGCGCGAGGCGATCAGCGCGACCATCCCGGCGAAGTAACCGCCGTTGGCCGAGGTTGGCGGGCCGCAGAAGCGGGCGGCGATGGTAAGGGTCTTCATGCCTCGCTTTAGGATGCGACGCGGGAAGATCGGGCGCAACGGTCGCGGGCTTAAGTCGCATTTCGCGACATCAAGCCGAGGCCGTCCCCCGTAGCACCTGCAGCCACCGGGTCGGATCCTCACCGCGCTCCAACACCTCCACCAGCGCCGAGCCGATGACCACGCCATCGACGTGCCCGCGCAATCTCTCGACCTGCTCACGGCCGCGGATGCCGAAGCCGGCGCAGACCGGAACCTTCGCGTTGGCCCGCACCTTGTCCAGATAGCTGATCACTTCATCCGGCACTGCGACGCTCTTGCCGGTCGTGCCGGTCATGGTCACGGCGTACACGAAGCCCTGGCTGCCGGCGCACAGCTCTTGCAGGCGCTTAGTCTCGGTGACCGGCGTCACCATCTGCACCAGCGCGATCTGCTTCTCATCCAGCGCGGCGCGTAACTCCTGGCTCTCATCGAGCGGCAGGTCCGGCACGATGAATCCGGCGACGCCTGCCGCCGCTGCACCCTGCGCCAGGCGCCCCAGCCCGAACGCGAGCAGGGGATTGAGGTAACTCATCAGGATCAGCGGGGCCCTGACGTCACGCATGGCTGCGAGCTCAGCGAGGATCCATTTCAGACTCACGCCCTGCGCGAGCGCGGCGAGACTCGCGCGCTGGATGGTCACTCCGTCCGCCATCGGATCGGTGAACGGCACACCGATCTCGACCACGTCAGCGCCGGCGGCCAGTGCCCGCACATGCTCACGAAACTGCTCGCGCCTGGGGTAGCCCGCGGTGAGGTACGCGAGCAGCGCCGGCTCGCCCTGCAAGGCAGCGGCGCGGATTGCGGTGCTGATGCGCGCGCGCGGACTCACGGTACCATCTGCTTGAGAAGGGTCTGCTGCAGGGTCGGCATGTCCTTGTCGCCGCGCCCCGAGAGACACACGAGCATGGTGCGTCCCGGGTTCTCCCGTGCGTAGCGCTTGGCGCCGGCGAGCGCATGCGCGCTTTCGAGCGCCGGCAGGATGCCCTCGCACTCACTTAAGGAGCGGACTGCCTCGAGCGCCTCTTCATCACTCGCGGTCTGGTAACTGACGCGTCCGATCGCCGCCAGCAGTGCGTGCTCCGGCCCGACGCCCGGGTAGTCGAGTCCTGCCGAAACAGAATGAGTCTCCTGGATCTGGCCATCTTCGTTCTGCAGCAGCATGGAGTACGTGCCGTGCAGCACACCCGGCCGGCCGTGCGCCACCGTCGCCGCGTTATCGCCCAAGCCCGCGCCGCGTCCGCCAGCCTCAACGCCGATGATCCTGACCGCGGCGTCCGGAATGAACGCGTGCAAGGCCCCAATGGAGTTGGAGCCGCCGCCGACGCAGGCGATGAGGACATCCGGCAAGGCACCGGTAGCGCTAAGCATCTGCGCGCGCGCCTCGCGGCCGATGACCGCCTGCAACTCGCGCACGAGGTACGGATACGGGTGCGGGCCGACGGCCGAGCCCAGGAGATAATAGGTATCGGTGGGATCGGACACCCAGTCCCGCATGGCTTCATCGATCGCCGCGCGCAGCGTGCGATCGCCGCTCGTCACCGGCACCACCTCGGCTCCCAGCAGGCGCATGCGTCCCACGTTGGGCGCCTGTCGTTCCATATCGATGGCGCCCATGTACACGGTGCACGGCAATCCTAAGCGCGCGCAGGCGGCGGCGCTGGCGACACCGTGCTGGCCGGCGCCGGTTTCGGCGACGATCCGCCTGGCGCCGAGCCGGCGCGCGAGCAGGGCCTGGCCGATCGCGTTGTTGATCTTGTGCGCGCCGGTGTGGGCAAGATCCTCGCGCTTCAGCCACACCTTCGCGCCCCAACGCTCCGACAGGCGCCCGGCAAAGGTCAGCGCCGTGGGGCGACCCACCCAGCTCTTGAGCTGCTGCGAGAACTGCGCCTGGAAGTCGCTCGCGTGCAGGTGCTCGGTGACGCCGCGCTCGAGCCGCTCGAGCGCCGGGATGAGGGTCTCCGGAACATAGCGACCGCCAAAGGGACCGAAGCGTCCGCGCTCGTCCGGGAAGCGGCCCGCGATCAAATCGCTGAGCAGCCGCGCGGCATCTGACGATGCGATTGTTGTACTCATAGGGAATCCCCACCCAACCTAAGCCGCGGGCGCGGCAGCGGAACGCACGGCTGCCACAAACTCAATGATCGCGAGCGGGCTCTTGATCCCGGGCCGCTCCTCGACGCCGCTCGACACGTCGACGCCGAAGGGACGTACCGCGGCGATCGCGGCGGCGACGTTGCCGCTCCTGAGTCCTCCGGCCAGGACGACCTGGGTGCGGCGCGCGAGCTGTTGCGCCGCCTGCCAGTCCGCGGCGGCGCCCGTGCCGCTCATCGGTCCCTCGAAGAGAATCCGGGCCGGCAGCTCCCCTGGCGGCGTCTCGCCGGTGTGAACCACGGGCAGCAACTCGAGCGCCGCGGGTAATCGCAGCGCCTGCAAATCAGCAACATCGCTCTGCACGATGTCGGGTTCAAACACGGTGAGTATTTCCTGCAGCAGCGCCTGCGTCGGATGCCGGGTTACCGCCACGCAGCGTACGCGGCCGCGCGCGGGGGCGGCGAGTTGGTGCGCAAGCTGCGGGCTTAAGCAACGTGGCGAGCGCGCAAACACGAAGCCGATCGCATCCACGTGCGCTTGCAGGCACGCGGCCACGGCCGCCGGCGTCGTCATGCCGCAGATCTTGATCCACATTCTAAGTTGTCCTGCGCGCGGCGCGTCCCGCCGCCAGCAGCTGGCCTGCGAGCGCGCCCGGATCCTGACCCTGCATGAGCGCACTGCCGACGAGCGCGATGGTATAGCCGGCCGCCGCCACCCGCGCCGCGGCCGCCGTCGAAACGACGCCACTTTCCGCGACCCGCGGGACACTCATCGGCAGCAGCGGCGCGAGCTCAATCAGGCGCTGCGGCACGATCTCAAGCGTCGCGAGGTCGCGGCAGTTGACCCCGGCGAGGAGCTGATTGCTGCCGCGGTGCGCTGCGATCAATTCATGCATGAGCCCGATGTCGTCCGCGTCGAAGGCCTCGAGCAACACGAAGAGACCGAGGGCGCTGGCGCAGTCGAGCAGCGCTGTGAGTTCCTCGCGCGGCAGCAGGCGCAGGATTACCAGCACCCCGCCCGCTCCGGCGACGCGCGCTTCCAGCACCTGGTAAGGGTCGACGAGAAAGTCCTTACGCATCGCCGGCACCGCCAGTGGCGCCAGCGCGCCGGCGGCACTCTTCAGGTGCGCAAGGCTGCCGTCAAAGCGGCTCGGTTCCGTGAGCACCGATACCGCGGCGGCGCCCGCGCGAGCGTAGGCCGCGACGCGTTGCTCAACGTTGTCACCGCGTACGCTCAAGGGGCCGGCCGCCGGGGAGCGCAGCTTCAGCTCCGCGATGAGATCAAAGCCGGAAGCGTCGAGCTGCAATCGCGACGGAGCGCGTACATTTCGGGCCTGAGTCTCGAGTGCGGCGGCAGAACAGGCGCGCTTCGCCGTGCGCACGCGCTCGCGGCTGCCGGCCGCCATTTCCGCGAGGAAGGCCGTCACGCCGGCCGCTCCGCCGCCGCTTGTTGCCGCCGTTGCTCGCGCAGCGCCTTGAGCAGCCGGCGCGCGGCGCCGCTGTCGATCGCCGCCGAGGCACGCGCCACTCCTTCCTGGGGATGTTGGGTTTCGCCGGCAATCTCGAGCGCGAGCGCTGCGCCGAGCAGCAGACAATCACGATGCGCACCGCGATCCTCGCCCGCCAGCACCGCCTGCAACGCCCGCGCGTTGCATTGCGCATCGCCACCGGCGAGATCCGCCGCGGTGCAGGATTTAAGCCCGTAATCGGACGGCGACCGCAGACCCGCATCGACCCGGCCCGGCCGCACGTCGAACACTGTGAACGGGCCGATCGGAGTGGGTTCGTCCCAGCCTTCAGCCCCGTGCACCACGAAGCCCCGTTCGATGGGTAGTCCCGCGAGCGTGTCCGCCATCAGCCGGGCGACGCTGAGGCTGAAGGCGCCGATCAGATGCAGCGGCGGCTGCGCGGGATTCACCAGGGGACCCAGGATGTTGAATACGGTGCGCACGCCGAGCGCGGCACGGATCGGCGCGACGCCGGCGGTCGCCGGATGGTAGTGGGGCGCATAGAGAAAGGTGAAGCCGGTGGCGGCAAGACACGCCGCGGCTGCCGCCGCATTCGCCGGTATGCCGACGCCGAGCGCTTCGAGCATGTCCGCGCTGCCGCAGCGGCTCGAGACCGAACGGTTGCCGTGCTTGATGACCGGCACGCCGCAGGCGGCGGTCAGGAGGGCGGTTCCGGTGGAGATATTGAAGCTCCCCGAGGCATCCCCGCCCGTGCCGACAATGTCGATGGCGCGCAGCCTGGCGGGGATCCCGGCGGGACGGGCGAGGCGTCGCATGGCCAGCGCGAGACCCAAGAGCTCCTGCGCCACCACCCCCTTGGTCGAAAGCGCGGCCAGCAGCGCGCCGGCCATGGCGGGCGACGTCTTGGGATCGGTGAGCTGCGCCAGCAGCGCTTGCGCCTGGGCCTGCGAGAGATCCCGCCGTTCCAGGAGCTGCTGCAGGAGTTCACGCGGCGCGGACATCGCTCGCTCCGAGCGTGACGCGCAGGAAGTTGCCGAGCAGCCGCGGGCCCTCGGGCGTGAGAATGCTCTCCGGATGGAACTGCACGCCCTCGACGGCCAGGGTGCGGTGGCGCACAGCCATGACTTCCCCGGTCGCGGTCTGCGCACTGACTTCCAACACCTGCGGCAGCGTTTCGGGCGCGGCGATGAGTGAGTGGTAACGCCCGACTTGACACGGCAGCGACAGGCCTGCGAACAGCGTGCGCCCATCGTGTCGCACGAGCGAGGTCTTGCCATGCATGAGCCGGCCGGCGCGCACGACCTTGCCGCCAAACACCTCCACGATCGACTGGTGCCCGAGGCACACGCCGAGCACCGGAATGCGCCCGGCGAAAGCGCGGATCATGTCCATGGACACACCGGCATCGTAAGGCGTGCCCGGACCCGGGGAGATACACAGGTGCGAGGGCGCAAGCGCGAGCGCCTCGTTCGGAGTCAGCGCGTCGTTGCGGTAGACGCTGACCTCGGCGCCGAGCACCAGGAACGCCTGCACCAGGTTGTAGGTGAAGGAGTCATAGTTGTCGATGAGCAGCAGGCGCGGTGTCACAACCCTTCCCCCGCGAGCTCCAGCGCGCGCAGCATGGCCGCGCTCTTGGCCAGAACTTCCGCGTGCTCGCTCTCCGGCACGCTGTCCGCGACGATGCCGGCGCCCGCCTGGTAGCTGTACTCATCGCCCGTGAAGACCAGCGTGCGGATGGTGATCGCATGATCCATGTCGCCGCGCGCGCCGAAGTAGCCGACCGTCCCGCCGTACAGGCCGCGATTGACCGGCTCCAGCTCATCGATGATCTGCATGGCGCGTACCTTGGGCGCTCCGACCAGGGTGCCGGCGGGAAACGCCGCCGCGAAGAGATCAAAGGCGTCGTGTTCCGCTGCCAGCTCCCCGTACACGCCACTCACCATGTGCATGACATGACTGTAGCGCTCGATCGAGCGGTACGGCTCGACGCGCACGCTGCCGGCCTGCGCCACGCGTCCGAGGTCGTTGCGCGCCAGATCCACCAGCATCACGTGCTCGGCATTCTCCTTCGGGTCGGCGAGCAGCTCCGCCTCGCGCGCGGCATCCACCGCAGCGTCCGGCGAGCGCGGCCGCGTGCCGGCGATGGGCCGCAGCTGCGCCTGCCGCCCGTTGAGTTTCACCAGCGCCTCGGGCGATGACCCCACGACGGCGATCTCCCCCAGCGCGCAGTAATACATGTAGGGAGAAGGATTGATGAGGCGCAGCGCGCGATACGCCTGGAAGGGATCGAGCTCATGTTGTCCGCTGAAGCGGCTCGCCAGCACCAGCTGGTACACGTCCCCGGCGGCAATGTACTCCTGCGTCCGCTTCACGCCCGCCACGTAGCTCGCGGGCGACCAGGCGGCGGCGGGTGGCGCATAACGGCCGGCGCGCCGGCCATTCGGCAAGGCCCCACGCAGCGCGCTTACTACTTGCTTGCGCAGCGAGCGCCGTTCTTCCTCAGTGCCCGCATGCACGAGGGCGATGCCGCGCGTCAGGTGATCAAACACCAGCACCGAGCGGGGTGCGACGTAGTGCAGCGCCGGCACGCCGCTCGCCCGCGCTGCCCGCAGCGGCAGCCGCTCGAAGTAGCGCACCACGTCATAAGCCGCGTAGCCGACCAGCCCGCCCGCGAGCGGCACCCCGGCGATGTCCGGCTCGGGCCGTGGCGCTGCCCGCAGCGCGCTGCGCAGTCCCGCCAGCAGCTCGGCACCCGTGGCCGGCAGGGGCTGACGCTTTGAGCCGATCGCGAACCCGCGCCCATCAAGCCGCACTTCCAGCCCTGTGCCCAAGCCAATAAAGGAGTAGCGCGCCAGGCGCTCGCCACCCTCGACGCTCTCCAGCAGGAAGCGCGGCTCGAATGCCGCCAGCTTCATGTACGCCGATACCGGCGTGTCGAGATCGCCTGCGATGTCGAACAGTGCCTGCAACGCGAAAGGCTCCGGTTACACAAGACAACAAAAAACCCATCACCGGGGTCGTCCGGAGATGGGTTGCTGGAACGGTGAATTCTCTAAGTCGCGAAAAACAGCTGGCCGTCAGCCCACTCCGTTATCGGGGGCGCCACCACCAAGAACACGCAGTGCTGACGGGCCGGTGCGACATATGCAAAAGAGTATCGCCGTGGGACGCTTGCGACGTCAAGCGATCGGTCGTCTTTTGTCAATTCACCGTGGCGGCCGTAAACTGGCTGTGAACCACGAAGCCGCACGGGCAATTCACAAGGAGTTGTTATGCGCCTGTCGTTTCCGATGATCGTCGCGGCACTTGCCGTGAGCCTCGCTGGCTGTGGCGGCAAGTCAATGGGCGACCCCAGTGGCGGCGACAGCACCCTGCACGCGTTCGTCCCACCCGCGCTCAACTCACAACGTCTGTACGCCGAGACCATCACAGACAACCAGCACAACGTCATCCTCCTGTCGTATACGGAAACAGTCACGGCGGTAGCTGCCGACGGGTCCTACACCGTCGTGCAGCAGGGTACGAATAACCAATCCCAGGTGGTCGATGGGACCACCTATTTCATCCAGGACGAGACGCTGTCGGTAAACAACTCCGGGCAGACGACCGCCTACACCTTCGCGGCACCCGGTGGCGTTCCCGTCACATGCACCTATGCACCGAACGGACCGGGTCCGGATTTCCCGGTGGCGGTAGGGGTGACCTGGACACTGGACTACACGTTCGGATGCGGGGCGCAGCCTCCCATTGCCTACGTGCAGAACGGCACGGTGGTCGATATCGAATCGGTGGCCGTGCCGGCTGGCACCTTCACGGCGATCAAACTACAGAGCACGATCACCTGGACCGATGCGCTGGGAACCATGCGCACGCAGACGGTGACAAACTGGCTCGACATGATGACTTTGGTGTCGGTGAAGGAGAGCCTCACCATCGCTTATGCGGGCACCATGCCCATCACCGGCTACCCGGTAAGCAGGGAAACCGTCCTGCAGAGCCTCATGTAACGTCATCGTTATTTCAGGCACACCGCTTCGACATTGTTGCCGTCGGGATCCAGCAGGAACGCCGCGTAGTACGTCGGGCTGTAGTCCTTGCGCAGTCCAGGTGCGCCGTTGTCGCGGCCGCCCGCCCTGAGGCCCTCGCGGTAGAAGGCATCTACTGCGGCATTACTGCCGGCGTTGAACGCCATGTGCACCAGCGAGTGCGCGAGCTTGGCGCCGGCGTACAGCCACAAACCCGGTGCCCCCTTGGGGCCAAGGCCGACCACCGACTCATCGCTATAGCCCGACTCGTGGCCAAGGGCACCGAGCGCTGCGCTGTAGAAGCGTACGCTGGCATCCAGATCCTTCACCTTCAGGCCGATGTGGTTGTACATGCTTCAGCTCCTTATTCGGTACGGCGATGCTACGCGCCGCGCCCGAGCGCTCACAACCTGGTGCGAGTGAGGCGCGCGTTTTTTCGCTAAGATGCGCAACGGCCGGCGCCCTTGGCCTGCGATGGTTCGAAGGTGAAACCTGAAAGATGAGCATCAAAGAATTGCTCGAAAGCTGGCGCGAGCATGCGGCCGCGCCGCGCACGGCGCGCAGCTGGGCGGTGCATCTGCCGCTGGATGATGCCGCGCGCCTCACGGCGCTGGCGGAAATGTTCCCGGGTCGCTCGATGGAACAGCTCGTCACGGAGCTCCTCGGCAAGGCGTTGAAGGAACTGGTGGCGGCGATGCCGTACGTTGCCGGTGAGCGCGTGATCTCCACCGATGAGCAGGGCGACCCGGTGTACGAGGATGTCGGTCCAACACCGCGCTTCATGGCACTCGCCCGCCGGCATTACACGGCGCTCTCGAGGCAGGCGGCCGGCCACGGCGCGCGTGCCCGCAAACCTGCGCCGGCGCGCAACAAGCCGCGCCGCAAGCGCACACGCTGAGCTGAGGATTTATGCCGTCCTTTGACGCCGTTTCGGAATTGAACGCCCACGAAGTCGCCAACGCGATCGACCAGGCGAACCGCGAGCTGTCGCAGCGCTTTGACTTCAAGGACACGGGGGCACGCTTCGATCTCAACGAACTCACGGTCACGCTGCACGCGCAGGTGGACTTTCAGCTCAAGCAGATGCTGGAGATCCTCAAGCTGCGGCTCTCCAAGCGCGGCGTCGACCTGGTGTGCCTGGAGGTGAAAGAGCCGCAGACGAACCTCGCCGCCGCACGCCAGGAGGTGGTGCTGAGGCAGGGCATCGACCAGGACAACGGTAAGAAGATCACGCGGCTCATCAAGGATTCAACACTCAAGGTGCAGGCGAGCCTGCAGGGCGACAAGGTGCGCGTCGTAGGCAAGAAGCGCGATGACCTGCAGGCGGCGATGGCGCTGTTGCGCGCCGCGAAGCTTGCAGTGGCGTTGCAGTTCAATAATTTCCGCGACTGAAGCCCGCAATGCTCTTGCACAGCCCTTCGGTGGCGCCGATGACGCTGGGACCCAAGCGGCTGAAGGCCTGATCCTCGAACACCACCAGGTGCTGTTCGCGCACCGCCTTCATGCTTGCGAAGCGCCGCCAGCCGGCAAGCCAGGCCGCGCCCTCCCCCGGCGGCGCCACCGCGACGATGATGTCCGGGTCACGCGCAATCACCGCCTCGGTATCGACCACCGGGCCGGCCTCCGGGAGGTCCGCAAACAGGTTGCGTGCGCCGCAGACCTCCAGCGCATCGCTCATGAGATGACGGCCGCCGACGGTGTAAATCGGGCGGTTCCATACCTGCAGCAGCACGCTCGGATGCGCTGCGTTTTTGCCGTAGGTCGCCCTGAGCGTGGCGATACTGGCGTCTATGTCGCGCGCCGCGCCGGTAGCAGCAGCAGTGGTGCCCGTGAGCACGCCGAGGCGACGCACTGAGTCCGCAAGGTCCGCCAGCCGCACCACCTGCTGTTCATAGATCGCGATGTTCAGGCGCGCGATCTTGGCGCGCTGCGCGGGATTACTGCCCGCGGGCCACGCGATCACCACGTCCGGGTGCAGCGCGACCAGGCGCTCGAGGTCAACCGCCGCCACATCGCCGATGCGCGGAATGCGGCGCGCCGCAGGCGGTTCATCGGAATATTCCACGGTGGCAATGACCTGCGCGCCGGCACCGGCGGCGAACAGCATCTCGGTTGCACCGGGCGCCAGGCTCACGATGCGCAGGGGCGCAGGACCCACGCTCACCGTGCGGCCCGAATCGTCGGTCACGGTGCGGCTGGGAGGTGCGCCGCTGGTGGGCGGTGCGGCCTGCGACACGCCGAGTGCCAGCAGCAGCACGCTGGCGCCGCCAGCCCTCAAGACCGCGGTCACAAACTGGTTGGCTAAATGCACAAAATTCCCTTGGCTCTTGTACCAGAGCTGACCGGGCCAGTCATGTGACCCGGCGTACGTCTCGACGCGGGACTCCTGCTGGGAATCCGGGGACGTATCAGGCGGGATCGTCATGTACAAGTTCATTCCGCCGCAGTTGTGAGCCGAGCCGCCGGATGGCGGCGGCAGGCCGAGAGTGGGCAACTGCGCCGCTCCCCTATGATGCTGACGGCCGAACGGCCACAACATGGGGAACGGTCCGATGCGATGCCCTGCCAGCGTACTGATTGTCGGCATTCTCACCAGCGCGCACGCCGCGGCCGCCGCGCAGTTCCGCGCCGATGCGCGTCACGGCGGCGTCTACGACGGCGCCGGCGTGCCGGTGCTGCACGGGGTGAAATGGAAATTCAAGACCGGCGGCGCGATCGTGTCGAGTCCGGCCATCGGCGCCGGCACGGTTTATTTCGGCAGCGCCGATCACACCTTCTACGCAGTCGATGCGCAATCCGGCCAGCTGCGCTGGAAATTTGCCACGCAGGGGCGTGTGAATTCATCGCCGGCGGTGGCGGCCGGCCGGGTCTACTTCGGCAGCTACGACGGCACCTTCTACGCGCTGGACGCGGCGCGCGGCGCGCTGCAGTGGAAGTTCGTCACCGGCGGTGAACGGCGCTTCAGCGCCCGGCATCTGCACGGCGCCGACCCGGCCGCCGAGGTCATGCCCGATCCGTTCGACCGTTTCCTTTCCTCGCCGGCAATCGCGGGGGGTACGGTTTACTTCGGCAGCGGCGACGGCAACGTGTATGCGCTAGATGCCGGCAGCGGCGCGTTGCGCTGGAAATTCCACACCGACAACGTCGTGCACGCCTCCCCTGCGGTGGCGAACGATACGGTGTATGTGGGCAGCTGGGACAGTTATTTCTACGCCCTGGACGCCGCAAGCGGCAAGCAGCGCTGGCGATTCAAGACCGGCGATGATCCGGCGATCAGCAACCAGGTGGGCATCCAGTCATCCGCCGTGGTGGCGGGCGGGGTGGTGTACTTCGGTTGCCGGGACTCGCACCTCTACGCGCTCGATGCGGCGAGCGGCAAGCGACTGTGGTCGTACCCCACCAAGGAGTCCTGGGTAATCAGCTCCCCGGCAGTACGCGACGGCAGGGTGTACTTCGCGACCTCGGACACCGCGCTGCTGCTCGCGGCGGACGCGAAAAGCGGGGCGCCGGTCTTTTCGCTGAGCTTCAACAAGTGGCCGTTTTTCTCCTCCCCGGCACTCGCCGGAGACCTTCTGTACATCGGCTCGAACGCGGGCAAGCTCATCGCGTTCGACCTCAAGGGTCGGCGGGTGGCGTGGACATTCCAGACCGACGGCGCGCAGAAAAACGGGCCGGCCCTCACCAAGGCCGACGGCTCACCGAATTACGAAAGCGCCTTCAGCGATTTCTTCTATGACGACCTGGTCGTCGGCGCCAACCGCATGATGAGCGTGGGCCAGGTGTTGTCCTCGCCCGTGGTCGACGGCGACACGCTGTACTTCGGCAGCACGGACGGACAGCTGTACGCGCTGCGCTGAGGCGCACGGCGCGAACGGCGTGTCAGGCCGCGCGCGACTGGCCCGCGCCGGCCTCGCCGCCGGCACTCTCGAGCACCCGTGCCACCGCGTGCACGGTGGCGGCGATGCGCACCGCGCTCTGCACCGCCTCGCGTTCCAGGCCGTGCTGGCGCAGCTGCCGCTCGTGCGAGGCGACACAGGTGCCGCAGCCATTGATGGCCGACACGGCGAGCGCCAGCAGTTCAAAGTCCGCCTTGGCGATCCCGGGGCTGCCGAGGACGTTCATGCGCAGGCGCGCCGGCAGCTTCGCGTACTCCGCGTCCTCCACCAGGTGCAGGAAGCGGTAGTAGATGTTGTTCATGGCCATGACCGCGGCGGCGGCGTGTGCGGCGCTCACGTGCGCCGCGTCCAGGTGCTGAGCCGCGAGCGCCTGGATGTCGCGCGTGAACCCGGCGTTGCGTGAGGCGGCCGCGGCGGCGAGCCCCACCGCCCAGATCTGCCGCTCGTTCAGGCCCGGCGCGCCCGCCGCGGTCAGCACGGTGCCCAGATTCAGCTGCAGATCGCGCGCGTAGCCCGGCAGCGATTCGCGGATATTCTCGAGCGTGATCATGTCAGGCCGCCTTGAGGGTTTCTTCGCCCTTGGCCCAGTTGCACGGGCACAGCTCGTCGGTCTGCAGTGCGTCCAGTACGCGCAGCACTTCTGCGGGGTTTCTGCCGACGTTGAGGTCGGTGACGTACACGAAGCGGATCACGCCCTGCGGATCGACGATGAAAGTCGCGCGCTGCGCAACGCCGGCCTCCGGATCGAGGATGCCGAGGGCTCCGGCGAGCTCGCGTTTCACATCGGCGAGCATGGGGAAGGGAAGACTGCGCAGCTCTTCCTTCTCGCGTCGCCACGCCAGGTGCACATACTCGCTGTCGATGCTCGCCCCCAGAAGCTGCGCATCGCGCGCCCGGAACTCCTTGTCGAGCTTGCCGAAGGCGGCAATCTCGGTCGGGCACACGAAGGTGAAGTCCTTGGGCCAGAAGAACACGACCAGCCACTTGCCGGGGAAGCTCTCGTGGCTGAAGGACTGGAATGCGTTGGCGACGTCGTTGGAGACGACGCCCGTGAGCTCGAACCTGGGGAAACGCTGACCGACACCTGACATGCTTAGGACTCCTTGTATACAGCTTGAAACCAATGACCCTCGCGGGATGGCGGCCATCTTGCCGCCGGATCTGCTATCATTCCAATCGATTGATTTTATGATCCTGATAGATTTTGTGTATAGGTGACAGTGGACCTGAAGCTCAAGGACCTGCGTTATCTTGTGGCCGTGGCGGATGAGCGCCACTTTGGCCGGGCCGCAGCGCATTGTTTTGTCAGCCAGCCGACCCTGTCCGCGCAGCTGAAAAAGCTCGAGCAGGATCTGGGCGTGCAACTCATCGAGCGCGCGCCCAACAACGTCACGCTCACCCCCGCCGGCCAGGAGATCGTGACGCGGGCGCGGCGCATCCTCGAGGCCAGCGACGAGGTGGTGCAGCTTGCGCACAGTCACCGCGATCCGCTCGCCGGCAAGCTGCGCGTTGCCTTGCTGCCCACCATCGGTCCGTATCTGCTGCCGCGGGTGGCGCCGGCGCTGCGCCGCGCCCTGCCACGCCTCGAGTTGCGTTTGTACGAGTACCAGACGGCGCTGCTGCTGGAGAAACTGCAGGCGGGCGCACTCGACGTCGGCATCCTCGCCCTGCCGGTCGAGGCGCCGGGCTGCGAAGCGCGCGAGCTCTACGACGAGCCGTTCACCGTGGCGCTGCCCGAGCGGCATGCGCTGGCCGCCCGCAAGACGCTGCGCGTTGCGGACCTCAGGGGCGAGACGCTGCTGTTACTCGAGGACGGCCACTGCCTGCGTGACCAGGCGCTCGAGATCTGCAGCCGCGCGGGCACGAAGGACCCGCAGGACTTTCGCGCCACCAGCCTCGAAACGCTGCGTCACATGGTGGCCACGGGCGCCGGCGTGACCCTGTTGCCGCAGCTCGCGAGCCGCGGCGCCTGGGGCAACGCACGCGGGGTCGCCGTGCGTCCGTTCGCGAACCCTGCCCCGAGCCGTCACGTCGGCGCGCTGTGGCGCAAGAGCACGGCACGCCAGCCGGCGATCGACGCGGTGTGCCGGGTGATCGTGGAACACGCGCTGTGACCGATATGCGCCCGGACCTGCAGCCGACCCAACCCGTCACCTTCAGGGCGCGCGACGGCCGGGTGCTCGCGGGGCTGCTGGTGAGGGCGGCATCGCGTGCGACCGGCACGGCACGGGGCGCACTGGTCGTGAACGGCGCGACCGGCTTTCCACGTGAGTTCTACCTGAAGTTCGCGAGCTATTGCGCCGGGCGCGGCTATCACGCTCTCGTGTACGACTACCGCGGCATGGGCGCCTCGGCGCCGACCGCGCTCGCTGCGGAAAGCGCGCGCATGAGCGACTGGGGCCTGCTCGACATGCCGGCGGCGCTGGAGTTCCTGGCCGCACGGTTTGCCACGCTGCCGCTCTTCACGCTCGGGCACAGCGTCGGCGGACAGCTCGTGGGTTGCATGGCAAACCAGTCCCGGGCCCGCGCGCACGTGATGATCGCCACTTCGACCGGCTACTGGCGCCGCCAGCGGGTGCCGTTCCGGTATATGGCGCTGTTGTTCTGGAGAATTTACGGACCGCTCGCCATCCGCCGCCGCGGCTACGTCCCCCGCGGCAGGCTGTGGAGCGGGGACTCACTGCCGCGCGGCGTGTTCGAACAATGGCGCAGCTGGTGCCTGCGACCGGAGCACTTCGGCCCGGATCTCGCAGGGGAAATGCGCGGTAGCCAGTTTGATGCCGTGCGTGCGCCAGTCCTGAACTGGGGATTCACCGACGATCCCATCGCCACGCCGGCCGCGGTGGAGGCGCTGCTGAAGTTCTATCCGCACGCCCGTATTGAGCGGCGCTGGACGGCGCCCCGGGACGTCGGCACGCGCTCCATCGGCCACCACGGGTTCTTCCTGGAGCGTCATCGCGATTCGCTGTGGCGCGGCGTGCTCGACTGGCTCGACGCGCGCGACACCTGAGAGCCGCGCGCCAGCGCGATCGCCAGCAACACGACCAGGCCGCCGATGAGCTGCACGGGCGCCAGGCGTTCATCGAGGAGCAGGCGTGCGTAAATGGCGGCCGCGATGACCTGCACATACAAGCCCACGGCGCCAAACGTCGCCGGCAAGTGTGCGAGTGCGTACGCAATCAGGCTCTGCCCAATGACCTGCGCGGACAACGCACAGCCGCCCAGCAGCAGCCAGCCGTGCAGGCTGTCGGGCAGGAACTTCTGGCCGAGTGCGAGCGGCAGCAACAGCACGGCAAACACCAGCGTGGTGTTGAACATGACGATGCCCGTGCCGTGCCGGGTACGCAGCCGCGACACGGCGAGAATGTAGCCTGCGTAGAAACACGCCGTGCCCAGCCCGAGCGCATCCCCGAGCAATGCGTGTCCGCCCGCGCCGAGCTTCGGTACCAGGATCAGGAGCATGCCGCCGAACGCGCCCGCGAGCGCCACGAGAAATCCCAGCCGCGGCCGCTCACCCCACAACGCCCAGGCGGCGAGGGTTACGAAAATGGGCGCGCAATTGGCTTCGAGCGTCGAGGCTGCGATCGAGGTGAGAAGCAGCGAGGCGTGCCACAACGCCAGGTCGCCGGCGAAGAAGACCCCCGCCCACACAAACAGCGGCTCGTGGCGCGCTGGCTGCGCCGCGCGGTTGGCATCGGGCGCGCTGCGTCCCGCTCGCTCCAGCAGCACCCACACGGCGAGAAACGGCAGCGCCAGTGCCCCGCGCCAGAACGCGGTGGCGGTGGGGCCGGTTTCCGACAAGCGCACGAAAATTCCGGACGCGCCGATGGCCAGCGCACCGCCGAACAGCGCCAGCAGTGCGGCGAATTGCGTTCGGGCGGGTGTGGCTTGGATGTTCTCGGGCATCGGGTGACCGCGGCCGCGCTGCGGGCTGGAATCATAGTAGGTTGTGCCGAAACCCGTCTGGCATAATTGCGGGCGTGAAACATCGCACGCTGCTCTTGAGCGGATGCACGTTGCCGTTCGCGCTCGCGGCGCTGGTGGCGGCGCAGACCAACACGCCGGCGCCGACGACCGCACCCGCGCTGACGGTGGCAGACGCCTGGCTGCGCGTCACGCCGGGCGCCGACGTCGCGGCCGCCTACATGACGCTGCACAATCCCGGCAGCCGTGCGGTGGTCGTGACCGGCGTGCAGTCGGCGCTCGCCGGACACGCGATGATTCACGAATCGATGCTTGCGGGCGGGCGCTCCACCATGCGTGCGCACGAGCGCCTGGTCGTGCCCGCCGGCGCGAGCGTGCAGCTCATGCCCGGCGCCCTGCACGTCATGCTGCGGATGCTGAACCACATCCCCGCGGTCGGCGAGAACGTGCCGCTCGTGCTGCAACTTGAAGGCGGCGGCACGGTGAATGTCAGTGCCCGCGTGCGCCCCCTGAGCGCCGAGTGACGCGCCGGGAAGCCGTGCGATTTGATTGCCCCTGACTCAGCGCTCGATCACGTCACCCCCTACGACCGCTTCGCGTGGAGCGATGCGACGGTCGGGGAATGGCTCGCGAGCGGCGAGCAGCGCGGCGCACTCATGGCCTACTTCGGCGCGGCGGAGTACCACGACCTGGCGGCGCTGGCACGTCGTGCACGGCACACGCCGCCAACGGATCCCGCGCTGGCCGTGGTCGTGGTACCCGGCATCATGGGTTCGCAGCTGGGCATCCGGCGGCCGCCGCCGCTGCCGGATGACATCGTGTGGATCGACCCGGTCGATATTCAGCACGGCCGCCTGCGCTCGCTGCGCGTGGCGGGGCCGGCGCGGATCGTGCCGCTCGGCGTGGTGTTGTTTTCGTATCTGCGGCTGAAACTGCAGCTGCGGGCGCGCGGCCTGGCGGCTGAATTCTTCGACTACGACTGGCGGCTATCCACCGCCGAGATCGGGGGCGTGCTTGCCGAGCGGCTGCGCACCCACCCCGCGTCGCGACTGGCGATCGTGGCGCACAGCCTGGGTGGACTCGTCGCCCGCGCGGCCCTCGCGCAGCCTCGCACCCGCAAAGTTGAGCGGGTGATTCTCCTCGGCACACCCAATGACGGCTCCTACGCCGCCGTGCAGGCGCTGCGCGGCACGGACGCGGTGGTGCGCAAGGTGGCGCGACTCGCGCCGCGGGATTCCGCGGAGACACTCGCCACCGAGGTCTACAGCAGCTTTGCGAGCCTCTACGACCTGCTGCCGCCGGGAAACGCGCGCACCGCGCTGTTCGACGCGGCGGCGTGGCCGCGCAACGGTCCCCAGCCGCGTGTCCATCTGCTGCAGGCCGCGCGCGCTGACCGCGAGCGCCTCGCGGCGCCTGATGAGCGCTTCATGACCATCGCCGGAATCGGTCAGCCCACGGTCACCGGGGTCGCCCGGCGCGGCGATGACTTTCTCTACACCATCACGCGCGCCGGCGACGGCACCGTGCCCGCGAGCAGTGCGGCATTGGCCGGCACCCGCGGCTACTTCACGCGCACCGCGCACAGTGATCTCACGCGCGACCGTGAGGTCGCCGCCGCGGTCGTGGATCTGTTGCGCCACGGCGCCACGAGACGCCTACCCGGGCATTGGCGGGCTACGAACCGCGCGCAGGCGCACGTGAGCGATGCGCAGTTGCGCCGCCTGCATGCCAGCAAGGTGAACTGGGGAGTGCTGTCGCCGGACGAGCGGCGCGTGTTCCTGCAGAACCTGAACGAACCGGTGGCAGTCAAACTGCGCGCGCCCGCGAAGCGCGCAGGCAAGAAACCGCGGCGCTGAGCCTGCGGGCGGTTGCCCAGGCCAGCCGCGTCACCACAGTCGCTGCCGCCTGAGCGCGCAGCCAACACGCTCAGCTGAAGGCCCTGGCGATCGCCTCGCGTTGCGACGCGTCGGGCAACCGCCCGCGGCCGCCGTCCAGGTTGTCGCGCAGGTGCGCGAGCTTCCCGGTAGCCGGAATCACGCAGGTCACCGCCGGGTGCGAGACGATGAACTTCAACGCCAGCTGTCCCCAGCTGCCCGCATCGATATCGCCCGCCCACACAGGCAAGGCACGCTCGCGCACTGACCTGAACAGCCCGCCGTCCTCGAACGGACGATTGACCAGCACCGCGACGCCGCGCGCGGCGGCCAGCGGCAACAGCTGCGCCTCCGCGGCGCGCGTCACCGGCGAGTAGTTGAACTGCACGAAGTCCAGCGGCTCCCGGGCAATGACCCGTGCGAGTTCCGCGTGTGCAGACACTGTGTAGTGAGTAACGCCGATGTAGCGCACGCGGCCGGCGTCCTTCCAGGCACGCAGCGTCTTCAGCTGCGTCTTCAGATCCAGCAGGTTGTGCACCTGGATGAGATCGAGGCGCGGTGTTTTGAGCAGCTGTGCCGAGTGCGTCATCTGTTCAATGCCGGAGCGCGCGCCGGAGGTCCACACCTTGGTGGCGAGCACGGCGTGCGCGTGCATGTTGGGAGTCAGGAGTTCACCCAACACGCGTTCCGCGCTCGAGTACATGGGCGAGGTGTCGATGAGGCGCGCGCCGCCGGCGAAAAACCCCGCCAGCACCTGCGCCAGCGGTTCGCGCTGCGCGGCCGACTCGCCCACTTCGAAAGGACCGGAAGTGCCCAGTCCGATGACCGGCAACTCCTCACCGCTCGAGGGCACCCTGCGGGTGAGCAAGGTCGCGCCACCTGGCGCGACGACGCTGCTGGAAACAGCCATGGCCGCTGCCATGTTGATGCCTCCTGAGAGCAGCTCGCGCCGGTTCATCGCACCTCTCGCACCCGCGCTGCGTCAGATGAGCGCGGCGTCCGTCTCCACCACGCTCGCGGCCCCGCCCTCGATCACCCGCGCGAGCCCTAGCGCGATCGGCAGCACCTGCGCGGCATAGAAGGCGGCGGTGCGGATTTTGGCGGCATAGAACTCACGCTCGCCGCCCGGCCCCTTCGCGGCCGCAACCGCCGCTGACTTCGTCAGCAGCCAGCCGCCGACCACGTAACCACACAGGCGCAGGTACGGCACCGACACCGCCATCCCCGCATCCGGACGCACGGCCATGGACTTCAGGAGCGACAGCGTTGCGCCCTTGAGCCAGCCCACTGACTCCAGCGCCGCCTTGCGCGTCGCGTCAACGCCGGCATCGGCCGTGGCGAGCGCCGTGAGCTCGCGTTCCATGTCGGCGATGAACGCGCCCATCGCCACGCCGCGATCCCTGGCGAGCTTGCGGCCGATGAGATCGTTCGACTGGATGCCGGTCGTCCCCTCATAGATCGTGGTGATGCGCACATCGCGCACGTACTGCGCGGCGCCGGTCTCTTCGATAAACCCCATGCCACCGTGGACCTGCACACCGATGGCGGCCACCTCGTTGCCGATTTCCGTGCACCAGCCCTTGGCGATCGGCGTGAGCAGTTCCCCGCGCGCCTGGCCGGCCTTGCGGACCGCCTCATCCGCCGCGTATTCCCCGAGGTCGAACTGGAACGCCGTGTAAAGGATGAGCGCCCGCGAGGCTTCCACCTGCGACTTCATCATGAGCAGCATGCGCTTGACGTCGGGGTGATTGATGATCGGCGCGGGGCCGGTCGGGGCTGCGACCGGCGGCCGGCCCTGCACGCGCGTGCGCGCCCACTCCGCGGCCCGCTGGAAGGCGCGCTCGCCGACCGCGTAGCCCTCACTGCCCACCGACAGGCGCGCGCTGTTCATCATGATGAACATGTATTCGAGGCCGCGGCCGGGCTCACCCACCAGATATCCCACGGCGCCGTCCTTTTCGCCGAAGGCCAGCACGCAGGTCGGGCTCGCGTGGATGCCGAGCTTGTGTTCGATGGACAGGCAACGCACGTCGTTGCGGGCGCCGAGCGTGCCAGCGGCGTTCACGAGCACTTTCGGCACGATGAAAAGCGAGATGCCCTTGACGCCGGGCGGCGCGCCATCGATACGCGCGAGCACCATGTGAATGGTGTTGGCCGTGAGGTCGTGATCGCCCCAGGTGATGAAGATCTTCTGGCCAAACAGGCGGTAGTGATCGCCAGCGGGGGTGGCGCGCGTGCGCACCTGGCCCAGATCCGAACCCGCCTGCGGCTCGGTGAGCACCATGGTGCCGCTCCACTCGCCGCTCACCATCTTCGGCAGGTACTGCTGCTTCTGCGCCGGCGAGCCGCACAGCTCGAGCGCATGCACCGCGCCATGGGTCAGCATCGGACCTAACTTGAAGGCGAGGTTGGACGAGCCCCAGAACTCCCCGACGGCACTCGTGAGCACCTGCGGCAGGCGCTGGCCGCCAAACTCCGGCGCCGACCCGAGGGCCGGCCAGCCGCCGGCGACAAACTGCCGGTACGCTTCGCGAAATCCGGGCGCCGTCACGACGCCCTGCGGCGTCCAGCGCGCACCGCTGGTATCGCCCGGGCGGTTGAGCGGGTCCAGCACCCCTTGTGCAAAGCGCGCCGCCTCCTCGAGCACCGATTGCGCCAGTTCGTCCGAGTACTCACTCAGGAGCGGCGAGGCGGCCAGCCTCGAGCTGCCCAGGAGCTCCTCGAGAACGAAGCGCATATCGCGCACGGGCGCTCGGTACATGATCAATCCCCTGGTATTGAGGGTTCGCAGGCGCGCCTTACGTCCTGGGGCGCATTTCTAGTGTAGCCGGTCGGGGCGCGCCTGGAAGCTGAGCGCGACCGGCTCCCCGTCTAATGTCGCGCAGCGGCGGGCAGCGCGAGTGCCGGCACGATGTTGGCCGCCAGGAAATCCACGAACTGCTGGGCCCGGGCGTCGGATTCGAGGGCCGCGGGGAACAGCGCGTACAGCGCGGCCGCGGGCGGCACGCTCCACTCCGGCAGCACAGTCTTGAGGCGCCCGGTAGCAAGCCCCTGCCGGCACAGGAACTCGGGCAAGAGACCGATGCCGAGTCCTGCCGCGGTCGCCGCATGCAGCACCGCCGGGTCATCGACCGCGAGCTTAGGGGCGAGCGGCACCTCGGCGCGCTGTGCGCCGCGCGACAGGTGCAGGCGAAACTCCGGCAGTTCCGCGGCGTCGGGCGTCAGCAGATCATGGCCGCGCAGATCATCCGGTCGCTCCGGGACGCCGTGTTGTTGCAGGTAGGCCGGGGTCGCACACAAGAGCGCCGGCGGCGCCCCGAGCAGGCGCTGCATGACGGCCGCATCCGCCGGCGGGTGCGTGCGGATCGCAACGTCCCAGGCGCCTGCCGCGAGTTGCTGCGCGTCGAGCGCGACTTCCAGCGGCACGTGCGCGAACGCCTCGAGAAACCGCGGCACCAGCGGCGACAACAGCACGCGCCCGTAGGTGGGATCGGCGGCGACGCGCAAGGGACGCGCCTCCGGCGACTGCAGTTTCGCGATGCTCAGGCGTGCGAGGTCCGACTCCTCGCTTACGCGCCTGGCGTGCGGGTAAATCAGCCTGCCTGCCTGGGTGAGAGAGATCCGCCGCGTCGTGCGCTCGAGCACGCGCACCCCGAGGCTTTTTTCCAGGTCCGCCACCGCGCGACTCACCGCCGCCTTCGGCACCCCGAGCGCCCGCGCCGCAGACGAGAAGCCATTGAGGTCGATGACCTTCGCGAGCATCGACAGCTGAGCAGGTGTCCAGATCAGGTTCATGGTTGCTGCAATCTCCCATTTGGGGGAGGCTATTGTTTCACCCGGGAGGCACACATGCCAGTCCCACTCAGCTAGACTCAATCCCATGAAAATCTCCATGCACGCGATGTCGGTCGACCTGTTCTCCAACACGCTCGGAAATCTGTCCGCCATCCTGGACAAGGGCTTGGCGAACGCCACCAGCCGCAAGTTCGACCCGGGCGTGCTGCTCGCGTCGCGTCTCGCACCGGACATGCTGCCCCTGACCCGCCAGGTGCAGATCGCGTGCGACATTGCGAAGACTTCAGTCGCCCGGCTCGCCGGCCAGGAGCCGCGGCGCTTCGAGGACAACGAGACTTCCTTCGAGCAACTGCGCGCGCGCATCGCCGCCACCATCGATTACATCAAGAGCATTCCCGCGAGCGCACTGGAAGGTTCGGAAACCCGCGACATCAAGGTGGCCGCGGGCGAGCGGACACTGGAGTTCAAGGGACTGGAGTATCTGCAGCGCTGGGCGATCCCCAACGTGCTGTTCCACGTCACCACCGCGTACGACATCCTGCGTCATAACGGTGTGCAGCTCGGCAAGCGCGATTTTCTAGCGGGCGGCAGCGCTTCCTAAAGACTCGGCGCGGCTGCGCCATTTCGCGCACAGCCCGAAGTGCGTTCGCCGCTTATGACAAAAGGCGCGCACGGCCCGCGCGGTTGTCGCTGTTTTGCGAACAGAACCGCGAGGGAAATCACGGCGCAGTTGCCTCCGCGCTGCCACCCTCATTTCATTACGGGCAACACACGCCCGTCATCCTGAGACCAGGGCGGAAGCGAAGTCCTTTGCGACACAAAGTCACGGCCGTGCGCTCCTCAGATTCGACCTCCGCCGCAGCGGCGTCCGCCATGCGCACCCCCGTGGATTCGGCGCCGGGAACCGTGGAGTCCCTCGGCCGGCAGTTGAAAGACGCGCTGGCACTGCGCCGCATGCAGTCCATTTCGGTCTGGGATACCGAAGGCAACGTGCAGTGGCTGAATGAGGGCGCGCTCGGACCCGACGAGCACACGCTGGCGCTGGAAGGCTTCGAGCAACTCAGGGCGGACCGGTCTCTGACGAGCCAGGAAAGCGGGCTCGAGGATGGGCGCTACGCCCTGTTCCTGCCGGTGCGCGCTCCCTCCCGGGATGCGGTCGGGCTCGTCATGGTGCTCGCCGACGTGAAGTCGATGAGCGAAGGCGCGCAGGAGCGCATCGCCACGCCCGCCGTAAGAGCCATCATGCAGCGCCTCGCGGTGCTCATGAAGCCTGCCGGTCTTAGCAGCACCTCCGTGCCCTCCCTGGCGGCGCTGCAACTCGCGGACGAGCCGGGAACCCCGGTCACAGCGCCCACTGCGGCGCCACCGGCCGCGGCACCCCTGCCGGATACGGCAGCCGGAATTTCGCCGCAGGCCGTGCACGACCTGCTCGAGTTCGAGCTGGCGCCTGAAGTGCCCGCACCGCGCTCTGCACCGGCCCCCGTTTCCGGGGCAGCGGCGAGCGCTTCCCCGCAATACGACCCGCCTGCGCCAGACGAATCGGCAGATGAGCCACAGGATGCCTTGCTGCTGGACTTCATCCCGACGCCGCCGGTGTTGCGTCCCGCGCCGGCAAGTTCGACAGCCGCGCACGTCAACGCGGCGGTTCAAAGGGCGCACACGGTATTAGCGCCGACGCCTGCCGTGAGCCCAGCCGCGGCGGAACCACCCGCGACACCTGTCGCCGCCGTCCTGGCAGACTCGCAGCTCATTCTCGAAGTCCTGCAGTTCGGCAAGCTGCGCCCCGGGGGGCAGAGCCGCCGTTTCCAGGTTCAGGCCCGCACGTCGCTGCGCGACGGGCAGTTGCTGCCGACCGCACCCGATGCCCTCATCCTGCAGCGCCTCGTGAGCTGGCTGGCGGCGCATCGCAGCGGCTGGAGCTCGCAGCCGACCAGCTTTACCGTCAATCTGTCGATCGCGACGCTCGAGGACGAGCGCTTCGCGCAGCGCATGGCCGGGACACTGGACAGCAACGGGCTGTCGCCCGAGGTGCTGGGCTTTGAGATCGCCGAGGCGCTGTGCACACAACGCCGCGCGCTGGTCGAGCGGTTCATCACCCAGTGCGAGAAGGTCGGCTCGTGGGTGGTGGTGGATGACTTCTCTTTCGACTCCCAGGTGCTGCCGCTGTTGCGCTCCAAGGCGGTGCGGCTGGTCAAACTCGATCACAAGCTGACGGCGGCCGCACTCAAGGACAAGCTATCCCAGGCGCTCGTGATCGCCACCGTGCAGGCGGTCAAGGTCCTGGGCATTCACTGCGCCGCCAAGCACATCGAATCCCAGGCGGCGCTGCAGTGGCTGACGGCCATCGGCTGCGATTTCGCACAGGGCAGTATCCTCTCCCGTCCCCAGCTCATGGACAGCCTGCTGGCCAGGGCGCCCGCCCCAGGCTGATTCCCCCCGGCCCCGCTCCCCGCTGCGACGAAGCGAGTCGCGGCTGCGCCGCCCCAGGCAACCTGAGCACGGGATATGCCATAAGCTTTCATGGGCTGCCGCGGCTGTACTATTGGGGCGGCGATTTCCTATGAAAATGCCGACCATCGAACAACTGCGCACCAACCGGAGCGTGCTCTTCTGGAGCCTGCACGCCGCCGGTTGGGCGGCGTATGGCATTACGCAGTACTTCGGCGCGCTGCTGTACGAGAAGCCCTCGGCCTACGCGCGCGTCATCGCGGTGTCCGCGGTCTCGGGGTTCCTGCTGTCGATGCCCATGCGCTACATCTACCAGCGCCTGTGGGGCCGCAGCCCCCGCACCATGATCATGGGTGTGCTCGCCACCTGCTATGTCACCGCGCTCGGGCTGCGCTTCGTCATCAATCTGTCCTACAAGCAGTTGATCGAGCCCGACTGGCAGGCGCAGACCCTGTTCGAGTTTTTCGGCGGCGCGCTGTCGACGACCTACCTGCTGCTGTGCTGGAGCGTGTTGTACTTCGGCATCAAGTTCTACGAGTCGCAACGCCGGCAGGAGGCGGCGATGCTCAAGGCGGTGGCGCTGGCGCAGGAGGCACAGCTTAAAATGCTGCGTTACCAGTTGAACCCGCACTTTCTGTTCAACACCCTGAACGCCATCTCGACGCTCATCATCGACAACCAGAATCGCACCGCGAACCACGCCGTAACCCGCCTGTCGGAGTTTCTGCGCTACACCCTCGACCAGGACCCGATGAAGAAAGTCACGCTGCGCCAGGAAATCGAAGCACTGGATCTGTACCTCGGTACCGAGCGGCTGCGCTTCGGCGAACGGCTGCGGCTGGAGTACGCCATCGATGCGCCGGCGCTGGAGGCGCTGGTGCCGAGCCTGCTACTGCAGCCGCTGCTCGAAAACTCGCTCAAGTACGCGATCTCGGCGCGCGAACAGGGCGGACTGGTGCGCATCGAAGGCCGCACGCGCGAAGGATTGCTCGAGCTTGCGGTTATCGATGATGGCCCGGGCCTGCGCGAGGACGCCCCGGACGGGGCGCGGCGCGGCGTCGGACTACGCAACACACGCGAACGGCTGGCGGTGCTGTATGGCGAGCGCTGCCGTTTCACCGTGCTCAACAGTCACCCGGGTCTGCGGGTCGATATGGCACTGCCGCTGGAAACAGCGCAACCGGTGCCCGAGCAGGCCGCCGCCGGGCTGCCGCCGGCGCGTGCCTTCGGCGGAGCGCGCCGATGAGCATCCGCACCATCATCGTGGATGATGAAGCGCTGTCGCGGCGTGGCATCGAGATCCGGCTGCGCGCCGGCAGCGACTTTGAGATCCTGACCCAGTGCGCCAATGGGCGCGAAGCGCTCGCCGCCATCCAGCAGTACCAGCCGGACCTGATCTTCCTTGATATCCAGATGCCCGGCATGTCGGGTCTTGAAGTGCTGGCGCACGTGCCGCAGGAGTCAATGCCGCTGGTGGTGTTTGTCACCGCTTACGACGAATTCGCCATCCAGGCGTTCGAAGCCCGCGCGATCGACTACCTCCTGAAGCCGATCGATGACGTGCGCTTTGCCGCGGCGCTGGTGCGCGTGCGCGAGCACCTGCGGGCACGTAGCGCGCTGGGCCAGCGCGACCGCCTGCTGGAAATCATTGCCGACATCACCGGCTGCGGCGAACTCGCGCTCGACGAACTCCTCGCTCACGGTCGCAAGGCCATCGCAGGAAAGCACCCGGAAGTACTGCCCATCCGCCAGGGGCGCGAGACGATGCGTGTGCCGATCGCATCGATTCAATGGGTTGATGCCGCCGGCGACTACATGTGCGTGCACGCCGGCGGCGATACCCACATCCTGCGCGGCACCATGAAAGAGCTCGAGGAGCTGCTCGATCCGAAACTCTTCCAGCGCGTGCACCGCTCCACCATCGTGAACCTGCGGCTGGTGAAGAGCCTGCGCGCGCACATGAACGGGGAGTATTTCCTGACGCTGGAGGGCGGTCACGAACTGAAGCTCTCGCGCACCTATCGCGACAAGGTGGAGTACTTCCTGAGCGGTTCGGCGAGCTGACCGCCGCAGGACTACTTGAGTGCCCGTACTTCATCAGATGCCGGTGTCCGGCAATTGCTACAAGGTGCGACTCGCCGCGCGGCAGCTGAGCGTAGATCTCACACTCAGGAATTACGGGCTTCATGACGGCGCTACGCGCAAGCCAGATTTTCTCGCCAAGAATCCGAATGGCCGCGTGCCGCTACTCGAGTTCGAGGATGGACGTGTGCTCGCGGAGTCGGACGCGATCCTGTGGTACTTGAGCGAGGATACGTTCCTGTTGCCCGCCGACCGTTGGGGCCGTGCCGAGGTGCTGCAATGGATGTTCTTCGAGCAATACAGTCACGAACCGTATATCGCGGTGGCCCGCTTCTGGCTCTCATATGCACCGAAAGAGCAGCTCGAGAAGAGACGACATCTGGTCCCTGAGTGGCATGCAAAAGGCAACGCCGCGCTGGGCGTGATGCAGACTCACCTGGCGCGGTGCGACTGGTTCGTCGGCGGGCGCTACTCGATCGCGGACATCGCGCTCTATGGATACACGCACTGTGCTGCGGACGGCGGCTTCGATCTCGCCGCCTATCCGGCAGTTGGAGCATGGCTCAAGCGAGTCAAGAGCGAGCCGGGCTATGTGCCACTCCATGACGGGTAAAGCCGCCTGCGATCTAGGCCCGGGATTCCTCAAAACGCCGCACATATATTGGTGCGCGCTGGGTGCGTGCGTGCTTGTGGCTGGACCGTCTGCACCTTGAAAGGCGGCCCGCAAATGAGACCCGCGTCACGAACCTAAGGCCGGCCGCCCGATCTGTGAGCCATCGCGAGGCCGCCCGGGCGGCGCGTTGCTTAGATAGGAGGCATGGAAGCCGCGTCTCGTCCCACGCTGGAACTCCTTGCCGACCTGCCGGTTGAGGAGCCCCTGGACATCCCGGTGGCGCCCGCGACGCCCGCTGGCGCGCCGCAGCCCTCGACACCGGGCAAGTCCCCCGACGCCACGGGCATCGAATTCATCAATCCGGAAACCCTCTTCGGACCCGATGCGCACCTCGCCTCCGCGTCCCCCGAGGAGCTGGCGCCCCCGACGCTGTCGGCGCCCGCCACACTCAAAGCGCCTGGCGCCGAACCTGAGCTGACCCTGGAAGATCCCCAGGCAGTTGACCGGTTGCTGACGACGGCGCCGGCACCGGCTGCAAAATCCGCCGCGACACCTGCCGCACCTGCGCCCGCGCCCGCGCCGACGCCATCTCCCGCCGCAAGTATGGTGCCACTCGCGAGCACCGCCTCCTTGTCAGCCGCCGCCACCAAACTTGCCGCCGCTGCGCGGCAGGCGAATCGCACCGTGCCGACGCCGAAGGCGGCGACCAGCGCCGCACCGGCACCACCGTTCGCCAAGGCCGCGCCCGACGCCCCCGAGAACGCCCCGGTCAAGACACCCCCGGCGGAAGCGCCGAGTCTGGCGAGCTGGGCGAGCGCGCGGGAAGCCGCGGCACTTGCGAAAAAATCCGTGCCGACCGCCAAGCCGGCCGCGTCAGCGGCGTCAGCGGCGGCTGCTCCGGTCAGAAGCGCGCCGCCAGCAAAGCCCCCCGTGGCGAGCGTGGCCGCGCGCATGCCAACGCCCTCACCGGCGGCGGCGCCCGCCCCGAAAGCGCCTGTTGCTGCCGCAATTACGGTGCCGGCCGCGGCGCCCATGGACCGCGACTTCATTGCCCGCAACCAGGTGGTCGAGCGCTACCTTTCAGGGCGCCTGCCGCTGAAAGGTGCAACCGATTTCGAGCGCTTCTGTCATGAACATCCGGAGCTGCTGGACGAGATCGGCCTGCCGGAGCGGGTGAACGCGGGCCTGCGACTGCTGGAAGCGAGCGGCAAGCCCGAGCCGTGGCAGGAAAAGGCCAAGCCAAAGTGGCAGCGGCCCGAGGTGACCATCGGACTTGCCGCGGCCGTTGCGGTCCTGGGCCTCACGCTGCTCATGCTCGGCGGCAACAACGCCGGCAAGAGCAGCCAGATCGCGGCGCTGAAGAAACAGGTATTCGAACAAGCGCTCGATCCGGCGACCAGCACCCGCGAGATCCGCGTGCTGCCGAGCCGCTCGGGTGCATCCAACACGCCGGCGATCACCATCGGCGGCGGCGGCGCCCAGCTTGGGGATCTTAAGATCGACGAGTCGCGCTCGGCGTTCCACGCCTTTCGCGTGACCATCGATCGCATCGACCAGGGACGCGTCGCGATCATCACCAATCTCAACAAGGACTCGAACGGCAACCTGCGCCTGGCGCTCAACAGCTCAGCGCTCGGTCCCGGCGCCTACCAGTTCACCATCGAAGGCATCACCTGGCGCGGCGAGACGGAACCGGACTCCTGGGTCACGATCGGCGTCGCGCGCTAGTCAGGCCCGCAGCGTCGTCAGCGGCGGCTGATTCACCACTTTGCGCGTGGCGAGCCAGCCACCCGCCGCCACCAGCAGCGCCCCGCCGCAGATCCCGATCGCCCACACCGACGGCTTGAAGGTGTAGTGCAGTTCCAGCCACTGTGTGGTGAGAAAGTACGCGGCGATGGACGCGCCCATGGCGGCGATCAATCCCGACAGGCTCCCCAGGGTGATGAACTCAGCGAGTACGCCCTGCACGACCGTGGCGCGGCTGGCGCCGAGCGTGCGCAGCATGGCGCTCTCGTAACGCCGCTCATCACGACTGGACTGCACCGCCGCCAGCAGCACCGTGAGGCCCGCGAACAGCGTAAAGGCAAATACGCTCTGCACCGCCAGGGCCGCCTTGTCGAGCACCGCCCGCACCTGCAGCAGCAGCTCCTGGATATCAAAGATCGACACGCTGGGGAAACGCCGCGCCAGCTGCGCCAGCGAGTTGGCTGCCCCGGGCGTGACGTAGGCGCTCGTCATATAGGTGCCCGCCGCACCCTCGAGCACTCCCGGCGGAAACATGATGAAGAAATTCGGCTGGAAGCTGTCCCACTTCACCTTGCGGATGCTGGCGACGGTGACTTCCAGCGCCTCGCCGGCGATGTCGAACGTCAGCTTGTCACCCAGCTTGACGCCTAACGAGTCCTGGAACTCAGTGGCGAGTGAGACGAGCCGTTTGCCGGCATCCGCCGCCGTCCACCAATGACCCGCCACGATGCGATTGTCAGACCCGAGCTGTGAGTCCCAGGTGAGATTCTGCTCGCGAGTGGCGAAGCTTTCTTCGCCGCCCCGTCCCCGCTCACCAGCCGCGCGTGCGCTCTCGATGGCGTGGCCGTTGATCAGCGTCAGGCGGCCGCGGATCATGGGCAGCACGCGCGTGGTGCGCGCACCCTGCGCTTCCACAAAGTGGATGAAGTTGTCGCGCTCGGCGGGGGGAATGTTGACGAAGAAATAGTTCGGCAGGTTGGCCGGCAGCGTGCGCCGCCAGTCCCCATTCAGGTCGTCGCGGACGATGCCGAGGAGCAGCAGCACCATGATGCCGGCCCCGAAAGCCACCAGCTGCACGACGCTCTCGGCGCGCCGGCGGCTCAGGTTCGCCACGCCGTAGCGCCAGGCGATGCCGACCCGCCCGCGCAGGCGGCCCGCGAGGTACACGAGGGCGAAGCCGGCGAGCGCCAGCAGCACGACGAACACGGCCAGTCCCGCGGTGAAGTAACAGAAGAGCCGCAAGTCGCGCACCACCCAGTAGATCAGCGCCAGCACCACAGCACAGGCCGGCCCGAAGGCCAGCAGGATAAACGGCGGCGGCGGCCCGACATCACGCCGCAGCACCCGCAGCGCCGGCACGCGCGAGAGCTGCAGGAGTGGCGGCAACGCAAAGCCGGCGAGCACGGCGATCGCGGCCGCAAAGCCGATGGCGATCGGCATGAGGCTCGCCGCCGGCAGTTCCGTTACCGCGAGCAGCCCCTTGATCGCCTGCAGCAACCACTCCTGCGCCACGAAACCCAGCACCGACCCCACCAGCGCCGCCGCGAGCGCGATCACCAGCAGCTGCAACAAGGACAGCGCCAGAGTGAAGTTGCGCGTGGCGCCCAGGGTCTTAAGCAGCGCCACCGTGTCCAGGTGGCGGTGCACATAGCGACGCGCCGCCATGGCCACCGCGATCGCACACAGCAGCACGCTCACCAGACTCGCGAGGGTGAGAAACCGCCCCGACCGGTCCACCGCGTTGCGCACCTGCGGACTGGCATCGGTGATGTCGCGCAACCGTTCGCCATGACGCTTGGTGCTCGTGAGCCAGGTCTTGAAGAGCTCAACGCTGGTCCGATCCCCGGCAAACAGCGCCCCGTAACTTACGCGGCTGCCCGGTTCGATAAGGCGCGTCGCCGGCAGGTCGGCGGCATTCATGAGGAGGCTCGGGGCAAGTTCCGCAAACGTGCCGCCCTGGTCGGGCTTGGCGATCAGTACCCGCGTTACCCGCAGGTTCGCCGCCCCGATCGACAGCTGCCCACCGATCTTGCCGCCGACGGCGGCCAGCAGCCGCGAGTCAGGCCAGACCTCCCCGGGCGCCGGGATGCCGGCGGCCCGCTCCCCCGGCGCGAACGGCTCGCTGGCAACGAGCAGCCGTCCGCGCAGCGGGTAGTTCACCGTCACCGCCGCAACGTTCGTCAGCTGACTCGCGTCAGCGTTGAACACCACGGACAGGAGCGAAGTGCTGCGTGCAGTGCGCAGTCCGCGGCGTGCGGCTTCTACGAAATAACGCTCATCGAGCGGCTGCGGAGAACCCAGCCGCAGGTCCGCCGCCAGCACCGAACTTGCCTGCAAGGCGACGGCCGCGCTGATACGGCTGACCAGAAAGCCGACGCCGGTAAGAGCGGCAACCGCAACACTGAGCGCAAGGAACAGCACGCCGAGTTCCCCCGAGCGCAGTTCGCGCCACAGGGTGCGCAGCGCAAGCGGCAGGACTTTCATAGCACGCGCCCGGCTTCCATGTGCAGCGCGCGCGCGCAGCGCGCGCCGAGCGAGGCATCGTGCGTGACCAGCACCAGGGTGGTGTGCGCGTTGGCATTGAGCTCAAACAACAGCTCCCCGACCCGCGCGCCGGTGACGGTATCGAGGTTGCCGGTCGGCTCATCGGCAAACAGCACCGCCGGGCGCGTGACGAACGCGCGTGCGATGGCCACCCGCTGCTGTTCGCCGCCGGAGAGCTGGCGCGGATAGTGGCCGGTGCGTTCCATGAGGCCCACGCGCCCCAGCGTCTGCGTTGCCGCGGCGCGCGCGTCGGGACGGCCGGCGAGTTCCAGCGGCAACATCACGTTCTCGAGCGCGGTGAGCGCCGGGATCAGGTGGAAGGACTGGAACACGAAGCCGACACGCTGCGCACGCAGGCGCGCCCGCCCGTCCTCATCGAGGGTTGTGAGATCCACACCATCGAGCCAGACCTTGCCGGCGGTTGGCAGATCCAGGCCGGCGAGCAGCGCCAGCAGCGTGGATTTGCCGGCGCCCGAGGGCCCGGTCACGGCCACGGATTCGCCGGCGCTGATGTCGAAGGACACGCCGTCCACAATAGTCAGCGGGCCTTCGGGACTGCTAACCTGCTTGCAGAGGTCTTCAGCCTTGAGAACGCTGTTGCGAATTATCGGTGCCGCGGCGCTGGGCATGGGGTTGCTGTTCATCGCGCTCCAGAACGCGGTGGCTTCCGACCGTACGATCCTTGTCTTCGGCGATAGTCTGAGCGCCGCGTTCGGAATCCGGCCAGAGCAGGGTTGGGTCGCGCTGCTTGCGACGCGACTGAAGGCTCAAGGGTACGGATACGAGGTCGTCAACGCCAGCGTGAGCGGTGAGACCACGAGCGGCGGCCTGGAACGTCTGCCGCGGGCGCTGCAGCTGCACCAGCCGGGAACGGTGATCCTGGAACTGGGCGCCAACGATGGTCTGCGGGGGCTGCCGCTCGGCACGACGCGCGACAACCTCGCGCACATGGTGCGCATGGCGCAGACCGGTGGCGCGCAGGTACTGCTGCTGGGGATCCGCATGCCGCCGAACTACGGTCCGCGTTATAGCGACGAGTTCGCGCGCGTATTCCCGCAAGTCGCAAACCAATATCATCTGCCGCTGGTGCCGTTCCTGCTGGCCGGCGTGGCGCTGGATCCAACGCGCATGCAGGAGGATGGCATGCACCCGAACGCCCGCGGGGAGCCGCCGGTGCTCGACACCGTGTGGCCCTACCTGAAGCCGCTGCTGAAGAAGAACGTCGAAACGGGGGGACACTGATGGATAAGGTCTGGCTGAAATCGTATCCGCCACACGTGCCGGCGCAGATCGATCCACGCGAGCTGCGGTCGCTCAAAGAACTGGTGGAGAAGGCTTGCGCGCAGCACGCCGAGCGCGTGGCGTTCATCCAGATGGGCGCCTCGATGACCTACCGGCAGCTCGACGAGCAATCGCGCGCCTTTGCCGCCTGGCTGCAGCACGCCGGGTTCGTGAAGGGCGACCGCATCGCCATCATGCTGCCCAATACGCTGCAGTACCCGATCGCCCTGTTTGGGGCGCTGCGCGCGGGACTTACCGTCGTCAACACCAACCCGTTGTACACCGCGCCGGAACTGCAGCACCAATTGAGTGATTCGGGTGCCAAGGGCATCGTGGTGATCGAGAACTTCGCGCACGTGGTCGAAAAGGTGCTCGCCAGCACCAAGGTCGTACACGTGCTGGTCACCGCAGCGGGCGACTACCTCAAGTTCCCGAAGTCGCACATCGTCAACTACGTAGTGCGTCACGTCCGCAAGCAGGTGCCGGCCTGGAACATCCCGCGTGCCAGCTCGTTCAAGGCCGCCGTGAACGCCGGCATGCAGCTGCCGTACAGGAACCTGGAGGTCGGGCCACAGGATCTGGCCTTCCTGCAATATACCGGCGGCACGACCGGGGTGGCCAAGGGCGCGATGCTCTCGCACGGCAATGTCAGCACCAATACCCTGCAGGCCGAGGCCTGGCTCGGAAAGATGTCGCAGGAAAAGGGCGTGCTCATCACGGCGATCCCGCTTTATCACATCTTCGCGCTGTCCTGTAACTGCCTGCTGTTCGCGCGCCTGGGATGGAAGAACGTCCTGATCATCAACCCGCGCGATGTGCCAGCCATGATGGCGGAGTTCAAGCGCTATCCGTGTGTGTTCCTCAGCGGAGTCAACACGCTCTTCAACGCCATGCTGAATGCGCCGGACTTCAAGAGCGTGGATTTCAGCCAGCTTAAAATCACGCTCGGCGGCGGCATGGCGGTCCAGGAGGCGGTGGCGAAACGCTGGAAGGAAGCGACCGGCAAGGTCCTCACGCAGGCCTGGGGCCTCACCGAGACCTCGCCGGCTGCGTGCATCAATCCCCCGGACACGGACTTCAACGGCTCGATCGGCCTGCCGATTTCCTCCACCGAGATCGCCATCAAGGACGACGCCGGCAACGATCTGGAGCTGGGGAAAGCAGGCGAGATCTGCGTGCGCGGGCCGCAGGTAATGGTTGGTTACTGGAATCGCCCGGACGAGACCGCGAAGGTCATGCTGCCGGATGGATTCCTGCGCACCGGCGACGTCGGCCGCATGGACGAGCGCGGCTTCGTATACATCGAGGATCGCAAGAAGGACATGATCCTGGTGTCCGGGTTCAACGTGTATCCCAACGAGGTCGAAGCGGCAATCGCCTCACATCCGGGTGTTCTGGAAGCCGCCGCGGTGGCGCAGCCTGACGAGCACTCCGGCGAGGTGGTCGCGTTGTTCGTGGTCCGCAAGGACCCGGCACTTACTGAAAAGGATGTGATCGATTACTGCCGCAAGTCCCTCGCCGGGTACAAGGTGCCGAAGCATGTGTACTTCAAGCAGGAACTGCCGAAGACAAACGTGGGGAAGATACTGAGGAAGGTGTTGAGAGAAGAGTTGGTCGCGCACGCCCAGGCAGCGCCGAAGAATTCGGAACGCTGAATCACACGCGCAAATGAAACGGGCGCCGTCTTGAAGGCCGGCGCCCGTGTTCGAACTACTTGCTCCTGTCGAACAGCAGGCGGTCGAACCCGCACCGCTGCAATGGATCTCAGCGTCGCCTTCCCGCCGAATGAACGGCGAACCGCGTGACAGGCACGATGCGCATTCCGCTGCCTTCGATGCCGAGGCTCGCGCGAACACCGCTGCCCTCTATACCCTTGTTGATGGCGCTACGCATTCCGCTTCCTTCGATGCCGAGGCTCGCGCGAACACCGCTGCCCTCTATACCCTTGTTGATGGCGCTACGCATTCCGCTGCCTTCGATGCCGAGGCTCGCGCGAACACCGCTGCCCTCTATACCCTTGTTGATGGCGCTACGTATTCCGCTGCCTTCGATGCCGAGGCTCGCACGGATACCGCTGCCCTCGATGCCCTTGTTGATGGCGCTATGCATTCCGCTGCCTTCGATGCCGAGGCTCGCACGGATACCGCTGCCCTCGATGCCCTTGTTGATGGCGCTACGCATTCCGCTGCCTTCGATGCCGAGGCTCGCACGGATACCGCTACCCTCGATCCCTGCCCAAGCAGCTGGCGTAGCGGAGAGTAGGAGGACAGCGGCAAAAGCGGTGCCGGACGCAATACGACGGTAGGCGCTCATTCTTAGGTTCCTTTGTGATCTTTTGGTAAGTCAATATCAGGAGAAGGAGTCGTGCTTCCTCCGCGATCCACTCCAGGAAAACCCGGGAGTCTCTTGGGTCGCGGAGGAGTCGGAGCGGGTCCCTCGGTGTATTCGCGAGGTTCGAGAAATCCAAACACCGCAACGCCTACACGCCGGCCGTTTTCGGCTGCTGGAGGTTGTTCCTGCAACCACTTGTCGAGGGATTCGAGGAAAGGCTGTGCTTGCGTGTGAACAGCCACGCGAAACGCTTCTTCAGCCTCCCCGTCAATGGCAAAGTCGGCAATAACATTGCGGTCGAAGCGGCGCGCCGCAGCTTCTGGTGTCTGAAAATTTGCGTACAAAGTGTCTGTGAAGTTCCTAAGCAAGCGCTCAAGACGCTTCACACTGGCTTGTGAGTACGGTTGGCTGATAAATGCGCGAGACACGGCCTGAATGCGGTTTGTCTCAGGGTTAATTCGCGCCGACCCACCGTGTATCAACTCCTGGAGGAGCTCTCCCGGCTCACGGCCCGGAGCGAATTCGCGCACAAGCGCACTAAAGCTCGGCTTGCCACTCGAAGCGTCATAGTCGAGTTCGTAGGGTGTGCCGGCTAAAGTGAACGCGTAGCGCGAATCTTCGTGCCACGCTGTTAGGAGTGCGGCAAGGTCGGTGAGGGAATTGGGCCGCGAATCGCCGGCTCTCCCCGTCGCACCTGCGATGTTGTCGATTTCTCTCGCCGTTAGCCCCGTGAATACACTGAGGCGTGCCGGCGTGATCGGGAGCTCGCGTTCCTTCAGAACGTCTATCGTTGCGGATACATATGCTCGCTTTACGAGCTCGAGCGTGCTGCGAGCGCCGATGCCTTGTCGCACAAGCATTCGCGCCAGGGGTTGAAACAACGACTCGATAGCGTCCGCAAGCGCGTCAGCATCCGTCGGTGCGGCCAGCTCTGTGTTCTGGTTGTTGTGAGCCACGTCACATAATGTGCCTTTTCGGGCACTTATGACAAGTTGCTTGTTGTTATTGGCAAAGGATCGGAGATCGGAAAGGCTGAATTACTGCGACGCAGCAATTCGGGCGCGACCACACAGTTTGGCTGGGGCCGCCGCGGTACTACGGAGTGTCTTCCGTCTCCTGGGTCGCTGCCGCAAAGAGGAGCGACCGCACGCAAGATTCAGATATTAATGGAGTTTTTTCTTAGCACGCGCCTTGCGTCGCCTGCAATTTCAGTCGATCTCGTGGCCAGATCCAGGACGGAATGGCCATGACATGTGAAATCAATCCTGAGTTGTCGCACCCGTCTTGGAGCCGGTCCTCCGCCAGGTCGCGCGATCAATCCGGTATAGGAGAGCCGTATTCCGCGGCCAAGCACCAAAGATGGAGCTATGAAGAGACATTCCGAGTTTGGTGAGTACCCTGATGCTGGCGCGGTTGTCGGGGTACACGGTAGCGAAGACGGAATCAACTGCGAGATGACGAAACGCCAGGTCGAGCGACCCTTCAGAGGCCTCCGTGGCGTATCCCAAACTCCAGCTTTTTCGTTCCAAGGCGAAGGCAAGCTCGACGTATGGAGTGTTAAATAAAGGCCGAACGCCGCAGTACCCAATACATCCTCTGTCGTACCGTTGCACAACCGCGAGCGTACCCCAACCCCGAGCAGCAAACGCATCGCGCATGTAGCGCACCGAGTCCGCAGCTGCTGTGAGGGACTTCGGTCCTCCGATAAACGCCGTGGCTTCTGGATCGGCCATCAGCCCAGCGAACCTTTCGATGTCTTCTTCACCAAAGGGGCGTAACACCAATCGCTTGGTTTCGTAAGGGACAGGAATTCGTGTGATCGTGGAAAGTCCGCAAAGAGCGTCGACGGCTGAGGCCAATTGATTCATTGAGTGCCAACCTTCAGACGACGAATCTTTGTGCCGGCTGCATTCGGCGAGCGGGAATCCCCGGTGTATGCGTAGCAATGCACGGCAACCTCGCGCACTGGTCCTATCTCGTCTCGACACGCGTGGTCTTCAAGCCAGCTATCGACTCCCTCGAGAAACGCCCGCGCTCGCTCACGTGCAATCTCACGCCAAAGTGGTACGTACTTTTCTGGCAGAAAAAACACTCGTGCGTCTCGATCGATGTCGCGGGAAACCAGATCTTGAGTGTCCGCGTTGCGCAGCGCGGTTCGAAGGTATTGCGGGACCAATGCGGCGGCTCGGTTGAGTACTATCGCACGCCGCCCGTCTTGCGAAAATACGACCGTACGGCCCCCGACAAGGGCAATTTTGCCGCGGCGGGTCTTCCTGATTACGCCGTTCTCATGCATCCACCGAACAGTTCTGCCAATTTTCTCCCTCGAAACGCGTTTGCCGACAAGCGTCCGCAGCGATCTCTGGGTGAGCTGCAGGGGGTCCCCGTCGCTGTTTGTGTAAGCGGATTCGCGGTGCCAGTCGTGCACTACACCACAAACGTCAGCGAAGCGCTCTTGCGCTTGCTGAACGTGCTGGGCATTTTTGGCACGCAATGAAGGCTCTCGGCTGTTCACGCGCGCGGCCTGACCCACAAGTTCGAGAGCGACATTTTCTGGAGACTCTCCAGCGCTTAGAAGGAACTCGATTGTCTTTCCTAGCAAGACGTGAAGCGCGGGCTTATGGGATGGAACATATCGCCTACTGCGCGCGGGTCGTCGACCATCTCTAGCCGAACCTAGCGGTCCCCGGCTTGGACGAATCCGCGTTACTGCACCCATCTTTTTCACATCGACTACCTCTTTACTCTGCGCTGACCACGTCGGCCACGCGTCTTCTTGGTTTTCTTGCTCTCGCGCGAATCCGGAAGAATTCGCTCGAAACTGAATGCAGATATGCCCATCAAGATCTTGCGCCCAACGTCGGGCTTGTCGGGTTTCCAACGGGAGCTGTCGAGGTCGTCGGCTAATTCGGAAACAGCGCTATCGAGCTTATCGCGGACCATCTTCCGCACGAGATGCACTTGATCTCGGGCAATCTGGACGCTTTGGGTTCGTCGCCATGACCGCCGCCGGCCAGATTTCATGTCGTTGAGCTGGCTGTAGATCGCATCGCGCAAAAGCTGGGTGGAAGATTCGTCCCCAATGCCTGTGGGTTCGATCCGCTCTGAATTCGGCCTATGTACGCAGCGAACCGTTCCGTCCGGAAGGACCTCCACGAGGTCAACACGGATAAGCTCGTCGATCACTAAGCGGGGCCAGACGCCCGGCGCGTGGTCCTCAATCAAGGACCAGACAGTGCGACCGCGGGATCGCGGATCGCCGACCCGTAACGCAAGGGGCTGCCCGTTCTTAAGGTAGCGCCGGTCGGAACACCATCCCGCGATTACTCGGCTGGTTGCATTCCGGCGTGTTTCCAGGGCTCCGTCTATCCGGAGTGGCGTCTTCAAGATCTCTGCAACGACGTGCCGGTCCACGCCTGTCGTAATCGCGATCTGGGATACGTTTGGGCGTCGCCCACGCTCCACGAAACTTCTGGCAGCCTCGTGAACGCACACCGCCCGCAGCAGGATCTCCGCCTCCGAGCTGGTGATGCCGCTCTCGACCAAGTGTGGTGCCAGTGTTTCGAAGATCGCCCTAGCCGTACCGAGAGCCGCAATTTTTGCCGAGCCGCCCATCACCCCTTAGAAAATACCCGGCACCAGCTCGGATTTCACCCGAGTCTTGGTTAATTAGCGCCAATTTCATGAACTCTACGCCGCTTGAGCATGAGCGCCAAGATGCGCTCCAGGCGACAGCGAGAATCTCAACGATCGCACGAATAATTCGCCGGCGCCCAGTCACGGGCCCATGATGATCACGTCCTCTCCCCCGGCTCAAACAACCGGCGGTGCTCAAGGATCGCGTAGCGATCCGTCATCCCGGCGATGTAGTCCGCAACCCCGCGGGCCCGACCGGCGACTCCGTGCGCGGCCTCGCCTTGCAGCGACTGCGCGCGATGTTCCGGCGGCATGAGGTTCAGGTCCTTGAAGAATGCCTCGAACAACTCCTGCAGCACGAGCCGCGCCTTGGTCGTCATGCGCAGCACCTTGTAGTGCCGGTACACATGCTCGCGCAGGAAGGCTTTGAGCTCCAAGTGCTCCTCGCGGCAGCTCTCGCTCAGCATCGCGAGCACCTTCGGTTGTGCACGCACCTCGTCGATGGTTCGCGGTCGCGCGGCGTCGAGTTGCGCCTGCGTGGTGCGGATGAAGTCGAGCACGATGTAGTTGATCATCCGCCGGATGGTCTCGTGAATCCCTCGGCGCTCGCCTAACTGCGGATACTGGGCGGCGACCGCATCGTACTGGCGGCGGAACAGGCGCACTTCACGTAACCCGCCAAGATCGAGCAGCTGGGCGCGAATGCCATCGTCGACGTCGTGATTGTTGTAGGCGATCTCGTCGGCGAGGTTGGCGATCTGCGCCTCGAGTCCCGGCTGTTGGCGCTTGATGAATCGCTCGCCGAGCTCGCCGAGCTCACGGGCGTTGTGCAGTGAGCAGTGCTTGAGAATGCCTTCGCGGCACTCGAATGTCAGATTGAGCCCGGGAAATTCCGCGTACCGCTCCTCGAGCTCATCCACCACGCGCAGGGACTGCAGGTTGTGCTCGAAGCCGCCGTAATCGCGCATGCACTCGTTCAGCGCGTCCTGGCCGGCATGCCCGAATGGGGTGTGCCCGAGGTCGTGCGCAAGGCAGATCGCTTCCGTGAGCGCCTCGTTCACCCGCAGCGCGAGAGCGACCGAGCGGGCGACCTGCGCGACTTCGATGGAGTGGGTTATCCGCGTGCGATACAGGTCACCTTCGTGATTCACGAATACCTGCGTCTTGTAGACCAGGCGACGAAACGCATTCGAGTGGATGATGCGGTCGCGATCCCGCTGGAACTCGCTGCGCAGTTCGGGTTTCGGTTCGGGGTAACGCCGGCCACGCGACTCGCCGTCGTGCGCGGCGAAGCACGCGAGAGTCGATTCGCCGGTGACCGCGTCGTTCATCTTCGCGCGGCCCCGCAATGCGCCGCGAGCGTGCTTCGTAGTGCGCCCTGCGGGTAGTCATCGCTGATGAAGGCGGTGCCGATGGCCCGCAGCAGCACCAGGCGTATGCGCCCTCCCTTGACCTTCTTGTCGATACGCATGTGCTCGAGCAGCGCCTGCGGCTCTACGCTCGCAGCGTGCGCCGGCAGGCCGGCACGCTCGACGAGCTGGCGCACGCGCGCGGCATCGGCCGCGCTTAAGTAACCGCAGGCCTGCGACATGGCGGCGGCCATCACCAGTCCCGCTCCCACCGCCTCCCCGTGCAGCCACTCCTTATAAGCCGTGGCGGCCTCGAGCGCATGGCCGAAGGTGTGGCCGAGATTCAGCAGCGCCCGCTCCCCCTGCTCGCGTTCGTCGCGGCCCACGATCGCAGCCTTGATCTCGCACGAGCGGCGGATGACGTGCGCCAGCGCCCCCGGGTCACCGGCTAGCAGGGCATCCAGGTGGGCTTCGAGCCAGGCGAAGAGCGCCGCATCGCAGATCAAACCGTACTTGATCACCTCGGCGAGCCCGGCCCGCAGCTCGCGCGCCGGCAGGGTGGTGAGCGTGCGCGTGTCGATCATGACCGCCGCGGGCTGGTGGAAGGCGCCGATGAGGTTCTTCCCCCCCGGGTGATTCACGCCGGTCTTGCCGCCCACGGCTGAATCCACCTGCGCGAGCAGCGTCGTGGGCACCTGCAGGAAGGCGACGCCGCGCTGGTAGGACGCGGCCGCGAAGCCGGCAAGATCCCCGACCACGCCGCCGCCCAAGGCGAGTACCGCGCAGTCACGCCCGAAGCGGTTGGCGACGAGTACATCCAGCACCCGGGAAAGGTTGCCCAGGGTCTTATGCGCCTCGCCGTCGGGCAGGATCACTGGCACGAGGCGGCGTGACTGCAACGTCGCGCTCAATGCGGGCAGGTACAGCGGTGCGACCGTGGTGTTGCTGACGATCAGCACATCGCGCGCCGCCAGCTGCGGGTCGAGTACTCCGGGGCGACCGAGAATCCCGGCATCGATCAGGACGGGATAGCTGCGGGACCTCAGTTCGACGTTCAGGGTATGCACGTGCTCACCGCGCGCGCAAGACATGAGGCGCGGCGTGCGCCTGAGTATACGTGAGCGCCGTACGTCAGCGCGTGCCGGACACCGCCGCCAGCTCGCGCAGGATGTGCTCGGCCACAGCGGGCACGCGCCGTCCGTCGGTCGGCACGACGATGTCCGCGATCTGCGCGTACAGCGGGGCGCGCAGTTCCATGAGGTCCCGGAGGCGCGTCGCCGCTTCGCCGGCGCTCAAGAGCGGCCGGTTGCGGCCATGCCGCACGCGCTCGGCCTGCTGGGTGACCGAGGTCTGCAGATACACCACCCAGCCGCGCTCGCGCAGGTTGCGGCGATTCTCCTCGAGCAGCACTGCGCCGCCGCCGGTCGCCAGCACGATGCGCGGGGTCGCGGTCAGCGCCTCGATCGCCTCGCGCTCGCGCTGCCGGAAGCCGGCCTCACCTTCTTTCTCGAAGATGAACGGAATGTCGACGCCGGTGCGGCGCTCGACTTCCGCATCGCTGTCATGGAAGGGCAGGCCGAGGGCGCGCGCCAGCTGGCGACCGACGGCACTCTTGCCCGAGCCCATGGGGCCTACGAGGAAAACACTGGTCTTGCCGAGCATGGGTGGCGACAGGATACCCAAAATGCAGCGGCCGCCCGCAGGCGGCCGCTTCATCGTCGCTGGACGCAACGGATCAGTTATAGACGTTGACGCCCTCGCGCAGGATCTTCGGGGTAATGAAGATCATGAGCTCATCCTTGTTGTCCTGGTGGGCCGTGCTCTTGAACAGGTGGCCAATGATGGGGATGTCGCCCAGGTACGGCACCTTGGTGTCGTCCTCGCGCTGGGTGGTCTGCAGGATGCCGCCGAGCACCACGGTCTGGCCGTCGTTCACCAGCACCTGGGTGGCGATTTCGCGCGTGTCGATCGAGGGCACGTTCACCCCGCCCGAGGCCACTACCACGGTGCCGACGTTGTCGTCACGCACGTCGAGGTCGAGGATGATGCGGTTGTCCGGCGTGATGTGCGGCGTCACTTTGAGCGACAGCACCGCCTCCCTAAACTGGATGGTGGTGGCGCCGCTCGAGGCGGACTGCTGGTACGGAATCTCCACGCCTTGCTTGATAGTCGCCTCCTTCTGGTTCGCCGTGATGACGCGCGGCGAGGAGATGATGTTCGCCTGGGTCTCCGCCTGGGCCGCCGACAGCTCAAGATCCACGAGGAAATTGTTGCCGAGAATGCCCAGTGCGATCGAACCGGCCGGGGTGCTGACCGGCAGATTGACGTTGTAGCGGTTGGCGGCGGCCGGAATGCCGAAGGTCGACAGCGGCACCACCGTCGGCGCCGTGGGCGGGACCAGGGAAGCGTTGAAATTGTTCTGGTTGATGGCGGCGTTCTGCGCGTTCTGCCCGGTGA
>Ga0070733_10000175_pt1 | contig 59181 bp, 49 predicted proteins | sample Coa_R1_9_FD_66450 | JGI IMG/M metagenome (GOLD analysis project Ga0070733, IMG submission 66450) | Surface soil microbial communities from Centralia Pennsylvania, which are recovering from an underground coalmine fire - Coalmine... | ecosystem: Environmental > Terrestrial > Soil > Unclassified ... | reverse complement strand
CTCTCATGGTCGTGATGCCTCCAGGATTATTTCTCGACAAGATACCATACTGAATACTTTATTGGAATACATGAAATGAGACTTTTTCAACAACCTGCTAGCTCCTCCGGCTCGCAAAGGCGGATATAACAGCGGTCTGCGGCGCAAAGATACGCCTGTGCTGTCTCAAACTCCGGAAACCCTCTCCGACCCCGCTCCGCGGGGTTTTGCCCCATATCCAGGCCACGAGCTCTTTGCAGCGGGCGAGATGGACCCACTGCTCTGACGATTCGAATGCATCGAGCAACCCGGCCAACATGGAAGCGGCATCCCCGAGATAACCGGCAAGGCGTCATAGGAGTAATGATGGCAGGGAAAGAATGATTTTCCAGGATCATTGAGAGCCGATAAGCACTCCGCGGGAGTAAATCCCTTCTCTTCTCTTCCCTCTTTCTTACGATGCTGATCACCAAGGGGGAGTCCATCAATTGCACCGGGGCTTAAGCCGAAGAAGCCCGACTGGTGCCGATATCTTCGGAAAACCGCAGATTGATAAAGTATCCCCTCTGCCGAGGCCTGAAAAACGCTTCCGCCCACCCCAGGTGGGAAAGGCATATGATCCCGCGTGGATCGCATCTCTGGGCCGGGACGGCAGAGGTGTTCCCAGAGGAGGTCGATCAGCTTCAATCCGGCGTCTTTCCAGAAAAAGGAAAGACATTTAATAGCCAACAAGTATGACGCAAAGAACCCTAAGAGACCTAACAAGTTTAGGAAAATATTATGACTGATCCCGAACAAAGCCAAGGAAACAACCAACAGGTAAATGATGCCGAACACGAACACAGTTCCAATCGCCACTCGTACAATCCGATCAGTATTATAATAAGCCTTATAAAATGGTACAGAAATCTTGATGACATCGGCAAATTCAGTCTCTGGATGGCCGTTTTTACGGGTTTGTTGTTCACAGCGACTGTAGTCCAGATACGAGCCTATATTGAAAGTGAACGCGCTTTTTGGTCATCGAAAATATTGACTTTATTCTTGGAGAGCCTTCGACTCAGGACCGTGGACTCGATCTTGTTATGATTATAAAGAATGTTGGAAGGCATGTAGCTATTGTCAAAGAACTTAATGTGAAACCGGGTGTTTTCATTGTTCAAAAGGAATTGCGAGACCATCCCAATTACGTTAATGAGTATCCTATTAAAACGGTGGTTCCTCCTATCCCACCCCAAGGACAAAAGATTGTCTTCGGGAGTCAAGCCCCCCAAGAATTTGCCATCCCAAGAGAAGACGTTCTGAAAGGGGTCACAAATGGTAATATACCCCTTCGTGTCTTTGGGTTCATCGACTACGACACTGGTTATTGGCCCGTCTCTGGCCGAGTTGGTTTCCGCTTTGTCTATGTCCCGGCAAATAAGCGCCAGTTTACGATCAGTCCAAAATTCCAGACCTGCGACAATCCGCATTACACAAACATCAAACTGACCCACTACCCTCCAGCCCGGTTGCTTGACATGGCATAATCCCGGGAGATAGCATGTCTATGCGCACCTCGGGGGTACCTCGGGTGTCGGCGTCGAGCAGCACAAGGAGACGGAAACGGACTCTCAGCAGTCGAATGCCTATCTCCAGGGTCGCCTCTTTCTGCACCGGGGAAATTACGAGGGGGCGTTGCGCTGTTTTGAAGCGGCGCTCAATGACCAGAGGGAGAAAAGAGATCCTCAGCAGGCGATCGGGATCCTCGTGGATCTCGCGAACGTCTGCGCGATTCTTGGAGATCGCGACAGGGCACGCTCTCTTTATCAGGAGGTGCTGGACCTTCATCGGGATACTCCCGACCCGCGCACGGTGGGGCTGATCCTCTGCAACCTGGGGAACCTTTCGCGAGAAGCCGGGGAGGCCGAGCGGGCCCGGGCCTATTATCTGGAGGCGATGGATCGCCTGGCCGAGGCCGCGGACTCTCGTTCCTTGGGGATTCTCCAGAGCAACGTCGGACTTTTGGAGAGGGACCTGGGACGCCCGGAGGAAGCGATCGTCTGTTTCAGGAAATCGATCGATCTTTATAAAGAGTCTGGATCCGAGGAAGGCTTGGCGTCAACATGGGGCCAGTTAGGGCGCACTTTTCTGGTCCTAGGGAAACACAAGGATGCCGAAACCTGCTTTAATCACTCCTCAACCCATTTCGGCCGCTTGGGAGATCTCACCGGGGAGGCCGAGGCGCTTCGAGGCCTGGCGGATGTTTATGAAGCGAGAAATGAGCGCGATTTGGCCGCCCGGTGCATGGAGCGCGCGATCGAACTTTACCGTCGATTGGGATTGCCCTCCCTCTCTTCCGACATTGAACGCCTGAACCGGCTGGTGAAAGGCGCCGGCTGATGTTCCTTCACGAGAGGCGGTGTTGATCCGTGGATCCGCTCATCCAGTTTACGTCCGAGGAATGCCGTCTTATCCAAGACACCCAGTTTTTTCGAACCAAGGCGATCGTCACCCAAAAGGTCAAGGAAATCCTCCAGCGGCTCCACGTGGAGATTTCCGAAGAAGTGGCGCTGTGGAATCCGCTGGCTCCCGACGGGGTCGATTTTCGAAAAGGTCAATTCGTGAAAGGTGAGCACCTCCTCGATTTTCCGTATCTCTATCTCGATCTTCCCAAGTTTTTTTCCCAATCCGAAAAATTTACCTTCCGAAGTCTGTTCTGGTGGGGACATCACTTTATTTTCGCCCTCTTTTTAGAGGGGAGCCATCTCGAATCCTATAAGAGTAACCTCATGACGGCCTACGAACAACTGGCGCAGGGAGGTTTTTTCCTGCTCATGACCGACACGCCGTGGGAATGGAGAAAGGAGCCCGAGTACCTGCTGGAGATCCGGACGGACAATCGCGACGAAGTTGCCACCGCTCTGGCTTCCCGTCGGTTCCTGAAACTCCAGCGCTACATTGAATTCGATCATCCCGCTGTTCAAGCGGGTCGGATCGTCGAAACCGGCCGAGAGAGCCTCCGGCTGATCAAACCGATCGTCTCAGGCCCTTCTGGCGGATGACCTGTTAAACTCGGGGTTTCGGTGTCCCTTCAGAAGCCTAGCCGTTGGCTGCTTGGGGTACCGAAAGCTCCGTCTCGATGAATGACCTGATTCTATCCAAGATCGCTCCGATCGTTCCTTCGGGATCGGCTCGGTACTGCGAGCCGCCTCCTGGCGCGAGCGCGTTCTCAGGAAGTCGAATCTCGATCTGAGTGGTTCCATCCGGATTTGAATGAAACTGGATTACAGCGCGATGCCCGACAGGTGAACTGGGTGCGGGTTTCCAGGCCAAGAGCTGATTTGGAATCTGTTGCGTGATGACGGCGTCCCACTCGACGGGAGTTCCATCCGAGCCGTTGGCGATCCAGTGAGAGCGGCCCCCTCCGAGGTCCCGGACCTCGCGGATGTTCGGCATCAATCGGGGGAAGTTTTCGTACCGGCTCCACAGATCATAAACCCGATTGACCGGGGCGGCAACGGTGAGGATACTTTCAATTTCTGTCGCGCCTCGGCCGGTGCTTGAGCGAAGGATTTTGTTGATCGGCAGGTTCGACACGCTGCGCGCCAAGAGTCCCAATCCCGCCGCCCCTGCGATCGTTCCCGTTAATCCCCTTCGTTCAATCCCGAAGGTGAGGAGCCAGGCACCCGCGAGCCCCCCCACCCAACGGCCGGCCGGAGACCACTGTTCCGGGCCGGTATTGAGTCTCTCGATCATTCTGTTCAGTTTTTCGGTGCGCATGCGCGCTTGAAAATCTGCAAGTGAGGATTTGAGCTCGCCGGCGTAACTGCGTGTCCGCTCGCGGATGTCACTGACCGTCGAGGTGATGGTCGCATTGGTCTGTTTCAATGTGTCATTGACCGACTCGCGAATTTGGGCCCGCCGCTGATCCCCCAGTTTCGGATCCCACAGGTATTCCAATCCCGCGCCCAGTCCAATACCATTAACGAACGCCATTGCCCTATTCATCGGGTTCTCCTCCTTTTAGTGGCCATCTATCATCAGACGATAGGCCTTTACCGGGGAGCAGATCAATCCCACCAAGGAGCCCCCCGGCGATGAAAGTCGGGTTCCTGGAGAGTTCAAATCTCGGAGTTGAATCCGGGGCGATTAAAGTCGGAGCGAGGAGCAAGATGAACTCGAGCCGATGATGATCCATCGTCTCATTTACCCGAGAGATCCGAATCCGGGATCGGAGTCTGGAAACGTTGGCCGATCAGCTCAATCGTATAAACATGCCGCGCGCGGGGTGGCCTCCCGGAGCATCTGAAGGGCCCGCGCCTCGAGTTGCCGAACCCGCTCTCGCGTGATACCGAATGTCCTGCCGACCTCTTCCAAGGTGTGCTCCCGTTCCAGACCGATCCCATATCGCATCCGAATCACCTGTTGATCGCGATCGGGAAGAATGGCGAGGAGGCCCGAAATCTCCTCCCGCACCTCGCGCCTTCTTATCCCCTCGTCGGGGGGAGGAAGGCTGACGTCCGCAACGAGGTCCTGAAGTTCACCGTCATCCTGTCCGATAGGGTCCTGAAGTGCCACCACCTCCCGAGCGGCCGTGTCGAGAAAGTCGAGTTGTTCCGTGCTGATTCCACCCCGCTCGGCGATTTCATCTGGGAGGGGTTTTCTTCCCAACTCCCGTGTCAACTCGTGCTGGATTTTATGGATTTTTCGACTTAAAACAGCGCGATGAACGGGGATCCGAATGGTCGGTCCCTGTTCGATGATCGCCCTTCGAATTTTTTGAGTGACCCACCAGGTGGCATAGGTCGAGAAGCGGCATCCCTTCGAGGGATCGAATTTTTCTGCTGCCCGGATCAGCCCCAGATTTCCCTCCTGGACCAGATCGAGAAAAAGAAGTCCGTTCCCCATATAGCGCCTGGCGAGACTCGCCACCAGACGAAGATTGGACAAGACCAGATGCTCCCTAAGCGTCTGGATTTTCCCCAGCCCAGCGCGAAGATCTCGTCGAATCGCCGCCGTGGCTCTCTTCGCGTCCTGCTCAAGGCGGTTTAAGAGCTGTTGGAGGCCCTGCAGATCTGGATCGCTGACCCAAAGGGCTACCGTCTCAACGGGAAACGGATTGCCCGCCATCAGCTCAGTTTTTCCCATCAATTGAATTAAACTCCGCAGGGCTGTTGTCAGTCGGTCGCGAGCCGCGGTGAGTTGCTTCCCAAGCGCTCTCTCTTGCGAGGGGGTGAGGAGTTCTCTCTGATGCACGCGACGGAAGTAGAGGCTCGCCAGAGCCTGACCCTCGCCGCCACTGGCATCCCTGCCGCTGACCTCCAGAGCCACGGGGGCGTCCCCGAGGTCAGTTGTTTCCTTCTTCTTGTGCAGTTGCCCAGCACCGATTGCCATTGGATTCTCCTTCTCTGAACGGACGGTCGCGGTCCGTGGGTGATGGATGGCGGCCGTATTGAGCAGGCCGGCATCGGAATCTCCCGCCTCCCGGCTGAGAGCCTCGATCCAGGGTGTCTGACGGCCAGATCCGGTCTACCTAAAGAAGGGAGGCTGAAAGCCTCTTCCTAATGGCGACCGCCCAGTTAGGCTCATCCCGACGCTCCCCATCAACGCGAGGGGGCACCTAAATGTCGCTGCCCAGCCCAAGCCAGGTCCGCAACAGGTCGTGGCGGGTGACGGTCCCGACGAGCCTCCCCTGTTTCACCACCGGTAACCCGCCGATTTTAGCGATGTCCATAATCTTGTTTACCTCGACCAGTGTCGTTTCCGCCTCCACCGTGATCGGAGCGGGGAACATGATCTGCTTGGCGTTAATCTCTTCGAGTCGGGTCGGGCCGCAGAGGGCGCGCAGAAGGTCTTGCTGACTGACCACGCCGACGACACGATGGTTTCGATCGACCACCGGCACCATCGTATAACGGCCATCGAGCAGTTCAGCGGCCACATCGAACGCGGAACTCTGGTCGCGCGCGAAGAGGCTTTTACCCAGCTTAATATTGCTGATTTTTTTGAGTTTCGATTCCATCTTTTCTTCTCGCGGTGAGATGATGATCCCCAATATAGATGAGACCCCCTGGGCTCCAATGAAATCGGAGAATCCGAGGGCCGAGTCCAGTCAGGAGAGGCCCCTCCCGTGCGCGTGGCGTGGCGCACCGTTCATCGGCCCCTCCCGAGATTCCGGGGGTTCTGGGAAAGAAGATACGTGATGAAGATTAGGCCTGGGTTAGGCCCAGATTAAAACTCTCTAATTCGAAGCGGCTGGTCCTCTTCGGTCCGAATCGGCGAGGGAGGACAGGAGGGCTTCGAAAGATCAACGACGGGCAGAGCCGCTGACATCGGACTCGTTGACGGCGGGACCCGAAGTGATCGGGAAAAGAGGCCTTCCCCGATAAGCGAGAATTCCATTCTCCCCAGGGAAGATCCGAGGCCGGGCGCCTCGCGGCGCCCGGGTCGAATCTGAAATCCGCCGCGGGAAGGGGAAAGGCGCGCGTCGCGACTCCTTCCTGCGCCCCCGCCGATTAACCTGAGGGTGAATCAATCGTTACGAACAGTGTTCTCCCCCTCCGATTGATCAGGAGGAGGACGCCCTCATCCTTTTTAAGCCTGGAGACCGCCCGGTTATATTCGTTTAAGTTTTTCACGGGCGTCCGATCGACCTCCGAAATGACGTCTCCCCGTTGAATCCCGGCGTCCTGGGCGGCGCTCCCGGGTTCGACCCGAATCACAACGACGCCCTCGGTCTCTGTCGGAATCTCAAATTCTCTCCGAGCCTCTCTCCCAATCTCCTGCACCTCCAAACCGCTCCATGCGGTATGGCCCGGTACCGCAGATGGAGCTCCCGTCTGTCCTGAACTTGCCGACCCCTCGGGCTGTTCCTCGACCGTGGCCTCGATTTCCTCGAGTTTCCTGTCTCGCAGGAGCTTGATCTTCACCTTGCGGCCGACCGGAGTTTCCGCCACCCGGTTTCGCAGCTGGCCGGTGTTCTCGATCGGTTTACCGTCAATTTCGAGCAGGATGTCCCCCCGTTTGATCCCCGCCCGCTCGGCGGGACTCTGGGGGAGCACATCCGCGACCAGCGCCCCCGAGACTTCGGGCAGCCCGAATTCCTTGGCCAATTTGGGCGTGACCTCCTGAATCGAGATCCCCAGTCTGCCCCTCATGACCTTCCCGCTCTTGAGGAGGCTGTCCATAACCAATCGCGCCATGTTGCTGGGCACGGCAAAACCGATTCCCATGTAGCCGCCGCTGCGCGTGAAAATCGCGGTATTAATCCCGATCAGCTCGCCCCGGATGTTGACCAGAGCCCCACCGGAATTCCCGGGGTTGATTGCCGCGTCGGTCTGGATGAAGTCCTCATAATCAGCGATTCCTACGTTGGCCCGGCCCACCGCGGAGACGATTCCCATCGTCACGGTTTGGTTCAGGCCGAATGGGTTCCCCACGGCCAGGACGTACTCCCCCACCTGCAACTGCGAGGAATCCGCCCACGGGATCGTCGGGAGGTCTTTCCCCTCGATCTTGACCACCGCGATGTCGCTCTTGGGGTCGCTACCGACCACCTTTCCCTTAAATTCCCGTTTGTCCCCGAGCAGCACCTTAATTTCATCGGCTTGGGCGACGACGTGGTTGTTCGTGATGATATACCCCCGCGGATCGACGATGACCCCAGAGCCTAGGCTCTGCTCCTTTCGTTCCGGTCCCCGCGGAAACTCCGGACGCCGAGGTTCCTCCCCGAAGAATCGCCGAAAAAATGGATCCTCAAAAAAGGGGGTCTGGTCATTGCCCGCTCCCCCATTGAGGGTCCGAGTCGTCGAAATGTTGACCACCGCGGGCGTCACCCGCTTAGAGATCTGGACAAAGCCCTGATCGGGGGAGCAATGGGCGCATGGGGGGGGCGCCTCCCGAGGGATATCCTCCGCCCGGCTGACCTGCAAGTAACGCAATCCGTTGTTCAGGGTCAATCCCAATCCCAGGCCCCCCAAGAAAAGAAAAAAGAGGGCAATTCTTCTGTTCAACTTCATCTCAATGGCCTCCATGCTGATATCAGAGATGCTGGTTCTGGATTAAATGACAATCCCATGAAAAGTATCCTAGGAGCCTACTTTACAGGGAGGGCATTAGGGGGGGGTTAATCGGGAATTAAAAATATCTAATTCGCCAGGGGGAGCCAAATCGAAAAGGTGGAACCCTTTGCGACCTGGCTGTCGACCGCGATTTTGCCTTGGTGGGAGCTGACAATGGCCTTGCAGATTGAAAGACCGAGCCCGCTTCCTTTCGGATGAATGGAACGCGCAGCCTCTGAGCGGAAAAAACGGTCAAAGATTCTCGGCTGGTCGTCCTTGGAGATCCCGATTCCCGTATCGGAAATCCGGATGAGGGCAGTTTTCTCTTCCCGGCAGAGCGATACGAGGATCTTCTCTCCATACGGGGTATATCGGATGGCGTTTTCGATCAGGTTCAGAAGGACCTGCTGCAACCGGTCAATGTCCCCCGAAACGATCAAGGGGTCGTTTCGGTCGAGCTGCAGCGACACCGACTTCTCCTGGGCCAACGGTTCGATCTGTGAAACCGTATAGGTGACCAGCGCGTCCAGCTGGATCGGTTTCATTTCAAGCCGAGCCCCTCCCGAGTCGGTTTTCGAGAGGAGAAAAAGATCCTCGACGATTTTTGAGATCCGATCAATTTCCTCCAGAGCGCTTGCCAATACCTGCTGGTATTCTTCTGGAGAGCGCACCTGCCTGAGGGCCATTTCGGTTTCCCCCTTCAGAATCGTCAAGGGGGTTCGAAGCTCGTGGGAGGCATCGGCCGAGAACTGGCGAAGGCGCTGGATCGAATCGTCCATGCTCTGGATCATGGTGTTGAAGGTCTCGGCCAGCCGGGCCAGTTCATCGTGTCCGCGGTGAACGGGGATCCGCTGCGACAAATCCCCCGTCGTGATCTGCCGCGCGACCCGCCCCATCGCGTCGACCGGCTGAAGGGCCTGATGGGTCAGGACCCAACCTCCCGCCAGGGCCAGGATAAGGACCGTCGGAAGGGTCAGGAAAAGGATAAAACGGAGGCGGCCCAAAACCCGCTCGATATGTCCGAGAGAGCTTCCGACCTGAAGGACATGAACCAGTTCGCCGTTTCGAAGGACCGGATAGGTCAAGAGCCGCATCGGAACGTGGTTGGCGCCTTCAAAGGTCTCAAAGGTCATCTTTCCGTCAAGGGCATTGGCCAGGGCGACGGGGGTCAGGGAGGTTATGTTTTTCGGGACGTTTTTTGATCGCGAGTCGAAGCTTCCGAACTGATCGAAGAGCTGAAAAAACTTATTGAACAGATCGGGGTCATTTACGACTCCCATCAGGTGCTCGGCCAGGAGGTCGGGATTCCTCCCCTGCAGGGAATTCACTTGAAGCGAGGATTGGGCCAATGCCTGGGCGGTGGCCCGCAGAGAGTAGTCGAGGTCCGAGTGAAGATTTTTCGAGAGATACACATAAAGGAGGAAACCCAAAAAGACGAGGGCTCCCCCCAGAACTCCGGCGTACCAAAAGGCCAGCCGGCTTCGGATGGAGTGTCTCCAGCTCGGCCAGCGGGCTTCAGGCCTTGAGGACATATCCCACGCCCCTGATCGTGTGGATGAGGGGTCGCCTGAAGCCCCGATCGATCTTGTTTCGTAGATAGCTGACATAAACATCGATCACGTTTGTAAAGGTGTCAAAATGAATGTCCCAGACATGCTCGGCGATCATGGAGCGGGTGAGGACCCGGTCGGGATTCCTGAGAAAGTATTCGAGCAGGGCATATTCCTTCGCCGTCAGGTCGATCTTTTTTCCGGCCCGAAAGACCTCATGTGAGACAGGATCCAAGGTTAGATCCTCCGCCTGAAGCTTGGTGGCGGGCTCCCCGCTCCCGCGACGCAGAAGGGCCCGGACCCGGGCCAGCAACTCTGCGATAGCGAAAGGCTTGACGAGGTAATCATCTGCGCCGAGATCGAGTCCCTTGACCCGATCGGCAACGGTCGAGTGGGCCGTCAGGATCAGCACAGGGACCTTGTTCCCCCGCTGTCTCAGGAGGCGTAGAAGTTCGAACCCTCCCCGTTTGGGAAGGCTCAGGTCCAGGATGACGAGGTCATAGGGAACGACCTCGAGCTGATCCAAAGCGGCCTCGCCGTCGGAGGCTAAATCGGCGCAGTAGTGTTCCTCTTCCAGGGCGCGGCGGACAAAACGAGCAACTTTCTCTTCGTCTTCGACCACCAAAAACCGCATGGGGCCAGTATATCACAATGGGTATCCGGAGGGGAGAGATCGCTTCTGACCCGCTGGAGAGAGGGTTGGAATCGAGGCCGGGCCGGAGGGCCGATCCTCGGGGGTTCCTTCTTGCGCTCAGGGAAGGGCCGGAAGTCTTCCGCGTCCGTCCGGGCGCGGACAACCACCCGATACGAAAAGGAGAAACGGATCTCAAGGGGCCGCAGTGATGGTGATGACGTCCTCGTTGCGGGTCAGTTTCACGTGTTTGACCTCGGGGGAGAGTGGTCCGACCGATCCCGAAAAGATGTCTTGAATCGCCTTTTTGACGAAGTTCTTCGCAATGTCGACCACGACCGGACTGACATGGCCCATCTGCTTTTTCTGCTCCGCCTCGCCGAATGCGAATTCCTGGGTCCCCCCGAAGGACTCCGGGAGGGTGAATCCTTGGAAAACGATTCGAGCCTTGGGTAACGGATCGATCATGGGTATGACGATAGCCGCCACCTGATCGGTTGATATGATCTGCGCCTCGGGCGTCGTTGTCTTCGGCCCGGCCTCTTCGAATTCGCGTAGCGTCTCAAAGAGTTTATTTTTCGCATCACTGTAGATTTCGACGGTGGCCACTTCCTTGAGCCGAGTCCGGATCTCCTGGTCGGTTGCCAGTTTTCTGGCTGCCTCAATGACCTTGACGTGCATGGCGGGAAGTTCGAAGCGGTCCAGTGCCGAGCGCTTGGTCTTCTCATCGATCCGAAGCCAGCGCATCAGTCGCTCCTTTAGGCTCGGGATCTCGGTGAAGAGCTTGTCGGCCAATTTGATCTGCACGTCCGAATGGAGCCCTTTTCCTTCCAACAGGTGTTCCAGCTCGGCTTCCACCTCGGCATCGGGAATAAACCCCGCCGCGGCGTCGATGGTCGTTTTTTGGGCCTCCAGGCGCAGCTTTGCGAAACCTTCGCGGATCATGCTGAGCAGCTGGGTGCGCGTTTCGGGGGTCTTGTGGACCGCGATCAGGTCAAGAACGCTCTGCTTCTGAAGTTCGTCGTGGGTTTGATTCAAGAGGCCGAAAAGACGGCTCAGTCGGTCCGGGGTGGCCGGGAGAAATTTGAGCGCCAGTTTGGCCTGATCCCGGTCCAGTGCTGCGATGGCCGACAGGCGGAGGCTGTAAAGCTTGAAGCACACGTCCCAAACGGCCTCCTCCAAAGGAAGCGGGGTCTTCTGCTTTCGGGCCACTTGCGCGCGGGTCGCTATAATGGCGGCGGCCTCTTTTCGGACGTTTTCGCTCACATTCGCCAGCCCGCTCATGAGGGTTTGCAGGATCTCCTCCGTACTGAGATAACCCTTTAAGGTGCCATCTTTAAGCAGAACGAGCTGGAAGGCCCGGAGGATGTGGACTAACACTTCGTCTTGATGGGCCTTGGAGAATATCTCCGTCAAGGGCTTGAGTGTTTCGCTGGGGTAATTCCCCTGGACGTACTGGGCCAAGGTGAGGTAAGCCCCTTCGTCGCCCAGTTCAAGGGCTCCGATCAGTATTCGAGAGACCTCGGGGCCTGCGGTGCAGTTGGACAAAACGGTGTAGAGAACCGAGCGAACCGCCGGGTCCGGCTCCCCTGAAGGGATGAGCCGTTTCTCCAAGACGGGGAGAATGCCCTGCTCCAGCTTCTTGCGTTCCTCCGCTTTTTTCTCAGCAACCAGTCGCAGCAGCTGGTCTCGACAGAGGGTGGCGATCTCCTCGCGAATCGAGGGCTGGGGAGAGGCGATGAGCCCGGCTAATTCGGGAAGGCTCTCCTGGTTGAAGGGCAGGCGCCTGAGGATCTTGATTTCTAATTGCCGGATCCATTGAACGGGTTCTTTCGGGTAGAGAGGGAGAATGCTCCTCCAAAGGCCCGGGTCCAAGGATCCTGATGAGTAGGCCAGCTTTTCGGCCGCCGCCTGACGGGCCCCCGGGGCCTGCGTGGTTGGGTCCAACTGCTCAGCTACAGTGCTCATCCTTCCCTCCTGCCCTCCTGAAGTGCCATTGCGCTTGATCCTAACACTAAGTCTTCATTTATACCTCAGTTCCCGCGCCAATTCAATCCTTTTTAACCCCTCACGATCTGTCTTTGTGCCGTGTTTTCTTCCAGACGGGGTGCTCCAGATCGGTTTTTGGTTGAAGTAAGCGACCGAATGTGTTATAGAAAGCTTTTTTCCCCGAGCTCAAAAAATGGACAGCCGGATCGCGGAAGCGGATCGGATTTTAATGAACACCTATCGTCGATTTCCTCTACTTTTAACTCGGGGAGAGGGATGTCGGGTCTTTGACCAGGGGGGACGGTCCTATCTGGATTTTGTTGCCGGGGTCGCCGTCAATAATCTCGGGCACTGCCACCCCGAGGTCGTCTCGGCCATCCGGGAGCAAGCGGGCCGGCTGATGCATGTCTCCAATCTCTACTACGCGGACCGGCAGATCGAGCTCGCCCGACGCTTGTCCCGGCGGGCCTTTGCGGGTCGGGTCTTCTTCTGTAACAGCGGCGCGGAGGCGAATGAAGCGGCGATCAAACTGGTCCGAAGGTGCGCCCAGCAACGCTATGGCCCGCAGCGTTTCGAGATTCTAACGATGCTGGACTCTTTTCACGGCAGAACCTTGGCGACTTTGAGCGCCACCGGACAGGAAAAATACCAAAAGGGCTACGAGCCGCTCCTGCCCGGTTTTTCCCATGTCCCTTTCGACGATCTCACCGCACTGGAGAAGGCGATCTCGCCTCGAACGGCGGCGGTTATGCTCGAGCCGATTTTGGGGGAGGGTGGGGTGCGCGTCCCGAAGCCCGGGTACCTCGCGGCTCTTCGGCAGATTTGCGACAAGAAAGGCCTGTTGCTGGTCCTCGACGAGGTCCAGACGGGGATGGGACGGACGGGACGTTTTTTCGGGTTTGAATGGGACGGCGTCGAACCTGACATTTTGACCTTGGCGAAAGGCCTCGGAGGGGGATTTCCAATCGGAGCGATGCTGGCCCGAGAAGAGGTCGCGGCGGCCTTTGTTCCTGGATCCCACGCCTCGACCTTCGGCGGCAACCCGCTGGCCTGTGCGGCCGCGATCGCGACGGTGGACGTTCTTGTGCGACCCAAGACCCTGGAGCATTGTTTGGAGATGGGCGAGTACCTGACCCGACGATTGTTGGAGCTCCAAGAGAAGAACTCCGTCATCCAGGAAGTGAGGGGACGAGGTCTCCTCGTCGGCGCGAGGCTCGCCACCGACGCGCTGCCGGTGGTGGAGCGGGCCCTTGAAGAGGGACTCCTGCTCAACCGAACCCTGGAGCAGGTGCTCCGCTTCGTCCCTCCCCTGATCGTGACGTCCCAGGAAATAGACGAAGCCATCGAGATCTTGGGTCGGGTCCTTTAGAAAAAGTACGGAAAATGGGTAAAAGAGATTTTCTGAGCATCAGCCAGCTGTCCCGGGAGGAGATCGACCGGATCCTCTCCCGTTCGGCGGAGTATGTCTCGGGATCGAGGGTTCCTGCTAGCCCGGGGATCCTCGCTGGAAGAGGGATCGGCTTAATTTTTGAGAAATCATCGACCCGAACGCGGGTCTCCTTCGAAATGGCGATCTATCAGCTCGGCGGTTATCCCATTTTTCTTGCTGCGGAAGATATTCAGCTCAAACGGGGCGAGAGTATTCCCGATACAGCCCGGGTTCTCTCCGGCTATCTTTCAGGGCTGGTGATCCGGACCTTCGAGCAGGAGAGCTTAGGCGCCTGGGCGCAATACGCGAGCATCCCCGTCATCAACGGCCTGACGGATCTGCATCATCCCTGCCAAGCGCTGGCGGATCTCTTTACGATTGATCAGATGCGCCATGGTCTGACCGGGCTGAAATTGGCCTACATCGGGGATGGAAACAATGTGGCGCACTCGCTCATCGAGGCGGGGGCGAAGATGGGCCTCGATGTGGCCGTCGCGTGTCCGAAGGGATTTGAGCCTGACCCGCTGATTGTTGCCGCTGCCGAGCAGGAAGCCCGCAAGAACGGCGCCCGCATCCGGGTGCTCTCTGACCCGAAAGAGGCCGCGGAGAAGGCGGATGTCCTCTACACCGATGTCTGGGTGAGCATGGGAAGGGAAAAAGAATCAGTCTCTCGGCGGAAATTGTTCGCCCCTTATCAGATCAACGCCGATCTGCTTTCTCGGGCTAGACCGGGTGCCCTGGTGATGCATTGTCTGCCCGCCCACCGGGGAGAAGAGATCACCGGTGAGGTCCTGGAGAGCCCGCAGTCGGTCGTTTTCGAACAGGCCAAAAACCGGCTGCCTGTCCAGAAAGCGATCTTGGAATGGGTAATGGAAGAGATGGCCCCGGACGTGCGTCCCGGCGATCATCGTTGGGCGGGGACGAGCCAATGAAGATAAAAAAGGTGGTCCTGGCCTACTCGGGAGGACTCGACACCTCAGTGATTATCCGATGGCTCAAAGAGCGCTATGATTGCGAAATCATCGCTTTTTGCGCAGACCTCGGTCAGAACGAGGATCTCGGAGCCATACGGGCCAAGGCAAAAAAAACCGGAGCGTCCAAGGTTTACACGGCGGATCTGCGGGAGGAATTCGCGCAAGCCTATCTTTTTGCGATGCTGCGGGCCAATGCCGTCTACGAGGGGATGTATCTATTAGGCACCTCGATTGCCCGTCCCCTCATCGCGAAGAAGCAGATGGAGATCGCCCGCCGGGAACGGGCAGGTGCCGTCGCCCATGGCGCGACCGGGAAGGGCAATGACCAGGTGCGCTTTGAGCTGACCTACCTTTCGATCGACCCAAAGATCCGGGTCCTGGCGCCCTGGAGAGAGTGGGAGTTTCGATCCCGAGGCGAGCTCATCGATTATTCCAAGCGCCACGGCATTCCCGTCACCGCCACACTGGAAAAGCCCTACAGCATAGACCGGAACCTTTTTCATACCAGCTACGAGGGGGGGATCCTGGAAGACCCCTGGAGGGAGCCCCCCGAAGAGATGTATTCGATGAGCGTCTCGGCGCAGAAGGCGCCGGATCATCCGATCTATCTCGAGGTGGGTTACGCAAAGGGTGATCCCGTCAGCGTCAACGGTAAACACCTTAGCCCGGCCAAGATCATCACGACGCTCAACCAAGTTGCGGGCGAGCACGGTATCGGACGGGTGGATCTGGTCGAGAACCGATACGTCGGAATGAAATCCAGGGGAGTCTATGAGACCCCCGGCGGGACGGTGCTCCATCTGGCCCATCGAGCCATCGAATCGATCACCCTGGATCGGGAGGTGCTCCACCTTCGGGACGGTCTCATCCCCCAATATGCGTCGCTCATTTATAACGGGTACTGGTTTTCTCCGGAGCGCCTCCTCCTCCAGCGGCTCTTTGATGCTGCCCAGGAACAGGTCGAAGGGATCGTCCGGCTCAAGCTCTATAAAGGGAGCTGCACGGTCGTGGGCAGGAAATCGAGCCGATCTCTTTATCGCCAAGACTTCGCCACCTTCGAGGCCGATCAGGTCTACCTCCCCCAGGAGGCAGAGGGTTTTATCCACCTAAACGCCCTGCGGCTGAAGCTCCTGAAGTTGCAGGGGAAGCGCAACAGACGGTCAGCGTCTCTCCATGCCTAAAGCACCTCAACGAAAAACTGGGAAGAAGCCCTGGGGAGGCAGATTTGTCGAAGCGACCGATCCTGAGGTCGAGGCATTTACGGCATCGATTCCCTTTGATCGCCGGATCTTCCGCGAGGACATCGATGGCAGCATCGCCCATGCCAAGGTCCTCGGCGAGATCGGGATACTGACCGCCCTCGAAGTTGATGCGGTCCACCGCGCACTGGTGGAAATTCGGATCGAGATGGAGCGGGAGGAGCCAAGGGCTTTGCTGGGCGACGAAGACATTCATATGCATATCGAACGGCGGCTGGTGGAGAAGATCGGGGAGGCAGGCAAAAAGCTTCACACGGGCAGAAGCCGCAACGATCAGGTGGCCACGGACCTTCGGCTCTACCTTCGGGCGGAGATGGCGCAGATCGATCGATTGACCCTGGTTCTCCAGCAGGCGCTCACGGCTCTCGCTCGGCGGGAATGCGACACCATCCTTCCAGGATATACCCACCTCCAGCGGGCCCAACCGGTCCTATTCTCCCATCACCTCCTGGCGCATGTGGAAATGTTGGAGCGGGACCGGGGAAGGATCCTCGACGCCGGGGTGCGAATGAACGTGCTGCCCCTGGGGTCCGGGGCGGTGGCGGGCAGCAATTTCCCAATCCCTCGGGAGAGGTTGGCGGGCATGCTGGATTTTGCGGGGGTCTGCCGCAACAGCATCGATGCGGTCTCCGATCGAGACTTCATTGTCGAATTTCTCTCCTCATCGGCGATTTTGATGATGCATCTCTCGCGCCTCAGCGAGGAGATGATCCTCTGGTCTTCGGCGGAGTTCGGATTTATTGAACTTCCCGATCGGTTCTGCACCGGAAGCAGCATGATGCCGCAGAAGAAGAACCCGGACGTCTTGGAACTGGTCCGGGGCAAGACGGGTCGGGTCTACGGTGACCTGCTCGCGCTCTTGACCCTTCTGAAAGGTCTCCCGCTTTCATACAATCGAGATCTGCAGGAAGATAAAGAGTCGCTCTTCGACGCGGTTGACACGGTAAAGGGATGTCTGTCGATCCTCCCGCGGCTCCTCAACGCGACCGAGGTCGATCGGGATCGGATGATGAACGCAGCCAGCGAGGGGGGTCTGCTTGCGACCGATCTGGCGGATGATCTGGTGCTTCGGGGCATACCCTTTCGGGAGGCCCATGCGATCGTTGGACAGGTGGTCCGCTACGCCCTGGAGCGCGGGAAACCCTTGGAGGAGCTGTCGTTAAAGGAGTTCAAGCGTTTCTCTCCCCGGTTCGGGCGGTCCATTCTAAAGGTCCTGTCGCCGGAGCGCTCGGTGAGCCGCAAGAGGACCCTGGGCGGGACGGCTCCAGAGCGGGTTTGGTCCGAGATCGTCGCTTGGGAGAAGAGATTGGAAAAACAATTGCTTCAAAAGCAGAAGAGGAGGTATAATGTTAAAGCTTAAAGGAGCGACCGCCCATACCCTCCTATTTTTTTTCTTGTTGTTTTCATTCGGATGCGGAAGGAAAGGGGATCCCGTGGCTCCCGATCAGCCACCGGCCCAGAGCGAATTGGGGAACGGGTTCGTTTCTCACTGAACCTCGCGTTGAAGAGATAAAGTTGATCCGGCCACAGTAGGAGGTAGCATGCAAGCAACGCAGCAGACACCCGTTACGAAACAGCGGAGTAGAAAGCTCCTCTTTATCGAGCCCTATCCCGAAGATCATATCTACCGGATGAATCCCAAGGAGCGTAAGAACCTCTGGTTTCCCAAGTTGAGTCTTCCCACCCTCGCGTCCCGGACGCCGGCTCATTGGCATGTGCGGATTCTTGACGAGAGCGTTGATCCGGTGGACTATGAAGCGAAGGTGGACCTCGTCGGGATTTCGGCCATGACCTGCTATGCGCCGCGTGCCTACGAGATCGCGCGAGAGTTCAGGGCGAGGGGAGTCAAGGTTGTGCTCGGGGGGGTCCATCCCAGTTTCATGCCGGACGAAGCCATTCAGAACGCGGATGCCGTCGTCATCGGGGAGGCGGACGAGATCTGGCCGAGGGTACTTGAAGATTTTGAGGCCGATCGGCTCGAGAAGTTCTATAAGATGGAGGATTTTCCCGACATGGGAAATTATCCCCATCCGCGCTTGGAGCTCCTCAAACACGACGAGTATATGACCGGCCAATGCATCATGACCACCCGCGGCTGTCATTTCGACTGCGAGTTTTGTTCCGTCTCTCCCTTTAATGGAAAGACGACGCGGCGCCGGCCCGTCGAGAAGGTCTATGAGGAGATCCAGCGGGTCAAGGAGTGGCGGCGCAGCCAGATCATGGAGAAGATGGTGCAAGGTCCCCTGTCCAGCCGGCTCAAGACGACGGTCCGGGTCCTGACCGGGATCGAGGATGGAACGATCTTCGCCTTTGTGGACGACCTGCACAACAGCAATCGAACCTACTGCAAGGAGCTGTGGGCCGCGCTTAAAGACCTGAACATCAAATGGGGAGCGCAGTGCACCCTCTTTCTCGGGGATGAACCCGAGATGGTCAAGATGGCTGCCGAGTCGGGCTGTGTCTCCATGTTTGTCGGACTGGAATCGATCTCCGAGGAGAGTATCGACGAGACGAATAAGCCCTTCAACCGGGTTGCGCAGTACGAGGCGCAGATTAAATGCTTTCACGACCATGGAATCATGTTGAATCCGGGGGTGATCTTCGGGTTCGACAACGACGACGAGTCCGTCTTCGAGAGGACGGTCGAATTTTTGATCCGCAATAATATGGAGCTGGCCTATTTCAATGTTCTGACCCCCCTTCCCGGAACCGCCCTCTTTGAGCGGATGAAGGCCGAAGGGCGGATCACCTCCTTTGAATGGGAGAAATACGACGGAAAACACGTTGTGTTCAAGCCCAAGCGGATGTCACCGGAAGCATTGCTCGACGGGTTTTTCTGGGCTAACCATGCCTTTTTCTCTCACACGTCGATACTGCGCCGTCTCTTCTATACGCGACAAAGAATCGTGGCGCGATATGCCATGAATCTTGCTTTTCGGAGGCTGGTCAAACGAACGTGTCCCAAAGGTCGGATCCACCCGATCGCGAAGGTGATCCAGAATCTTCAGGATCGATTCCCCTCGCGCGAAACTGAGAACCTGATTCCAAACGCACTTTCGAATCTGTCGAATCTTAAAGAGACCCTCTCGGGCAAGGTCGATCAATTCTTAAATATACGGACCCGAAAAAATGAGGCCCAGGACGAGCTTCAGGTCGAGCTGAAAGGAACACTGGACCAATTCGCTGCAAAGGAAATCCGGAAACGGCTGCTTAAGGCGGCCCAAAGGGCCAAGATGGACATTGTCGTCAATTTCGAGCACCTGACTTATGCGACGCCCAAGGCCTTGCAGACCCTGACCGATCGCGATGCCATCCGAAACGCCGCGCGAATCAAGTACCTGAACCTTAAGAATTCTTTCCAGTCGATCGATCCGACCCTGCTCGGTCTGGGCACCGGGAAAGACATCAGTTAAACGGCCGGGTGGAGGACCCAGGGCTCTCCGAGAGGATTCACAGGTGAACTTTTTCAAGTATGTCGGTAAGAGACTCTACTGCGAGGGAATTCCGGTCGATCGGATCGCGCAGGAAATAGGAACGCCCTGCTATATCTATAGCCAGGCGACCTTAGAGCGGCATTTCCGTGCATTTGATGAGGCCTTTTCCAAGGTGCCACACATCATTGCCTTCGCGATGAAGGCCAATTCCAATCTGGCGATCTTGAGACTCTTTGCTCGAATGGGCGGAGGGGCCGACATCGTCTCCGGCGGAGAGCTGTTTCGGGCGCTCAAATCGGGTGTCGACCCCCGACAGATCGTTTTTGCAGGGGTGGGTAAAACGCGGGAGGAGATTCGGGAGGCGCTCCACGCAAAAATCTTGATGATTAACGTGGAGTCCTCTCAGGAACTCCTGGCGATCGACGAGACCGCGAAGCAATTAGGGGTCAAGGCCCCCATTGCTCTTCGGGTCAACCCCGATATTAATCCGAGAACGCATCCCTACATTTCCACGGGCCTAAAGAAGAGCAAATTCGGCATTCAGATCACGAAGGCCGTAGAACAATACCGGCTGGCCACTCGCCTGGACCATGTCGAAATCGTGGGCATTCATAGCCATATTGGATCCCAGCTGACCCAGATCAAGCCGTTTGTCGATGCCCTGAAACGGGTCTCCCAGCTCGTTCAGGAGCTTCGGGGACTGGGGATCAAGATCCGATGCCTTGATTTCGGAGGGGGTCTGGGCATTCATTACAAAGACGAGACGCCTCCCCACCCTCGAGACCTTGCGAAGGCGATCGTCCCGCTTCTTGAATCTCTCGGCTGCGTCTTGATCCTGGAACCCGGGCGGGTTCTTGTGGGAAATGCGGGGATTCTCGTGACGCGCGTCCTTTATACGAAGGATGGAGAGTCCAAGCGGTTCGTGGTTGTGGATGCCGGAATGAACGACCTGATCCGGCCCAGTCTCTATGGTGCGTACCACAAGATCGAACCGGTTGTCAAAACCCGCCGCTCCCCCAGGAAGGTCGATGTCGTCGGTCCCATCTGCGAATCAGGGGACTTTCTTGCCCAGGACCGTCTCCTCCCGCCCGTCGAGTCCGGAGACCTCCTCGCCGTCTCCTCTGCAGGCGCTTACGGTTTTTCGATGGCCTCCAATTACAATTCCCGATCCCGCCCCGCTGAGGTCTTGGTCCAGGGTGAAAAATATGCTATCATCCGGGAGCGGGAATCCTACGACGATCAGATTCGTGGAGAGCGGATTCCCGCACATCTCGGGTAGGGGGTCTCCATCTCATCTTCCACTGATACGGTCAACACGTTCTCAGAAGCGGACCAGAGGGCAAAGGGCCGGGGGAGGAGGTCTGGACGTGGTTTTTTCCTTTCGCTCCTGATCGTTTCCGGTTCGGTGATTCTGCTCCTTTTCTTTTTCTTCGCCATGGGCCGTCAGATTACCGTGCTGGCCTTCAAGAAATTCGTGATCAACAAAGCCTTCGTCGCGCTTCTTCCCCAAGAGTACACACTGGAGCAGGCCGAAGCCGTCCGAAGAGAAGTTTATGACTTCTACGACTTGGCCGGAAAGAGGGGAACGAGCGATGCGGATGTCCTTCGCGTCAGCATGGAACTCCAGAAGATTATGCAGGATCAGCGGATCAGTTCCGAGGAAGTCGCGGAGCTGCGTGCTCTGATCGAGTCGATCGAGTCAGGACCGCAAACCAGCTCGGGGGTCCGGTGAAAAATCCAAGCGCCGGTCGCGCGGTGGAAAAGATTCCCTTCTGGAAGATGAGCGGGAGCGGGAACGATTTTATCCTGATCGACAACCGATCGAGGCTCCTCTCCAGCGAGGGAGCCGGTCCATTCGTTAAACGGGTCTGCGCCCGCGGGCTGTCGGTGGGGGCGGACGGCCTGATCCTGATCGAGCCTTCAAGTCGAGCGGATTTTGCCTGGCATTTCTATAATGCCGACGGAAGCGAAGCCGAGATGTGCGGAAACGGAGGTCGTTGTGCGGCTCGGTTTGCGCATCTGAACCAGATTGTCCAATCCCCCCGGATGCGGTTTGAAACAAAGGCGGGGATCATCGAAGCTGAGGTCAAGGCCGACCGCGTTCGGGTAAGGTTGACGGATCCAACCGATTTTCGCCGTGATCTGAAGCTTGTTCTGGCGCAAAGGGAATACACCGGGCATTATATCAACACCGGTGTCCCTCATCTGGTCATTCCTGTGGATGATGTCGCATTCATTGATCTGCAGGGGCTTGGGCGTGAAGGGCGTTATCATCCCTTGTTTGCCCCGAAAGGGACCAATGTAAATTTTGTTTCTCAGTCGGGTCCAAAAACGGTCCAGATACGGACCTACGAACGGGGGGTCGAAGGGGAGACTTTAGCCTGCGGCACCGGATCGGTCGCAGCTGCCCTCGTCTTGGGGGCACTCGGGAAGGTGCAGTCCCCGGTTGCGCTGATGACGCGCGGCGGAATCCTCCTCAATGTGGATTATACACGGGATGCAGACTCTTTCCACCATGTCTACCTCGAGGGCGATGCTCGAATCGTTTCGGTCGGAGAAATGTGGGCGGAGGCGTGGCAGTGACCGCTCGATATGCGGGCTCGATCGTGAAGGCCGGATCGGCGGGTCTTTGAGGCGTCCGCCCCGGTTAGGGCCCTTCCCCCGGCCCCAGGTCGGGGCGCCGGGCCGTCAGAATAATCGGAGGTATTTCCATGTTTCGTGGATCTATGGTCGCCATTGTAACGCCCTTCCGAAATGGAAGGGTAGATGAGAGGGCCCTTGAGGAGCTGATCGATTTTCAGATTCTTCATGGAACGGACGCGATCGTTCCCTGCGGTACGACCGGAGAGTCGGCGACCCTGTCACACGAGGAGCACCGACGTGTCCTCGAAGTCACCGTGGGGGCGGTCGGTGGTCGCGTTTCCGTCATTGCAGGGAGCGGCTCCAACAGTACGGAGGAAGCCATTTCACTCACTCGTCATGCGAAAGCAGCGGGGGCGGATGGCGCGCTGTTGATCACCCCCTACTACAATAAACCGACGCAGGAAGGACTTTTTCAGCATTACAGCGCGATCGCGCGGGCGGTCGACATGCCGTTGGTCCTCTATAATATCCCGGGGCGGACCGGCGTCAACCTCCTGCCGCAGACGACCGCGCGATTGACGGCCTTTGACAATGTGGTCGCTATTAAAGAGGGAACGGGGTCATTGCAGCAGATCAGTGAGACGATCGAACTTTGCGGGGAGAGGATCGACGTTCTCTCTGGGGATGATTTTACCGCTCTAGCGACCATGGCAGTGGGTGGACGGGGGGTGATCTCGGTCAGCGCGAATGTGGCTCCCAAAGAGATGGCTGAGATGATCCATTTCGCGGAGCAGGCCGACTATGTCAAGGCCAAGCAATTGCACTCTCGGCTCTTTTCCCTCCATACCGCGATGTTTCTAGAGACGAACCCCATTCCCGTAAAGACGGCCCTCTCACTGATGGGTAAATGCACGGCCGAGCTGCGCCTTCCTCTCTGTGGGATGGGCAGAGACAACGCCGAAAAACTTGGCCAGACCCTCAAGGAGTTCAAGCTGATCTGATTTCGGGAAAACGGTGTGTACGCAGGGTTGGGGTGAATGGTTTCAGGCGCGAATCGATGAAGGTCGTTGTCACGGGTGCCGCAGGCCGGATGGGAGGGAGAATACTTGCCCTGCTGGCGGAGCAAGGCCATACCCTAATCGGGGCTGTGGAGCGACGAGGCCATCCTTCCCTCGGAAAGGATGCGGGGGATCTGGCGGGTCCCGGCCGCCTCGGAGTACTTCTGACCGATGATCTGGGACCGATCCTCGCCCGCGCCGACGTGGTGATCGACTTCACCACCCCTGATTCGAGCATTCAGTCCGCGCGGACCGCTGCCAAGGAAGGGATTCCGATCGTGATTGGAACAACCGGCCTTTCCACTTCGGAGGTCGAGGAACTCCGCATGTTGGCGCAGAGGATTCCGATCGTCTTCTCCCCCAACATGAGCATCGGGGTCAATGTGATGTTCGGGGTTTTGGCCGATCTCGGGAGGCTCCTCGGAGACGAGTACGACATTGAGGTTGTGGAGATGCATCATCGGCTCAAGAAGGACGCCCCCAGCGGGACCGCCCTGAGGCTGGCCGAGATCCTTGCCCAGTCTCGAGGTGTCAGTCTCGATGCGGTGGGAGAATTCTCCCGACAGGGAAATATCGGAGAGAGAAAAAGAGGGGCGATCGGGGTGCAGTCCCTGCGCGGAGGAGATGTTGTGGGGGAGCATACCGTCGTCTTTGCCGGTCCGGGAGAGCGTCTGGAATTGACCCACCGGGCCCACAGTCGCGACAATTTTGCTCGAGGCGCCCTTCGAGCCGCGGCTTGGCTCCATCGTCAACCTTCCGGTTTCTACACGATGCGGGATGTGCTGGGTCTGGTGAGATGATTTTTTCAGAGGTCTTCCCTGGTTCTCCTGATTGATTTGGCGCGGTGCGGGTTGCATCCGTCCAGGTCTCCTGGTAAAATGATCATCCTTTTTAAGGATGTGACATGAAGGATTCGCGATGGGAATGAAATTGAAGCCGGCCGATCGGATTGCAGGACTGCCTCCCTATCTCTTTGCGGCCATCGATCAGATGAAACAGGAAGCGATACGACAAGGGAAGGACATCATCAATCTCGGTGTGGGAGATCCCGATTTACCTACCCCGCCCCCGGTCGTCCGAAAACTTCAGCAGGCGGCGGAAGACCCCAAAAACCACCAGTATCCATCCTACGAAGGCCTCTTTATTTTTCGACAGGCAGTTTCGCAGTGGTACCAGCGCCGCTTCGGAGTCGCTCTCAATCCCGAAAATGAGGTGCAGACGCTGATCGGGTCGAAGGAAGGTATCGGACACTTTCCCTTGGCGTTTATTAATCCCGGAGACATCGCGCTCATCCCGACTCCCGGTTATCCGGTCTATCATGCGGCGACGCTCTTTGCCGGCGGACGGTCCTTTTTTCTTCCCCTTCTCCGGGAGAATCAATTTCTTCCTGATCTCTCATTGATCCCCCCCAAGGTATTAAAGTCTGCCCGAATTCTCTTTATCAACTATCCCAACAACCCGACCTCGGCCACGGCCACGGCCGAATTTTTTAAGTCGGTGGTTTCATTTGCCGAGCGCAACAACCTCATCGTCTGCCACGATGCGGCGTATTCCGAAATCTACTTCGATGGAAAGAGACCGGAGAGCTTTTTGTCGACCCCAGGGGCGAAGGATGTTGGGATCGAGTTTCATTCGCTTTCTAAAACTTTTAACATGACCGGCTGGCGGATCGGTTTCGCGGTTGGAAATCGGGAAGTCCTTTCCGGGCTCGGAAAGGTCAAGAGCAATCTCGACTCCGGTGTCTTCCAGGCTATTCAAGAGGCGGGTGTTTACGCCCTTTCGATGGAAGAATCGGCGGTCGATCAGATCCGAAAAACCTACCAGGAGCGGCGGGATGTATTCGTCACAGGGTTGAGGGGACTTGGATTCGATGTTTCTGCGCCCCAGGCGAGCTTTTACGTCTGGGTCCCGATCCCGCGTGGGACGGGCTCCGCGGAATTTACGGCGCTCCTCCTGGCGAAGACCTCGATTGTCTCCACTCCCGGGAAAGGGTTCGGAGAGGCGGGAGAAGGATACATTCGGCTGACCCTCACCGTTCGAAAGGAGCGGCTGGCCGAAGCCATCGATCGGATCGAAAAGGCGGGCATCCGAGGTTCCTAGCCGAGGGAGCGAATGGAGTTTAAACCGACCTAGACCGCTGGACGTTCCAAAAATTTCTTATCGAGTTCCTCATGCGAGAGCGCCGAGTTTGACTTTCCGGACTGGGCATTCCCTCGGTGCGAATGCAGGTGAAGGTGAACTGGACGGTCTATCTTGGGATTGGTTCCAACCTGGGTGATCGGAGAGGTTACTGCACCTCTGCCCTAAACGCCATCAGAAAAAACCCCGCCGTTTCTCTGCGTCGGGTTTCCTCCCTCTACGAAACAGAGCCTCTCGAGTACACCCCCCAGGATTGGTTCTACAACGCAGCCGTGGAGATGGATACATCGCTCTGCGCCGAGGACTTGCTCGCATGCTGTAAGCAGGTGGAGGAAGTGCTGGGAAAGCGCGTGGACGTTCGGAAGGGTCCCCGCACCGTCGATCTCGACCTCCTTTTTTTCGGGGAACAGGTTATTACGACGCCCGACCTGATCGTGCCTCATCCCATGATCCCGTTGAGGGCATTTGTTTTGGTTCCGCTGGCCGAAATCGCCCCTCAACGGGTACACCCGGTCCTGGGAAAGACGATTCTTGAGCTTCTCGCCCAGCTAAAAAGAAATCAGGAGGTTAAGATCGTTGCAGATGAAGGGTGGTTTCCGCTGTGAACGATGGCCGACTGATCTTCATCGAAGGACCGATTGGAGTCGGCAAGAGCAGCTTGGCCCACCTTTTGAGCGAGCAGATGGGTGGGCGTTTGGTCCTGGAGAAGGTAGAGGAGAATCCCTTTCTCGGACGCTTCTATGAGGAGCCGGAACGTCTGGCCTTTCAGACCCAGTTGTTCTTCCTCCTTTCCCGCTATCGCCAACTGGGAGATCTACGGCAGAAGGATCTTTTCTCTGAGGTTACGATCTGTGATTACTTCCTGCCTAAGGACCGGATCTTTGCCCAGCTCACCCTGGATGACGAAGAGCTTTCCCTGTATGATCAGATTTACTCGCTTCTCAATCCGAAGCTTCCCCGGCCCGATTTGGTCGTATATCTTTCCGCCAGCACCTCCGTACTGATGAGCCGCATTCGCCAGCGCGGTCGAATCTATGAAAAATATATTTCATATCAGTATCTCGAGGCGGTCAATGAAGCCTATAATCGCTATTTCTTCGGTTACGAAGAGACCCCACTGCTGGTGGTTTCGACCACGGAGATCGATTTTGTTCGCAGCCGATCGGACCTGGAGGATCTCGTGCGTCAGGTCGACACACAGAGAGCCGGAAAGGTTTACTACAATCCGATCAAATGACGGCGGAGGATTGGTAGGAATATTCGAGTGAAGATTATCAGAGCCTCCGCTCGAATGCATAGAGTCTCGGCCGGCTGGAAAGCGCGCCGACAGCGCATCGCGCTTGTCCCCACCATGGGATTTCTCCACGGAGGCCACCGCGCGCTGATTCGTGCGGCCCGCCGCCAGGCGGATCAGCTTATCGTCTCCTTGTTCGTCAACCCGATTCAATTCAACCGATGCAAAGATTACGAAACCTATCCGCGGGATTTTCGCAGCGATGCCCTCTTGGCACAGGAGAGCGGTGCAGACGTCCTGTTTGCTCCGGCGCTGAGAGAGGTCTATCCAGAGGGGTTCGGAACTTTTGTCGATGTAGAAGGGGTTACGGAGCGATGGGAGGGAGAGTTCCGCCCCGGACATTTCCGGGGCGTCGCGACCGTCGTCCTGAAGCTGTTCTTGAATACCCTTCCGGACGTCGCTTTTTTCGGTTGGAAGGATTATCAGCAGGTTGTGACCCTCCAGAAGATGGTTAGGGATCTCAACGTTCCCGTCCGGATTCGGGCAGTTCCGACGATTAGGGAGCAGGACGGATTGGCAATGAGCTCCCGAAATGTCCGGCTGTCGCCGGAGTCCAGGGCGGTCGCTCCCCGGGTTTTTCAATCGCTCCTGGTGGCCCGCGAGGCCTTCCAGAAGGGGGAACGCGCGGCACACCGCATCCGAATGAAAATGCTTCGGTTTTTATCCAAGGAGCCGAGGATTCGGGTCGAATATATCGCTCTTTGCACCGCAGATCGCTTGGAGCCCGTCACCTCGGTTTCCCAGGAGACCGTCGTTTTGATCGCGGTTTGGATGGATCAGGTGCGTCTTATCGACAATCTTCTCTTAGGTCCTTAGCAAGGACGGCGTTTTGCGCCCGAGAGTCGACGACGAGGAGGCGTTGAGCTTGAGTGATAAACCCCTGGGAGCCTGTTCTCGACTTCGACCGATCGAATCAGGATGATGGATCGGAAAAAACGAACCCCATCCGAGGGAGAATAGAGGCGAATTCAGCGCCCAAACCCTCGCCGCAAAGAAGGAGCATATGAATCGTCAGGCCCAATTCCCGCACGAGCAGTCAAACGAGGGGGCATTCAAACGACAGGAGGACCGCTTTCGCCGATGGGTCAAGTCTGAGGATCCTTCGGAATTTCCAGCCGCGCCCGGACGCTATCATCTTTATGTCTCGTGGGCTTGTCCTTGGGCGCACCGAACGATTATTGTCCGCAAGCTAAAGGGGCTGGAGGGGGTGATCGGGATGACGGTCGTGGACCCGATCCGCGACGAGCGCGGGTGGGCGTTCCGAGACGGTCCTGGGCACTCGTCCGACCCGGTGAATGGTTTCCATTTCCTTGGAGAGGCCTATCAGGCCACGGATCCGGCCTACCGGGGGCGCATTACCGTGCCGGTTCTATGGGACAAGGTCACGAGGCGCATTGTCAGCAACTCGGACGACGATATTATGAGAATGCTCAACGGCTCGTTCAATCGGTTTTCGGAAAGCACCTTGGATCTCTACCCGGAAGCATTGCGGGAGGAAATCGATCGCTTGAACGATTTCATCTATGAAAACATTAACGACGGGGTATACCGGGCCGGCTTTGCGACCGCGCAATCCATCTATGAGGGGGCCGTCAAACGCCTCTTCAGCGCACTGGATCAGCTCGAGGAGCGCCTTTCCACGCGGCGCTACCTGTTCGGATCACGGTTTGTGGAAACGGACTGGCGGTTTTTCGTTACGCTTATTCGATTCGACGCCGTTTACTATGGGCACTTTAAATGTAACCTCTGGCGTGTTCTTGATTACCCGAATCTGTGGGGCTATCTAAAGGATCTTTACCAGTACGACGGAATTTCAGAGACGGTGAATTTTGATCATATCAAAAGGCACTACTATATGACTCATGAAGAGATCAACCCCAATCGGATTGTTCCCTTGGGGCCCGTCCTCGAGCTCGCCTCCCCTCACGGACGTGATCGTTTGGCCTAAAAGCTTGGCCCTCGCGCAGGAGTTCCATGGCCCGAAAAATCAGACCTAAGTATATTGAATGCTTCTGACCGCTGTTTTGACCACAAAGAGGGTATAGGTAGACTGATCTGAAATATAGGCGTTAAAGACGAAACCCATTGCGGCGGAAGAATCTTCGGGGAGGATTCCCCTGATGCTCTCGCCATCCGTGAATTCGACCGAGGCTTCCTGGCCGGAAAACAGACAGTTATGGACCGATATCCTTTTGCGTTCACTCTCCAGAAAAAATAGAAGTTTGACCTCTTCCAATTTAGCTTCGGCGCAGGCCTCTTTGGCACTCCGGTCCTGTTTTCTTCCGTCCCCCTGTATCTCAGCCGGGTTCTTTCCGGAGGGCCCCGCCTTCAGAGCGGGCAACGTACGATCTTTGAGGCGCCGATCCTGTGGCGAGCGGGGATTCGGAGTCTTAAGGGCTTTTTGCAGGAATGTGTTGATTTTTAAGCGAGAGGAGAGTCCAAGATTATGAAATTCAAGGCCCATCCCGATTCCGGGATCGTTGAACGCGACGCGGGCCGTAAGGTCGAGCATCTCATTACAGATCTCGAATGAAAGGGGAAGAATCGTCCCGATTGGATAGCTCGTCAAGCTTTCCACGTAAATTCCGCCCGCGCTGATATCGACCGTTCTTCGGGTGGTCTGTTGATCGATTTTCACTTCGCTGATGAAGGGGACGCGAGGGACGGTTCGTCTCCCGTCCGACAGCGGGCGGGAGATGTAGTAAATCGCCCTCCCCTCCAACGGGGAGGACTGCAGGACCGCCCGCTCGATCGACCCGTTTGTGAAATGGATAATTATCGATTGATGGACAAAATCCATCGGGGGTTCTCACGATCTTAATAGCTCGGCTCTCCTCTTGAGAGTATATCAAATTGTTATGCCGCCACCCTCTACGGTGACAGGCGGCGCGATCATTGCGCTGCGCGCCGTCACTTTGAAATGGCTTCGGGTCCGAGATTTCGCCCCGGCGCGTGCTTCCCGAGCCGCGAACCGGTCCCCTCCACGAGCAACGTGATTTCTCCTCGTACCCTCTTGTCCGCCAAATGTTTGATCAAATCGGAAATATTCCCTCGGGCAATCTCTTCGAAGGCCTTCGTCAGCTCCCGAGCCAGGACTCCCCTTCGGTCTCCAAGAATCTCAAGCATTTGGCCCAGTGTTGCTAGGATGCGATGAGGTGATTCAAAGAATATCAGGGTGCGCCGCTCGCTCGACAGTTCCGTAAGACGCCGTTCTCTTGCCCCCCTTTTTTTCGGGAGAAAACCATCGAAAAGAAATGCATCCGTGGGAAGGCCGGAGGTCGCTAGCGCTGCCAGGGGGGCGGAAGGCCCCGGCACCGGAGAGACGCGGATCCCTGAGATGATGCTCTGCGTAATGAGATAGTATCCGGGATCGGAGAGCGTCGGGGTCCCTGCGTCGGAGACGAGGGCCACCGATGAGCCCTCCAGCATTCGCTCAATAAGAACCCGGCTCTTTTCTTCTTTGTTAAAATCATGATAACTGGTGATGGGCGTGTGGAGATCATAATGGGACAGGAGGCCCCGGGTATGGCGGGTATCCTCGGCCGCAATGATTTGGACCTCCCGAAGCGTGCGTAAGGCGCGAAGCGTAATGTCTTCGAGGTTTCCAATGGGTGTGCTGACAATGTAGAGAATTCCGCTCATCAGGCTCCTTAACAGGCATCTTAGCAGAATTTTCAGTTTATTAGAATGGGAGTTTCTGGTATAATTTCGCGTAGATCGAATCGATTTCTAGAGGGAGGCCCATGAACATCGCAATGATCGGTACGGGATATGTCGGACTCGTGACGGGGGCCTGTTTTGCGGAGTTTGGGGTCAGGGTGACCTGCGTTGACAACGATGCAGGAAAAATTAATTCCCTCAATAAGGGAGTCATCCCCTTTTACGAGCCGGGGCTCGAGGAACTGGTGAAGAAAAATCTCAAGGAAGAGAGGCTCTTCTTCACGACCGACATTGCCGAGGCCGTCGCCGGCGCCCTCGTCATTTTTATTGCCGTGGGGACCCCGCCGCGGGAGGACGGGCAGGCGGACCTTTCTTATATTGAAACGGTTGCGGAATCGATTGCCGAGCACATGAACGGATATAAGGTCATCGTCACCAAGAGCACGGTTCCTGTCGGTACGGGGGATCGGATCCGCGAGATTATAGGGAGGCAACTGAAGGAATCCTATGATTTCGATATCGCGTCAAATCCCGAGTTCTTAAGAGAGGGATCCGCGATCGAGGATTTTCTCCGACCGAACCGAGTCGTTATCGGTGCGACGAGTCAACACACTATTGCAATCCTTCGGGATCTCTACCGCCCTCTCTATCTGATCGAGACGCCGATGCTCATTACGGACGTTCCCACCGCGGAGATGATCAAATACGCCTCCAATGCGTTTCTGGCGGTGAAGATTTCGTTTATCAATGAGATCGCTTATCTCTGTGAGAAACTGGGGTCCAACGTCCAGACCGTGGCGAAGGGGATGGGATTGGACGGCCGAATTGGTGCAAAGTTTCTCCATCCCGGTCCCGGTTTCGGTGGATCGTGTTTCCCCAAGGATACCCGTGCCCTTTCCCAGATGGCGCAGAAAGTGGATTTTGATTTTAAGATCGTCAACGCGGTGATTGAAACGAACCGGCGGCAGATCGACAGGATGGTCTCAAAAATAAAGGGAACTGTCGGAGAACTTTCCGAAAAGCGTCTTGCCTTTCTCGGTCTCGCTTTCAAGCCCAACACCGACGACGTCCGGGAATCGCCTGCCATGGCCATCCTTCAGGCCGTCCAGGAAATGGGTGCAAGGATTTCAGCTTACGATCCAGCCGCCATGGTTGAAGCCCAGAAAGCCCTGAAGGGAGTCGACTTTTGCAACGACGCTTATCATGCTGTCTCCGGCGCGGACGCGGTCATACTGGCCACGGAATGGAATCAGTTCCGGAATCTGGACCTTCCTCGGGTTAAAGATCTGATGCGAAAACCGGTTTTCATCGATCTGCGAAATGTGTACGAACCGGGCAGGATGATCGAACTGGGCTTCCGGTATGAAAGTGTCGGTCGTCCCGTTTTGATCTAAATCTAAATAGACCGTCGATCAGCCCATACGGGCGCCCGCAAATGATCGATCGGACCGAGCGGCGCGTTTTTTGTGCGATTCACCTTCTGTTTGAATCGACTCTCGTTGTGCACTCAAGCAGCCATCATAAAAACCTAAGGACGGGCTCATGAAAACAAAGGCGCCGGATCTGAATCGGATTTATCCTCGCAGCCCCAACGAATTGCTCGGAGGCTATGCGCACCTCTCCAGAATGATCGATAAAGCACGTGCCAAAGCAGCGGACACTCTCGGAGAATATATTTATCCCTGCCCGCTTGATCAATCTTTACTCGACTTCCTGGGTATCCAGAGCGCGGCCTTTCTCGAGGTGGCCCAGGACCGAGACGACGAAGGGATTCTGAAGTGGGTCAAAGAAAACGGACGTCCTCACTCGGGAAGCGAGATTGAGTGGTGGAACCGAGAGCTCTTTAGCCGCAAACCTCAAACCGAGGACAGCCTGCGCCGTTTCCAAGAGACCCGATCCCGAGTGGCTCCCCAGCGTCAGGATGTGACGACTTGGGTTGATCTTCTCGATCTCGAAGAGAAGCGGGAAGTTCCATCCCGTGCCTAACCCGTCCCGACCCCGGTGCGCGGCGCAGAATAGGCTCCTCCCGTCCTAGCCGCTTTTCGTCCCGGAAAGCACGTCTTCTGGTCCTCGTTCAGCCCAGGGAAACTGGTTGGAGACCTGCGACCGTCTCTCGCCGTTTGAATCGAGAGCGCAGCGAGTCGTTCGTTTCGGCCTCGATGTCTCAATGACCCTGGGAGAGCGACTCTTCATAGCCTGGACAGGCACAGACGGGAAGAGGAGGGTACTTCAGATAGACGGGATCGATTTCTGATCGGAGACACCGATAGTAGGCGCCGCCCCGTGCCGTACGGATCACTCGCGTGTGCAGGCAGTCTTTACAAAGCCCGATCGGATCGTTCCTGAATCTGAGAGGCCCCGGGTCGTTCATGGGTTTTGAAGCCTTTTTGGCATCTCGATATCTCGTGATGGTCGGGCCAGCGGCGTGGACCCTTGGCGAGCCGGCACGTCGGCCTGCGCCTGCCGAGCAGGACCTGTTCGACGAACTGGAGAAAAGGTCAAAAGAAAGAAGCGGAAAAAGGGGTGGATCCAGGCGGCAAACCCTGGGGGGCGTCTTTACGGGTTATGCCTTGGGTTTAACGTGGCAACGTGTACAGTTGGCAAGTGGAAATGCAACCCGCCCGTGACAGCGCCCGCAGAACTCTCCATTGACGATCTTGACCATGGAGATAGGGTTGCCCCCCTTTTTCATTTGGAAGATCGCAGGATGGCAATTCCCACAATCTAACCAAAACGTATGCGGAAAATGAGGAAAGATGACGTTCGGCATCGCCCCGATCGCGGGGATCTCCACATTGAAATCAAAAGGGGGGACCGGCTTTTTGGCTAGGTCGAGCGATTCGTGGGGCGTGACGATCTGGTCCTTGAAGGCCTTGACCCAGTCATCCGCTTCCACGGCGTCTTTCGGAAAGTCCTTCAGCACCACTGAGGGATTCCGGTTGTCTTTACCATACGGCGGGCCAGGTTGCGGAAGCTGCGTGGGATCTTCATACACGGGCTGGTCCGTCGCCGGGGCGGGGGCGACGAGAGGGAGCGTCGCACTGCTTTCTTTCGCCTGAGCGGGAGGCTGAACGGGTTGGACGACCGTCGGGGTTTTTACCGGGATGGCAGTGCTCGGGGCTTTAGCGGCTGGGGCCTCCCCTTTTTGCTGCTGTCGGGTACATGCATAGATGAGGACGAGCGACGCAGAGAGAATGAACATGGCCGCCATGAAGAGCTTGCGAGGTTCCCGGTTCATTATAATCAACCCTCCGCAATCGAATGAAACCGTCAGGAGGCGGCTTGGACGGCTACTTGGGAAACCCTTCGAGCACGCCGGTGGTCATTCCCGGAGTCCCAGAGTGACAACGGTAACAGAACACCGGCTTCCAGGCAATCGTGCCATTGTGGCACTTTCCACAGAACTGGCCATCGATGATTTTTTTCATATCGATATCGTTTGCACCGGACTTCATCTCGAAAATTGCCGGATGGCAGACCTTGCACTTAAATTCGGCTCGGTGATACCAATGGGGAAAGACGACGGGGGGCATGCCCCTCTTCTCAGCCTTGCTGTTCAAGACCATGTCGCCATAATAACCGGAAACTTTATTCCCGGCCAGAAAGGAGAGCGCCAGTAAGACCAGCAGAACCAGCAGAAAGGGCATCCACCCTCTCCGACGCGATCTCGACATGACCATCCGCCTCTCTTCGTCGGGTTAAAAGTTTAGCAAACTAGTTAACATACCTTAAATCCTCTTGTCAACAGAAATAGTAATGGAAATATTTTATCCCAGTCAAAAGAACCGAATCGGCTGATGGGGCACTCAAAAAAACTCGTCGAATAGGCCCGGGCGGGCGGAGGGTATCCCGGGGCTTCGGCGCTCTCCCGGGAATTTCCCCCGATTTGCGGGTTTTTTTCCGAAGGAGGAGACAGGGGTGACTTTGTTCTTGACAGGTTGCCCTCTTTTTTCATAGACTGCTGCAACTGGTTTCCTATATTAATTAATATGATGGTTTATTATTTTAACGGTGTTCATTTTTTTCTTACTTACCTACACTTGAGCATGGAACGACGGATCTTGGATGGAGGCGGAGCAAGAAGGAGAAATCGGGCGGGGCTGGCCTCGGTCCCCTCCCAGCCGATCAGCCGGCTCTTAACCCTCTATCACTTCTGACAAGGACCCGATGCGGCGGCTCAAAGAAGTCTCCTTTGCGCTGGTGCTTGGTAGCTTGGTCGCTTCGAGCGTGATGATCGGGGAATCCGCCAGGGCGGGCTCGATCGTTCGTTCCAGGCATGATCTCTCCGCTCTGAATTGGCGCGGTTATCAGATGGAAACCGGTCCAATGCAGGGGGGGACCTTCAACGACTATCGTGAAACGTGCGTCTACTGCCACACCCCCCACAGCAGCAGTCCGGCCGCCCCGCTTTGGAACCGCGAGCTCCCGACGAATTCAGGTTACCGGATGTATGGCAGTCCCAATTTCGACTCGGTGGCTCCTCGAGCCCCGGATGGGATCTCACTGGCCTGTCTCTCCTGCCATGATGGCTCGGTGGCGGTCGATTCGGTATTGCGGCCGCCTAAGTATCATGACATCGTCGAAACAGGCGCCCACTATCGCATGAGCCTTGAGGGAGACGCAGGAAGCGATTCCTGCGGCAAGTGCCATAACCGGCTGGAAGGGGCCTATGGCGGACTCAACGGGGCCCACGACGCCACGGTCCGATACCTCACGAAGGATTTGAGGGACGACCATACCTTCTCCGTCCGCTTCCCCACCTATGACCTTGATCCGGGCTTCAATCAGCCCACCATTCTCAAGCCCGACGGCGGCCGCATGTTCCCCAATGGGGTCCAGACCTTTGAGGGAGATAAGGTCCAGTGCGCGTCCTGCCACGATATTCATAATCCGGACGAAAAAAATCTTGAGGGAAGGGATCCCTTCTTGCGTACTACGAATCGAGGAAGCGCTCTGTGCCTCACCTGTCATCAGAAGTGAAGAACGGGTGGTTCTTAGCCATGGGAAATGTAAGGGACCGTCCAAGACCATCGGCAATGGCAGCCATACGGGCCCAGAAATGGAATTGATCGCCCTGAATTGCACTGGTTGCAGGCCGTTTCCGGTAGGCCGGCTGACCCGCCCTCCACGAAGAGGCCTCGCGGTTCTTCTCTTCATGGTCGCTTTGACCTTCGTCAGCTGTGCCGGAGCCCCGAGGAGGCAGGCCGATCTGGTATGGCCCCCTCCTCCGGAGCCGCCGCGAATCAGATTCGTTCGCACGATTTCGAGTGAAAGGGATGTGAGTCCCGTCTCTTTTTGGGGGCACATCAAGGAGATGCTTTTCGGGGCAGTTCCGCCCGTTTCTTTGGCAAAACCCTACGGCGTCGTTGCTTCGGGCAACAAGCGCGTCTATGTCGCGGATACCGGCTGGCGCCGCGTGCTGGTTTTCGACTTTCAGCGCTCCCGCTTCTCGATGATCGGAGTCGATGGTCCAGGCGCCCTTTCAAGCCCTCACGGGGTCGCCGTCGATTTGGCCGGAAAGGTGTATGTGACCGACCCGGTCCTGCGGCGCTGCCTTGTCTTTGACGAAAACGGCCAATTCCTGTTTAGCTTTGGCGATGTGAATCGGTTCGAGCAGCCCGTCGGAATCGCGATCAACGACAAGCTCCGTCGGACTTACATCAGCGACACGCGCCGACACAAGGTTGTTGCATATGATCTTGAAGGAAACTTCCTCTTCGAATTCGGAAAACGGGGAACTGAGGATGGTGAATTCAACTATCCGGCGAATCTTACCCTGGACCGAGGCGGGAAGATCTATGTGACCGACCTGAACTTTCGTGTTCAGGTCTTTGATCCCGATGGAAAGTTTCTGTCTCGATTCGGCAGCGTTGGGACCGGCTTCGGTCAGTTCTCGATGCCGAAGGGCGTCGGGGTCGATTCACAGGACCACATCTATGTCGCGGATGCCCGGTTTAGCAATGTACAGGTCTTCGATCAGGCGGGACGTCTACTCCTGTTTTTTGGGGAGCTTGGGGTGCGTCCCGGAGAACTGTACCTTCCTGCCGGCCTGTTTGTGGACGACCAGGATCGGATCTACGTCGCCGATCAATATAATAAGCGGATCGATGTATTTGAGTACATTGGTCCTAAGGAATCCCGGAAGAAGCCCGGGGAAGGCTAGTGCGAGGGAAAAAGGCTGAGCCGTGAGGCGAGTCATGACCCAAAAAGAGCGAGAGATCCGGGCGGCCGGGGAAATTTCTGCGATATCTCTTCGGCCCTGCTCCTGGAGGCTTCTGTTATTCCCGATCGCCGTCTGTGTGTTCCAACTGCTGTTGATCGCGCCGGTGCAGGCGATGGAGGACGTTCGCCACAGCAAGCATAATTTGGCGGCGAATCCCGATATCCAGGTGACCGACGGGGTGGACCGCCAGGCCGGGGCACTGACCTCTACTCGAGGACCCAACAATCCGGAAGTGCGTGGAACAGAAGGGATGATTCGGCTGAATCAGGAAATCTGCATCTTCTGCCACACCCCCCATGGAGGTCGACCCGAAGTCGGCGGTGTCTCCGGCATCGCGCCGCTGTGGAACCGGCGGCTTTCCGACCCGATGGCATTTTCTCCGTATGACAGTCCCAACTTCGACGCTCGGGATATGATGGGGACACCCGGTCGGCCCAAAGGGGTTTCCTTGGCCTGTCTCTCCTGTCACGACGGTGCCGTTGCCCTGGACGCCCTTATTAACACCTCGGGCTCGGGGGGATTTTTCCCATCAAATCGGTCGGGAACCGGTTCAGGTGGTTCGGTCGGTCTTTCTTTCCTGGGTCCTGGCGTCAGCGGGGTCGGCAGCATGCGGCCCGGCCAGAGAGACAGCACGTCGGGAGGGTTTGTCTTCTTCGACGCGTTTGGAGGAGGTCCAAATGCTTCTCTCGGAATGGAGCCCTTCCCCAATTTGGGTCTTGATCTGCGGGAAACCCACCCGATCAGTTTTGAGATACCGACCACCGATCCGCAATTTTCCGATATCTTAAGAAATATTTCCATCAAAGGAGGGCGTGTCCCGGGAAGTGCGACGGTGATGTGGATTGACCGGGACCCGAACGGGGCGAACCTTCCCCTGGACAAGCGGGATCGGATCCGGGCCTATCCGACAGATCCCTCTCGCCCCGATGCGCCCTACATTGAGTGTGCCTCGTGCCACAATCCACATGATGCCGCCCGTCCCGGAGGCCAACCGGCCCAGACGGATCCTATCAATCTCACCACCATCAACAACTCGCTCTTCTTGCGGATGGCCTCTCAGCCCGGTGCGAACTCGCAGGATCGAAATGCCGGAAGTCTAGTCTGCCTGAGCTGCCATCGAAAATAGCGGGAGGGCGCTCCGATCTGGAAAAAAGATAAGGAAAAGAGCAAAAGAACCGCGAAACAGGAATAAGAGCGCATCCTTTTAAAAGAAGCCCTTCGAGCGATTCACCCGATTAAGCCGGGTAATTGGGGAATGGTGTGAGAATACCGCGACGGCTTTGGGCCTTGATGCTTCTGCTCCTCCTTCTGATGCGAGGATACGGGGAGGGAAGCCTCCTGAATCCCACCGGGGCGCTGGACATTTCCTATACCTGGCAGCGCAGCAACGAAGCAGGAAATGCCTTGACGATGAACAGTCTTCAGCAGCGCTACAACCTGGGCAGCTTCGGCGACCTCGTGGACGGCCACGTTGGCACGTATACCGCGAGTTTCACCTATATGAATCAAAGCGGCAAGACCGGCGGCGTCGAGGGCGATCGTAACTATGAGTTAGAGGACTATTCAATCGCAGCAAACCTTTTCCCGGGCATCTCTCCCGTCTCTCTTTACGCCCAGCAGGTTGTCAATTCGAATTCGGACGGGGTCGTGGCCAAAAATCGACTAACCACTTACGGGGTGAACTGGTCCCTCTCTCTTCCCAGTCTGCCCCGGTTTGCCGTCTCGCTGAACCAGTCCAATTTGAAATCGAATGATCCGCTGCTCCTTCCCGATACCTTGACCGATTTGGTGAATGTCGACACCGCAACCCAGATCGGCGACACCAGTCTACAGGCCCGGTATCAGTTCTTTAAGACCGAGGTCATCGACGGAACGGGCAACTCCGACACCAGCCGAAGTAATGCCGTAAACCTGAACACCCAGAGCCAGTTCACGCCCCATGTGGCGTTCTCAACCTTCAGCCGCTACACCTCTCTGGGGGGAAGCACCAATCCGGCCTTCGGGTTTTTCCCCGACCGGGGATTCGGTGCCTCCCTGTTTTGGAATCCCGGTACGTTCTGGGACACGAACCTGCGCTGGGAATACTCTGAGGTGCCCGATTCGATCCTGTTCCGCACCCAGCTCGCGATGGCCAACTTTAACCTTCATCCCAATCAGCAGACCGATGTGTTGACGAGCCTGCGCTACTACACGTTCACCAACGGTGCCGTAACGACCGATGCTCCCTTCGCCGATCTGAATGTCTCTTGGCGACCATTTTTCGGGCTGACCACGGGTGCAGGCGTCTCGGCGGGCTACACCGTCGTTTCAGGAGGGGCTGTCGCCCCACCGGTTGCGGCCAGCGTTGTTCCGGTCACGACGCCCCCCGGTACCCCGGCCCCCGGGACGACCCTTCTCCCAACGCCTGCCCCGGGAACGCCCGAGACGATCAGATCGACATTTGAGAATTTTCGCATTTTCGCGAACTATTCCAAATCGCTCACGCTGATCCGTTATACGGCTGGCTACTCTGGAAGTTACGGGATCAATGCCGTCGATCAGGAGGTGGCGAACGTCCCCCACAACCGGGACTATGACCTGATGAATACCCTGAATCTAACGGCTGAGAACACTCAAATCCGATACGTCCATCTTGCAGCGGCCGTAACGTTTAATGATATCGATCGGTCGGTCAATACCCTTCAGCCCAATCCCAATCAGACGTCGATCGTTTACCAGATCAACGCCGACTCGAACTATTACAAGAATCTGTTGTTCACGGGCGATAGCCTTCAACTCCTGGGATCCACCAATTTAACACACATCTCCGGCTTCGGGATCGCCGGTTATACGTTCCTCATCGACTCGCGTGCGGCCTATTACTATCGGGGACTGATCGGGACATTCGGTTACACGCATCAGGACTATCCGAGCGGTTACTACAGCAACTCCGATCGGATCTATGAGGAGCTGCAGTGGTCCGGGAATTGGCTGTTCCTCACTGCGATGGTGGATCTTCAGGATAGCCATCAGTGGGGTCAGGGGGACATGTTGGTGGCCCGGGACTACCGGCAAGGAACCGCTTCTCTCTCTTCTCAGCTGGGGAAGCTTTTACTCGCGCTCACCTATCAGATTTCTAATGACAGTGTGGCCGGCGTCCGATTCGTCAATCAGAGTCTTTTTGCGAGGATGTCCCGATTTTTTTGAATCACGCCATCGAATCCGTTGGGAGGCCTTATCCATTGAGAGGGGCGCGCGCGTTATCCACCTTCTGTTTGACCCGAGGATGCGGCAATTGGGGGGCAACAGGGAGGGATTCCCTGTCGAGCAGACTGGGTCAATTGTGACGGCTCTGAATCAGGGCTCTCTCTTGCGGGGGCTAGGGTTTCCCTTGCTCATCCTCCTGATGTCTTCCTGTGCGTCTTTTCGAGCAGCCCCTGCGCATCCCGATCTCGTCTGGCCGCTTCCGCCCGAACCCCCTCGGATCCGTTATGCCCAGATCATCAGGGAAGCGAAGGATATCGGATTTAACCCGAACTTTTTTAGGCGAGTCATCGACTTTCTATTTGGCGAGCCCCTTACCCCTCAGGTCATTCGGCCCATTGGAGTTGCCACGGACAGCGAAGGACGCCTTTACGTGGCCGATAACGGTCTTCAAGTGATCCATATCTTCGATTTAGCGAAAAAAGAGTACCGCCAGGTCTTCTGGTTGAGCCCCTCTGGGCCCGCTCGACTAAAAAACCCGGTTGGAGTTGCGGTCGACCGGGAGAACCACCTCTACGTTTCAGACGCAGACCTTAATCGCATCTTCGTGTTCGATCGAAAAGGAACCCTCCGTTCTACGATCGGAAGCGACGAAGATCTGATGCGGGTCTCCAGCATTGCCGTTGATCCTAAGCGGGAAATCCTATACGCCGTAGATACCCCTGGGCACCGCCTTGTTCTTTTCGATCTCTCGGGGCATAAGATCGGAGAGATCGGACATCGCGGTACCGGCCCCGGGGAGTTTAATTTTCCGACCTTTGTGGCTTTGGATCGATCGGGGAGAATTTATGTTTCTGACTCCTTAAATTTCAGGTTTCAGGTGTTCGAGCCGACCGGCGAATTTATTCATGCATTCGGACGGCTCGGCGATAGCGTGGGCACCTTCTCCCGGCCTAAAGGGATCGCGGTCGACAATGAGAATCATGTCTACGTCGTGGATTCCCTTTATGACACCGTCCAAATCTTTGATCAGGAGGGGAATCTCCTCCTCCACTTCGGGCAGGCGGGGTCCAAAGAAGGGGAGTTCTGGCTTCCCAACGGTATCGCCATCAATCAGAATGAAGAGATTTTCATTGCGGATTCCTACAACCATCGGATTGAGGTTTTCCAATATAAAGGAGAAAACGCAACTTCAGGCGAGGTCAAGACGAATTGAGACCCAGGGAGACGGCGTGCAGCGATTCATCGAAACGGGGATCGTCCGGGTCCGTCTCGCCGGCCGGATCGGTCGACCTCGGGCCTTTTCCCGATAAGAAAATGCCTCTCCGCTCCCCTTCATCGCGCGCAGGGATGACGCGGGGTGTTCCAATGGATCCGTTAAGTGGCCGCCCGAGGCGATTGGCGAAAAAGCCACGGGTGGCCGGGATAGATCGATGAGGACGCTGCGGCCTCGGCGCTGCAGATCTTTTGATTGACACTGAGCTTTAACGCTCGGTATACTACGGCCGAATTGGTCAGCCATACTGGAGAACCGTGGGTAGCCTGAAGCGGGCAATCGGCCAATCGATTTTTGCGGTCGCTCTGTTGGCGGTTACGCCAGTTTTGGGATTCGCGCAGCCTACCGCGAGTCCGTTCACAGAGGATGTGCGCAGCACCAAGCACAACCTTTCGGCGAATCCCGTCCGCGATCCGAACCTCTTTCAACAGCTTTTCTCGCCCGATGCCGGACGCAATATCATGGCCCTCCCTCCCGGGGCCGGCGGAACGAACGAGGTCTGTGTCTTCTGCCATACCCCCCATGGCGCGAACGCGGCGGGAGCCCTGTTTAAGGCCCCGATCTGGAACCGTAATCTCTCTGCGGCCCATTACACCCTCTACGATCAGGTCTGGAGCAAGTCCTTTGCGGCAGTGATCAATCCAGGGGCCCCGACTGGATACTCCCGTCTCTGCCTTTCCTGCCACGACGGTACCATTGCCATTGGGCAGGTGATCAACAAAGAGGGCAGCGGCGGACTCAACGCGCCTGCCTATCAGATGGAATATCCGACGGGGCAGCTTCCGGCCAATGGCATTCCGGGGGCCATGCCGGTTGGGGAGGGGGTGACCAGCGGGAACACCCGGGTCATCGGGACAGACCTTCGAAACACCCACCCCATATCGATGGTATTCGATTCGGCTCTGAGGTCCAAAGATTCCGAGTTTGTCGATCCGGGGCCGCCGATCCGTCGCCCTTATACCCTCAGCACCCCGACCCCGATTTCTCCTCTTCGGCGGGCGACCGGAGAGAATACAGAGGTCTTCGATACGGTTCAATGTACCTCGTGCCATAATCCCCACCAAGTGGACTTCCCGAAGTTTCTGCGTGCCAACCGATTTCAGTCGATGACGTTCGCGAGCACGCAGGCCGAGAAGAGCGCAGGTGCTTCAAGCCCGACCGGGTCGCCTCAGCCGGGGCAGACCATTATCTGTCTTTTCTGCCACGATAAGCCCGGATTCCCCTATAATGCCGCCGAATTGACGACCCATATCGGGGACCGCCAAACAGGGGTCTTTGACGAAACCCGCCTAAAACCCGGCAGGACCGATCTGCATGCGAGCGAAACGCCAACCGTCGCAGAGAGGGCGTGCCTCGGTTGTCACGATCCCCATACCGTTCAGGGAGCGGTGCGCATTCTTCGAAACGGGGCAGACGCCTTCGGCAACACGGCCATCGAGGAGACCTGTTACCAATGCCATCAGCCGCAGGCGACGTCGATCCTACAGCCTCACCTCCCCACGTCGGCCCCCGACATTCAATCGCAGTTCTTCAAGGACCGGGAGGGAAATGGAAACCATGGGCAGGACGGCGGTACGGGGACCGGAAGCGCCATGAACATGAGGCTCGGCCTGGGACACCAACCTGTCTTCACCGACCTGCCCCGGGAAGGTGTCTTGTTGGGAGCGGATAACTGCCGGCCTTCTTATTTCGGCGGACGCAGCGGGAGCAACGCCTGCGCAGACCCCGCCCCGAATGGTAATAAGGTTCCGACGGAGCACGCCCCGCCGACACCCGACACCCTGCACGTCGAGTGCGTCGATTGCCACAATATGCACCGGGTCAATCGGAGAAACCGCTTCCGCGGCATGCCGGGAATCACCATCGATCAGCGGCTGGTGGCTCAAAATCTCCAGCAAGTGGATGAGCGGCGCGAGCCCTATATCTATGAGGTCTGCCTCCGATGCCATGGGGGGACCTTTAACAACCATATCCAGGAGCAGCTCTTCGCTGCGCTCGGCACCGGAAAGCTTGTGCAGGCCCGAGGCAATAACCCGTTAAACCCCGGTCGCGGGGTCAGTGGCAGCGGGAGCAACAAGCGTAAGGAGTTCGACCCGACCTCCATTCCCTTCTACCGAGAGAACTTTAAGACGATTTTGAACCCGGGAACCGGCACCGAATCGATGATCCCGGTCGCCCCACCGACCTTGAACACCGCCTTCCATCCGGTGGTCCAGCCCGGGAGAAACCAGTCGGGTGTGTTGAACAACTACACGAACAACATCGGCGCCCCGACCCTCCAGGGCCAACTCCTGGGGGTCCTTGGGTTAAGCCGTCTGAACACTATCCACTGCACCGACTGCCACAATACCGATCTGTTCGGTACCTTTGCGGGTTCCCCGCCGGCTCCCCCGACGTTCAATTCCGCCAATTTTCCGTCGCATATCAATTTTCCGGACTACCCGGGACCGATCACGTTTGACGACACCCGCGGTACGGCCTATCGGCGTCCCACAGATCTTCCGCCGAGTATTCCGATTGATCCCACCGGAACGCAGCAGGCGAGCCTCAATGATCCCCGCACGCCTCAGGGACCTCACGGCTCGATCTATCGGAGAATTCTCCGGGGGAATTATGATACCAATATCGGGACCGCAACGACTAAGCCTTCGGGAACCTCGGGGACCCCGCCGAGCAGCTATAATCCGCAAAATTTTGCGATCTGTTTCAACTGTCACTCCGAACAGGCTTTTATCACCCCCTATTTCGAAGATCCGAGCGCCGGGGCAATCAACGGCAATTGTCAGCAAATCAACGGGACGTTTATCCCTCCGAAAACACGGCTGACCAATTTCTATCGATGTACCACGACCTCCATCACCGGAGGTCTCGGTTCTCCCGCCCCCAATCTGCACTTTCTCCACCTGGTGGTCCGAACCAATGCACGCTGTCATGAGTGCCATAACAACGTCCACAGCAACGTAGAAGCGGGAAATACGCTTTACATCGACCTGAACGGACTTGAGAAGGATAACCCCGGCCACAGTAAAGATACCCATCTGCTGAATTTTCAGCCGAATGTCATCAAATCCAATCTTCGGCCCAATCTCTTGGGTCCCGTTTGGGGAAACGGTGCGGTCGTCAATGCCGATGATTATGCCGCTGGACATAAGGGACCTGGCTGTGCCCTCCGATGCCACGGCTTTGACATGAGGCACAACACCGACGCCCACTCGGTGATCAATGGAGATAAATAATCGCCATGCGCGGCCTCGGGATCGCCTTAAGCTTGGTCGCCGCCATGGTCGTTTTAGCCTGGCTCGCCCCCGCGACCGAGCCCCCTCCCATGCGGGAGGGAATGGTCCTCGTCCCCTCGGGGCGATTTATTATGGGAAGTGATGAGGTGGAAGGTAAACCGGCTGGGGCTGAACTGGGCCTTCACAAGCCTCCTTATCTTGACGAGCACCCGCGGCGCACCCTCTTTCTACACCGTTATTTCATCGACCCATACGAGGTCACCAACATGGAATACTCTCGGTTTGTCCTGGGCGATCGGCGCCCGTCCCCTCCCCATTGGAAAGGGGGTGCTGTCCCCGCAGGCGAAGAGAAATATCCAGTGGTGAATGTCAATTGGTACGAGGCGAGGGACTACTGTCTATGGGCGGGCAAACGCCTCCCCACAGAGTCGGAATGGGAAAAGGCCGGCCGCGGACCCGAAGGGAACCTCTACCCTTGGGGAAATGGCTTCGATCCCTCCCGCGGGAATGTGGGGCAGGCGGGACGCGGCGGCTCGGTTCCGGTGGGAAGCTATCCCCTGGACAAGAGCGTCTACGGGGTTTACGATCTCGCGGGAAATGTGATGGAATGGACCGCCGACTGGTATGAGCCGTACCCCGGGAGCGATTATTCCAGTGAGGAATTCGGAGAACAGTTTCGTGTCGCCCGGGGAGATGCCTTCGGGAGCAGCGGCCACTATTATCTCTCGCTCTTCACCCGTCTGACCTACCGCCAAAACGTAGCCCCCGAAGAACGATACCCGTTTCTCGGCTTCCGTTGCGCCCTGGATGGATAGCGCCGAAGCTCGGGCGAAAGCCGAGGAGAGCGACGAACCTCCTGCGGCTTCGCCGGGAGAAATCCCGCCTCCACAAGAGGTCGGGCATCGGCATCGGGGAGGCCGACGCGCCGAGGCGTCTCGGAAAGGTCCACGTGAAACGGACGGAGTTCAGTTTTACCTTGACATGGTGAGCCGTTTTTTAAATAATAGCCTGTCTTAGAAGGATGAAGATGCGGCCTCGTCCCCTTGGGATCGATCAGCTTGTGAAGCTCGCTCCCGTCTTGATCACCCTTCTGCTGACCTGCGGCTGTACCAAACTAAACTCCCAGAAGCTGCCTGCGTTCCAGGCTGCTCCTCCCCTCTCCTCGCTGGGGCGCCTTTATATCGCCAATAGCGGACAGGGAGACCTCCTAGTCTTCAATCAAGCGGTCCGGGCGGTTGGAAACCTTCCCCCTGATGAACTGATTTCGACCGGGAATGTGGGCGCCATCGGGCTTTTCCTCGATTCGACGCACGACAGGCTTTATGCCGCTGACGTTCAGCAGAACGCCATCCGGATCCTCGAAGGGGCGAGCCGAATGACTTCGGTGACGTCTCCTTCGGCGTGCGCCGCCTCCGGCGCGCTCATCGCGCCCTGCGTGCGAACGATTTCAGGGTCTCAAACGCAACTCAATCGCCCGTTTGGCGTTTTTGTTGATGTTGCAGCCGACCGTCTCTATGTCTCCAATACCAATATCGGAACGACCTGTTTCGCCACGAATGCCGCCGGATTGGTTCCTGCGTGTCAGGCGTTGCAGATTCAGAGCGTCAAGCCGGGATTTGTCCTGGTCTTTGATGATGTGAGCGGTCTTTCCGGAAACGTGGCTCCCAGCCGCAGCCTTAGCGGATCGGCCTCGACCCTGGACTATCCCCGGGCTCTTTCCGTGGATACCGCCCATGACCTCCTCTATGTCTCCAACATGGAGCATAACTCGATTGTCGTTTTCTCGAATGCCTCGACCCTCAATGGAGACCAGGTCGCGCCTTTTAAGATTATTGAACCCCCGACACCCCGGACCGAGGATCAGACGTGCAGTCAGAGCCTGAGTTGCTTGAGCAACCCATTCGGTATTTTTCTCGATCAGGCGAATGATCGGCTCTATGTGGCCAATACCGGGCTGAATCAACCGTCGATCCTGATCTTCGAGCACGCCAGCACCCGGAGCGCCAATGCCCCTCCCGAGCGCGTCCTGACCGGAGACATCACCCGTATCGCCGACCCGGTCGGAGTCACTCTCGACGCGGAGGGCACCCTCTACGTGGCCAACCAAGGCGTTGTTTCCTCGAGAGTCCTCCTGGTCGCCTCCGGGCAATCGACTGGATCGAACTCGGCCAACACCTTCAACGATGCCAACGCCTCATATATACCCAATCAGTTTGTCGGACTCACGCTCAGGCTTAACGGCGGGACGGGTGCGGGACAGTCCGGGACGATCGTCTCGAACACCTCCACCCAGTTCACGATTGCGGGCACATGGTCTGAGCTTCCCGATTCGACCACGCTCTACCAAGTGACGCAGCAGACTCAGGTCTCCGCCCCGCCTCTGGAGTCGGTCGTCGTGTTTCACAACTTCGATAACCGGTGTAAGACCTCCGCGCTCGGAGGTTGTGGACTCCAACCCGATCAATTCATCCAAGGGGACGCCACGCTATTGGCCGACCCTGCCGGAGTGGCCGTCGACGCGGAGAAAGGACTCGTCTACGTTGCCGAGGGGACCGGCAATACGATTACGATGTATGGCCTGACCGGAAATATCTCCCCCTCGCAGATCAATGAATCCGGGAAGCTCCCCACGACGGGGTTAAATCCGACCCAGCTTGACGCGCCGGCGGGGATTTTTTATGACGCTCCCCATGACCGTCTCTTCGTCGCGAATTACAACGGGAGTATTGAGGTCATCGCGCCGACAAACCAGAACGAGGGGGCGATCCTCGTCTGGGAAAATGTCAGCCAAACCGCCTTTGCCCAGACGCCTCCCACTTGGTGGATCGACGGCGGAGGGAGCCTGATCCGACCGGAGGGGGTATTCGTGGATGATACCCGAAATCAATTGATTGTGTTGAGCCAGGGACCCTTCGGAATCGGGAACTTAACGTCCTTCGATCTCCTTCCCACACTTCTCCCGAACCCGCCGCCTGCCGGCGGGAGCCAGGTGCTTCCGACGCTCTGGAGCGTCGCTGGACTTTCGAGTCCTCTTGCCCTTGCGGCGGACCCCTCACGGGGGAGGGTCTATGTCTCTTTTGATGATCCGTTCGACGATATCCAGATATTCAGCAGCCTGGACGGAACGGCCGTCAACAGTGTTCCGATCACGAGCAGCAATGCCGCCTTTCCGATCAGCCGTCCTTTTGGTTTGGCCGTTGATCCGACGCGGGATATTCTTTATATCTCCAATTTGAGCAGACAGAGCATTCTGGGATTTCAAGGGGCGAGCACCCTCAATGGACCGATCTCCCCCAACCTGATCCTATCTGGAAGCGCAACCCAAATCTCACTGCCCGAGGCGATCGCCGTTGATCCCTCGGCCGACCGCCTGTTCGTGACGAATACCGGGAATCAGAGCATCGTGACGTTTAACCACATCAGCACGACGCTCTCGAGTTCCTCCTCCGGAGCGATCAACCTGACTCCCACGGGGATAATCCAGGGTCCGTTGACAGGGTTGAACTATATCCCGAGCACGGGCACGTCGGCTAATTTTAACGGAATCTATGTCGATTCGTCCTCCGGGGAGACGATCTATACCGCTGAACCCTTTCTGGCCTCCGATTCCAACTGTCCCGCGGCCGGCACTCCCTTTTGCGGCGCCTTCCTGGTCTTCGGTTTAAAGGGGAACATCGCTCCGTCCGCGGTCATCGGAGAATCGAGCGGATCTTTTGGAGTGGTCGCGGGAAATTTGGCGGAGGCCGTTGATGGGAAAAGGGACATTCTTTATATCGCAAACCGGGGTGGAGATTCCGCTTCCGATGATCAAGTCTTCGCGCTCACCGGAGCAAGCTCAGCGGGGGTTGCGAGCACACCCAGGCTGATACTCTGCAGTCCCCAAGCGACGTCCTCCCCCTGCCCCAATACAGGGCTCAACAATCCTCAAGGGATTGCGCTCGACCCCGTGAACGACAGACTCTACATTGCCAATGGGGCCGCAGGAGGGGGTGCGGGAACTCTACCGAATACGATTTTGGTTTTTAATCAGGCGAGCCTGCTTTCGGGGAACACCTCGCCGTCGTGTACTTTCTCCGACCCGCAGCTTAACGATCCAAAAGGCCTGGCCCTGGACAGCGCGGACAATGAACTCTTTGTGGCAAACAGTGGTGGAGGAAACATCCTGGTTTTTCCGGCGGGTTGTTCTTCCGCAACCACCGTGACCTCCGCATCGACGACCCTGACCGATCCGAGCCTCGCCGGGGTCACGGGTGTTGCAGTCGACCCGGACAAAGGTATTCTCTATGCCGCGGTCGGGAAACAGAGCCCCCCAGGACAGGCCGCTACCTTGGGAAATATCGTCATCTTTAATAATCAAGACAAACCCACATTGATTTTCGGCCAAGCACCGCAGAATCCCGATCTAAGCCCCTCCTATTTTACATTCAACAATCCCTCGGCCATTTTTCTTGATACGGTGAATAACATCCTCTACGTCACCGACGCCGATCAAAACGCGCTCTACGTTTTTGAAGATGCAGATCGGATCAATGCGGGCACCCTCCCGTCTCGTGTCCTCGCCGGTCCCGTGACCACCCTCGGTCAGCCAAGCGGAGTCGCCGTTGATGCCTCGCATTGATCTCGCTCAGGCGCGCAAGCGGGCGGGAGGGGTGGTCCTTCTCGATCGTGAATCCCTTCTTTTCGGGGCTCTGTAGATTCAGGTGCGGACCAGGAGGTTATTCCGTCATCTTGCTGAGGCCCAGCCACGTGCCGAACCACTTGTTTCCTTCGGCGTCGAATGCAATCGAGAACACGTTGTTGTCAATCAGTCCATCGGCGGTCGTATAGGTCTTCCAGGTCCTTCCGTCAAACTTGGATACGCCGTTTTCCGTCCCCGCCCAGAGGATTCCTTTTGCGTCAATTTCGAGCGCATGGATAAAATTCCCGGAGATGGTCCCTTTTCCGGCGGTGTAAGTCACCCAGGTTTTCCCGTTAAAGCGAGAGAGTCCCGCTCCCCAGGTTCCAATCCATTTATTGTCCGCCTGGTCGATGGCGATGTGCAGTACGAAGTTTGGATTCGCGAGGCGGTTCTCTTTTCCCTCCGACCGATGATGCCTTCCTTCAGCATAACCCGTTGCCCCCTCTTTAGGGGGCGATTCGTTTACCTCGGCGCCGAGGCCGTCCCGATGCGTATAACCGGTCCAATGTCGACCATCAAATCGGCTGACTCCACCTTCGGTTCCAAACCAGAATACGCCATTTCGATCTTTGGCGATTGAATAAACCCACTTGTCGAGCAGACCGTCTTGCTGTGTGTAAGTCCTGAATGACCTACCATCGAAATGACTCACTCCTTTCCATGTAGCAAGCCAGAGCGTTCCGTCGGAATCGAAAAAAATGTCATAGACCCAAAGATCTCCCAATCCACTGCCGGACGGATAAACGGACCAGTCTTGGCCGTAACTGATCTTGCCGCTGCCATAAGGGGTGAATACGGTCCATTGGTGGCCGTCAAAACGGGAGAGACCTCCTCCGTAGGTGCCGATCCACTTGTTTCCCTGGGCGTCGACGGCGATCTTGTAGATTCCGTTTGATAGAAATCCGCCCGTTGAACCCGCGGTAAAAATCTCGTGCTGATCGATGGTTTTGGTGTTATACCGAATGACTCCGTTGGCCATCCCGAGCCAAAGATCATCGCCGTCCAACGCGAGACTCTTGACGTTCGCGTCGGTTTCAAAGTTAGAAAATCGGGGTGGTGGGACAGTTTTAAGAGGCAAATTCGAAGGGGCGCGAGAACAGGCGACCAGGAGAAACGAGAGAAATAAAATGAAACGAACTCTAAATCTCATTCCGATTGACGTGCCTTCGCCTAAGAGATCAACCGGCCGTATTTTATAAGACGCTTTCCGAAATTTCAAGCCGTCAAATAACATACCGATGGCCCCGCCTGCAAGCGGCGCTCGATCGATTTCCTTCGCAAGAGGGCGACCCGATCCCCGGGCGCCCCTCCAGGGGTTTTGTGATGCGTCGTTCTTCCCGGATCACAAAACGGTCTTTCCAGTGGACGAGCGAGCCCATAAATCGGTCCGAACCCAGAACGTGTCCCCGTCCATCTTTCCCGGTTGCAATAGCCGCTCTGACCGGAGTAACCTGTTCGGTAGGAACACTGCCGCGCTTTGGGGAGGCACCCTTTCGCGGAAGTAAGCCCCGATCGAGACCGGGAAGAAGGTGTTCAGAGCCTGATGCAATCCCTTGCTCCCTCGGGGCCCGTGCCGAGCTCTGTTTGAGGATGGCCGTTAGACCGGGCGTCCGAATCACTCTTTAGGATGAGCCTATGAATCGCAGAGAGGCCGCCGGACGGATCCTCGAGGGACCCGTTTTTTGATCCTCAGGAATGCCGGTTAGATCGGAGGAACACTCCAGCGCTCAATCCCGGTGTCGGTAGGGTTTTGCAAGGGGTTTGGCGTTTGCGGGCGGACCGATATAGAAAAGTTTGAGGGCAGCGGCGAAGTCGTGGCATGAAATGGCGAGGGTATTTGAGCCCTTTTGTGGAAACCGAGCTCAACTTGGTAGAGATCTTTTCGAAAAAGGAGAAGAGACTCAGAAGACAACCCAGGAGAACCGAGAATGAAACCCAAATTCGAAACGGTCGGCCAGATCCGACAGGGGAATCCGCTCTTTGCATATGAAGACAGTTCGGTTTTTGATGTGGCGACCGACTTGTTACACAGCCGCTTTACGGGGATGCCCGTCGTCGATGCGGATCGTCATGTCCTTGGCGTGGTGAGCGAGCAGGACATCCTGCGTGCTTTACGGGGACCCCGGTCCCTCGAGGAGATCACGGTCAAAGAGATCATGACCAAATCCCCGATTGTGGTTCAAGAGAAGACGACTCTCGAGGAGGCGAGTAAAATCATGGAAGATGGCCACCTCCACCGTCTGCCCGTGGTTGAAGATCGGGTGCTCGTGGGGACGCTGACCCGGCACGATCTCATTCGAGCCTGGCTTGGATTAAGTGTGGAACTCTAACTGAAAGGACTGAAAGGACCGTAGGGGGGCTTTCCGGTGAAGGTGCCGAGAAGCTCTCCTACGAGAAAAAACCGGGTTTCCCCGCTTGCTCCATGAGAGGAGAGAGGGAAGCCGGTTTCCCGTTCGATGAATCGGCGCCCGCAGCGGTTCAATTGAACCTGGCTGGCCATCGAGAAATGGATGGGGCGCTTCGAGAGGAATCAAAAAAAATCCGCTGCCCGCTTACCGATGTGGCTGCAGAGCACCGATCTGCCGTTCGGCGGCACGGAGAGCGGAAATGAGATCGGGATAAACATTCTCCTCCCCAAGCTGCTCGATCAGTTTTGCGTGTGCCAATTTATAGGTCACGCGTTCATTGGCTTCGCAAATAAGAATTCGGGTTGATCGTCTCTGAAATTGCCGGACCATTTCGCCGAATCCATGCATGGCGGTCGCATCGATGAACGGGACCTTCCCCAGTCTGATGATGAGGACCTTCACGCCCTCATGCAGACCGGAAAGTGTCCGCTCAAACGTTTCGGCGGCGCCGAAGAAGAAGGGCCCATTGATGGAATAGACTTGAACTCCAGGAGGGATGTGAACCTTTCCCAGGTCGGGATCCATTCCGACGTTTTTCTCGGCATCCATTTCCTCGATGTGGACCGACTCGGACATGCGTTTCATAAAAAGCAGCGCCGCCAGAATCACCCCGACGTTGACCGCAATAACCAGATCCGCAAAGACCGTCAGGAAGAACGTAATAAGCAGTACGATAACGTCATTACGCGGCCCGCTGCGAACCAAATCAATGAAATGCCTGAGTTCGCTCATATTATAGGCCACCACAAAGAGAATGGCGGCGAGCGCGCAGAGAGGGATGTAGATCGCGTAAGGGGCGAAGAGAAACAGAATCAATAACAACGTCGCCACATGGGTAACGCCGGCCAAGGGGCTGCTGGCGCCGTTACGGATACCGGTGGCGGTCCGGGCGATTGCACCGGTTGCGGCGAATCCGCCGAATAGAGGCGCCACGATATTGGCCGCGCCCTGGCCAATCAGCTCCTGATTTGAATCATGCCGAGCTCCGGTCATGCCGTCAGCGACCACGGCCGACAGGAGGGATTCGATTGCCCCTAACATGGCAATGGTCATCGCGGGCCCCAGCAGTTCAATCATGTGGCTGAAATTGACCTTCGGGAGACTGAATCCGGGCACCCCTTTGGGGATGCTGCCGAAGGCAGTGCCGATGGTTGCCACGCCATCGAATTTGAAAGCGACTTGGAGTCCGGTCACTGCAAGCATGGCAATCAGAGGGCTCGGTACTTGTTTAATGATTCTGGAAGCAAAGATGACCAGTAAAAGACCGATCAGCGCGAGGCCGGTTGTCTGCGGGTGCAGGTGGGGCAGGGCCTCGAGCATATGCCAGAACTTCTGATGGAAATGTTCTGCGGACTCCTCGGGATGAAGGCCGAAGAAGTCCCTCCACTGTCCGACCCAGATGACGACGGCGATTCCAGCGGTAAAACCGACGACCACCGGGTACGGAATGAACTTAATGATGGTCCCCAGCCTCGCCAGACCCATTGCGAGCAATATGGCTCCCGCCATCAGGGTCGCGATCTGCAATCCATCGATGCCATATTTCGCGGTGATTCGGGAGAGGATCACGATAAAGGCGCCCGTGGGTCCTCCGATCTGAACGCGGCTACCGCCAAACAGGGAGATCAATAGGCCCGCGACAATGGAGGTGTAAATGCCTTGCTCCGGTTTTGCCCCTGACGCAATTGCGAAGGCCATGGCCAAAGGAAGGGCGACAACGCCCACCACGACTCCCGCAAGAAGGTTTTGTGAGATATGTTCCTTGCGAAACAGGCCGGCCTGCCGAGCCTCAAGAAAAGCGATCATACAGATACCTTGCCTCCTATGCGTCAGCGGGTTTTCCCGGGGAGAGACCCGGGGAAATGCTTTTCTCGACCCTGGACCCGATCGGCTTTTCGGGATCGGCCGAGAGGGCACCCATTGAAAAGTGAGATCAATATCGAAGATCGCGCCGCGACATCGAGGAAGACGCACTCTCCGTCGTTCTGCGAGCATGTTCCAGAATATGCCGGAAAGGTCCTCAGTTTGCGCCGGTCTATTTTTCTGGGGAACCGTCACAGATCGAGTTCTGCCGGAGCTGCGCGGATACGGGGGGACTCAAAGGATTCCCTTCAGGAGCCCGGAGTTGGGCCTCTATGCAGATCCGAGGGGACAGCGGGTCCTCAGAGGCGGAGGATGCCGTGCCCTTCCGTGGAGGCGGAAAGCCGGGATCGGTGAAAGGGAGATCGCAAACAAGGATCGGGACCAGATCACGCACCTCGGCTTCGACAAGAACCGCTCGATTGAGCCCGACTATAAAGGCACCTGAGCCGAAAATCGATGAGCTGAATCATAACATAAGGTGATTTGAATCGTAAAGCGCCTCGACTGGAGTTCTGGACGATTCATTCCCCGGGATGACCCTTGAAACAGGGATGCCGGTGCGACGTCGAAAACAGATCCGATGTGTGATGACAACCGGCCGCCATTGATCCGTGCTTAAAAAATAATTACAATGAGTGGCGGAAAAGGAAAACGGGCGACTGGACCGGAAACAAACTCTCCCCACCTTTTTTTCCTCCAGCGGGGGGGAGTGCGATCAGGTTCGAGTGAGCTGCTCTCACAGCGTTTGGCGTTATCGAAGGGAAGGAGGAATACCGTGGCGGGAAAGCCCATAGGCACATCGGTGATTGCATTTTTCCTGGGGACGGTTTTGGCAGGATGCACCTCCTTCGGTTCATTGGGATTCGTTATGAAGAGCTCCGCTGATCCCACACTGATTCTTCATTCCGGAGCAACCTATGAAGAACTCGGATCGGTTGAGGGGAGGGCGTGCCGCTTTCTGGCTTTGGCGCTGGTGCCCTGGGGAAACTCCAATTTTCAGACCGCGGTGGATATTGCCCTTTCAGAAAAAGGGGGAGATGCTTTGGTGAATGTGAGTGAATCGAGCAGTCTCTACGGTTTTATCCCGGTCTACAATTTCCTGAGCTACACCTGTACGACGGTCAAAGGAATTGCGATCAAAATTCAGAAACCCACCTTAAAATGAGAGCGTGATGGCTCGAAGGCTCTAGAGATCAGCGTGGGGACGAGCTTGGAAGGGAGCTGTAGCCAATCCCGCCTCCGCAGCCACATCCAGCGCGATCCCGGACCAATCAAGGTTTCCCCAGCCCTTGTCAAGGGTGGCCAGCAATCGGTCACGCAACAGATTGGCAAGCGGCATCGGCATGTTAGCCATTTTTGCGGTATCCAGAACCAGGCGGATATCTTTAAGGCCGAGCGACACCCTGAATCCGGCAGGCTCAAATTTACGATATGCGATCAGTTCAGAATAAATCCGATAAGCCGGAGAGTTAAACAGGGTCTTTGTGAAAAGCTCGGCCACTGCGACCCGATCGATTCCCTCTTTCTCTCCCAGCGCGAAGCCCTCAGCGAGCGCCTCCATTGCCGAAGCCAAGAGGAAATTTCCGATTAATTTGACCACATTGGAGGCCCCTGGATCTTCGCCGAAATCAAATACCCCTTGACCCAGGCTGTTTAGCACCGGGGCGACCCGCTCCTTCGGCTCCCGCTCACCCGACACGCAGATCCATAGCTTTCGAGCCTCCGCGGCTTCAGGGCGTCCGAACACGGGAGCGGCAACATATCGCACCTGACGTTTCCGATGATGATCGGCAAGACGACGTGCGAGGGCCGGCGAAATACTGCTCATCGATAGGTGGATGCCATCGGGCCTAAGCCGCTCGACAAAGTCCGGGTCACCAGAAACCACACTCTCAAGTGCAGCGTCATCCGAGAGCATGGTAATTGCCACCCCGCCCGGTTCTACCGCCTGACTTGGACGATCGACCAGACCGGCCCCCTTTGTAACCAGGGCTGCTGCCTTTTCCGGCGTTCGGTTATAGACGTTCAGGACAAACCCCTGCGCGATGAGAGTGTTTGCCATTGGCCGGCCCATGTGTCCCAAGCCGATAAAGCCGATTTTTTTCGTCATCATATCCACCCCCTGAACATTGGACACGGATTTTGAGAGTTCGATGCTCTCGCCCGTCATGCCGGTGGTCACGTCCTGGCTCGGACCTGTGTTCCCTGTTTCAGGGTTCCCGGCCATGGATCACACGCGGGCTCCTGGGATCCAATCGGAGGCTGGCGCGAGAGACCCAATCGGCCCGTTCGTGTCGGACGTCACCATATCTTATTTTGATAAAGTTCCGAGTAAGCTCGCAAGCCCCCTGAATAGGGAACGCCGGCCCGAGAGATGGAGATCGGCCGCCATCGATTGGAACGATGTCGGGTCAGCATAGGAGGGATTAAGCGATCGGGTCGCTCCGCTATCTGCCTGCGCGCTGACGGTAAAACGGTCCTCTCAGGGGTGTTTGAGAGAGAGGTGACCCTGAATATGCCACGGCCGGCGCGACCCGGCGAGATCCCTCTCGCGATCGAGCTAACCGATCTCTCGGTCGTTGCTGCCGAATTGAACTTTGCTTTCCCCTTTTTTGGCGATGTAAAGGGCGCGATCGGCGACGTGAATCAAATCTTTGACTTCCCGGCCGTGCTCCGGATAAAGGGCGATGCCGATGCTCAGATCGAGGGGGAGATGAATATGTTCGCTGATCTGCTTTACCCCTCTTCGAATGCGGGTGGTGGTCACCCGAATGCCATCTCGGGTCGCCTTTGGAAGAACGACCACGATTTCATCTCCTCCCCAGCGAAACACGAGATCGGTTCCACGCGTGGAATCCTGGATCAGTCTGGCGACCCGCTGTAACACCTCATCTCCAGTCTGATGCCCCTTGCTATCGTTAACCTTCTTGAAATAGTCGAGGTCACACAGCAGGATCGCTAAGGAGCACTGGTTTCGATCGGCCCAGGAAATCTCCTGTAGGATCCGGTGGTTAAAATAACGGCGGTTATAAAGCCCGGTGAGAATATCGTGCATTGCCTCTTCTTCGAGGGCCTGGGCGGCTTTTTTGCGCTCGGTGATATCACGAAAGCTGAGCACCCGACCCACCGGAGCCCCTCCAATCTTTTGCGGTCTCGAATATCGCTCGATTACTCTGCCATCTGTGAATTCTAGAAGGTCGATGCTTTCGATTTCGGGGTCCGAAATGATCTCTCCCGCCTTTTGCAGAAAGGCCGCCGGGTCCTTTAATTGATCGACCATGAAAGCGCTGACCTTGTTGTTATTCCGAGTGGTGATCAACGACTCAGGAATACGCCATATCTGCAGAAAGCGTTGGTTATAGCTGGTTATTTTCCCCGTGAGATCGAAGACGAGGATGCCGTCCGCGGTTGATTCCAGTGTGGCCTCATGAAGAGAGAGTGCTTTTTTGAGCTCTTCCTCGAACTCTTTTCGGTCCGTGATATCCTGGGTGATACCGATGACCCGCACTGCCTTTCCCGTTCCGTCGTCATAAGGGTGCCCCTGCGTTTCTACCCACCGGACCTTTCCGTCCGAACGGATGATCCGGAAATCAACCCGATACGGGAGGATCTTCTGGAGGGCGTCATCGATCGCCTGTTTCACCTTCTCCCGGTCCTCCGGGTGAACCACCTGGATGAAGGTCGCAAAGCCCTTTTCTGAAAGGGAACAATCGGTACCCCAGACGTCGTGAAAGTGTCCGCTGCGGATGACTTGATCGATTTTAACGTTCCAGTCCCATGTGTACATGCGGGCGGCGCTGATGGCCATGCGGAGCCGCTCCTCGCTCTCTCGAAGTGCTTTCGTCGCCGATGCTCGTTCGGGAGTTTCCTGCAACAGGCCCACGACGAATTCCACCGAGCCGTCGCCCTGGCGCACGGACTTCACCGAGATGGTGCCGTGGACTGCCCTTAGATCTTTACGGATGAACCATTTCTCTGCCGGATCGTTCTCCCCCGCCACGGCGCGGCCAAAACGGATCAGGTCGGCCGTCAGGTCTTCCGGATAGGTCAACTGCGCCCACTTCATCCGCAGCAGCTCATCGCGCTCATATCCTAAGATCTCGCAAAATTTGTCGTTGGCTTCGATAATATCGCGGGTCTCTGAGGTGACGACGACGCCGATCAGCCCCAGTTCAAGACAGCCTCGAAAGCGCTCGATGGATCTGGCAGTCTGGTTTCGTTCGGTGATGTCAATGAAGGTAATCACCGATCCGATGAGAACTCCGTTTTGCAATACAGGGACGGCCCAAAACTCGACGGGCAACCGGGTTCCATCCGAACGACATAACTGCACATCGCTCCCATGCGATGCCTCTCGGGCAGAAAACGCCTGGGGGTTTCTACACTCCTCAATCCGGCAAGGGGCCCCGTCGGTCCGGGTATGGTGAACTAAGGCGTGCATGTTTTTTCCGATCAGGTCAGAGACTGATCGATAACCCAACAGGCGAAGACAGGCGACGTTGCAAAAGGTGCAATTTCCTTGAAGATCAAGGCTGTAAATTCCAGCCGCAGTGGAATCGAGCGCCATCTGCGCCCGCATCTGGCTTTCCTGCATAAAATTCTCCGTCCGGTCTTCACCGGTATTAAGCTGAGGATCCATCTCCAACGAACTTCCCCAAAACGGGGCGCCATTCTCCCCTGCGGTCTCCGGCCGCTGAGACCCGAAATCCATGAGAGCAAGGTGCGAATTTGGGGGAGGATTCTCTTCTCGCTGTGCAATGAGAATTCCCTCTCAGTGTGATGCCGGTAGATTTCCGGATTGAGCCCTTTCGGACTCGATCCGAAATTCTCCAGAGGGTGCGAATTCAATCCCGGGAGGAATTGGATCGAGTCTTTTCGGCCCGAGGCCTCATGTTCTAATTCTAGTGCTCAGCGGGCGTGAACTGTGCGGAGGGTGGCGCCCAGGGGAAAGTCGGTATTGGGCATGACGGAAGAGACCTCACTGCGTCGGCGCTCGGAGCGGATGACGGAACCCGGTGACTCGATCCACGGGTATTCTTCGCTTACCAGAATCGATTTTCAGAGAACGTTTGGCTTGCAAGCGGACTCTGTATATCATGGAGCCTTAGTCAATATCAACTAAGAAAATCGAGGGAATGGCCGTTCGGAACCCTTCCCGTGGTCCCCCTGGTTCGGGGCCTCGGCGGTTCATTCTACAGGTTTCAAATGACAGAGCATGAATTCAACCTATTGTTATTCCACTCGAACATAATGATATCCGTCCCTTAGCGTGTCGATGGAAGCGCATCACCCGCTGCCGCATACATGAATAACACTAAGGCTAAGTAAGTATCTGGACCCATTGGGCCGATGGTGTCCTAGACCAGTCCATGGAGCGCATGAGCGCTCCCATTTCTAGAGAATTCATAATTGGACCGCGACCGTATCTGGAAAAGCTTCCGGCAGTGTGCCATCTATTAATAATGTGATAATGTTCACGGCCAGCGCAACCCGCAACCGGTTAACGGAATAATCGGGAGCTCGCGGTAGGGATACGCATTGCTGCCCCCCCACCCAGATCCCGGCGTAGGTGCTTAACTCTATCCGACTTCCGCAGAGCGGGTTCTGAGCGGGGAACCACGCACAAACGGCCTCACGCGGTAAGCCTCGAGCATCTACCGAGCCCAAGGTTCAGGATAAAGCCGGGAAATTCAAGCGGCAACCCGAAGGTTTATTTTCATCGTTGGTTCGACGCCGTTTTGCCGCAATTCGTCGGTTCGATGGTCGATCAAAAAGATAATATAAGACACGGGATAGAAATTAAGCCTTGCTTTTTAGTTTGAAATCGTTTGCCTTCAGAAAAGCACGGATTTCGTCGGACGTGTTCAGGAGCTTGGACCTTTCTCAAGAAACCGCTGGTGGATCTTCCGCCTTACCCGGGAAAGGGCCGTCCGCCAAGCCTACCGCGCGTGACGAAAGGCAAGGCGCACCGGGTCGCCGCGATCGCCCGATGGAAGAAATGCCCTTGGAGAGAAGTCGTTCTGGCCGAAGGGGCAAAAGGGCCAATTCGAGCGCGGGTTGCCTGCTTGAGCGTCTATCCCTCGCGGGAGGGTTTGCCGAAGGAGTCCGCCGTTTGGCTCTTCTTGAGACGCACCGAGGACGGACAGGTCAAATACGCCCTCTCCAATGCTCCGCAAGACACCCCTCTTGGCGACCTCTGCGAGGCGGCGACCCTGCGCTGGCCGATCGAGCAGTGCTTCTCCAGGATGGAAAAAGCCAAGTCGGCATGGACCATTATGAGCATCGCTCCTGGC
>Ga0070733_10000173_pt1 | contig 59253 bp, 59 predicted proteins | sample Coa_R1_9_FD_66450 | JGI IMG/M metagenome (GOLD analysis project Ga0070733, IMG submission 66450) | Surface soil microbial communities from Centralia Pennsylvania, which are recovering from an underground coalmine fire - Coalmine... | ecosystem: Environmental > Terrestrial > Soil > Unclassified ... | reverse complement strand
CGTCAGCAGCGCAGCCAGAGCCCAAAGAGCGCGCCGGGATGGTTTCGTATTTGAAGCGTGCATACTCGATTCTCCTTCGGGTTGGATGGATCCCAGAGTTTCGAAGTGGTGCTGCGGGTCTGGCGTCGCGCCCATCTTTTTTTCCCTGGAGGCGTCGGACAGTGGCGTCTTTTCCCCGCTCCGGTCCACTGCGGCAATAGCGCGGGGCTGTGGTAGGGCTTATGGTTTTATGCCGTCGTAGTTCCTTGAAATTTTTGGCGAAACTCGATGGTCCGACAGACTTTCGACAGGCGGGACCGACCTCGGCGAACGCGCTGTCCGAAGTCGTGCTGGAGCGCTGCTAGCGCGGATCACGGTATGTCGGAGGACGAGCTCGTTCACGCACCTGGATCAAACGCGGACGTGATTGCGCCAGGCGTTGGTCGATGGGGCGGCGCGAACGTCATTCACTCGCGCGACGTGTTGGCTCCAGCACACAGGAAATCCCACATCTGCGGCTTCTCAAGTTATCATCCTAATGAGGGCCGATCTCAAAGCTCTAAGCTCCCGGAGCTCATGGTGATACCGCAGTCTTCCGGCGCCGTCTTCGTGAGCCACGCTTCCGAGGACCAAGTTGCGGCACTGCGCATCGCCTCCGCGCTGCGCACCGTCGGCGTGGACGTATGGCTCGACGGCAGCGAACTGAAGGGTGGCGACGCCTGGGATCACCAGATCCGGCGGCAGCTGCGCGACTGTGCGTTGTTCATGCCGGTGATCTCGCATCACATGACGCGTCGCCCCGAAGCCTACTTCCGTCTGGAGTGGCATCTCGCCGATCAGCGCACGCTGCTCATGACCCGCAGCAAGGCGTTCATCGTGCCGGTGTGTATCGATGACACGACGGAAGCGGAGGCCGACGTGCCGGAGTCGTTTCGGGCAGTCCAGTGGACGCGCCTGCCCGGTGGCGCCGTCTCGCAGGCATTCCGCGAGCGCATCGCGGCGCTGTTGCAGACAACGGCGGAGAAAGCAGCGGCCGGCAACGCAGGTGTAGCTACACCTGCGCCGGACACGACGCCGGCTGGAGTCGCAGCGGAAGTCATCAAGCTCGGCCCGTTCGAACTCGTATCCTCCGAGCGGCAGTTGCTGCGCGACGGGCAGCCGGTTGAACTCGGCGCGCGTGCGTTCGACCTGTTGCAGGTCCTCGCAGAGCAGCCGGGGCGGCTCGTCACCAAGTCGACATTGCTCGAGCGTGTCTGGCCGAAACTGGTGGTAGATGAGAACAATCTTCCCGCGCAGATCGCAAGCCTGCGACGCGTACTCGGCACGGAGGCGATCCGTACGGTGCCGGGATTTGGCTACCGGCTCGAGCTTACGGTCGTGCGCCCGAGGGCGGTGCAGCCTGCACCCGCGGCTGCGCCGGCGCCCGCGCCGCTTCCCGTGCGCGTCGTTGCCAGACGGCTGACGCCGCTCGTCGGCCGGGACCGCGACCTGCAGGCGCTGCAGACAGCGCTCAGCGATTCGCGCTGTGTAACCGTGGTCGGCGGTAGCGGGATAGGCAAGACGCGGCTTGCAGAGGAAGTGCTCGCCCGGATGGTCGCTACTGCCGGGCGTCAAGGCGCCTGGCTGGACCTGGCGCCGCTGGCGCAACTGGGCCACGTGGTGAGCGCGGTTGCGTCGGCGGTCGGGGTGACGTTGCCCGATCGCGGCGACGGCTTCGCCGCGCTCCAGCAAGCTCTCGCGCAGGCGCCGCTGTTGCTCATCTTCGATGGCGCTGAGCACGTCGCCACCGAGCTCGCGCCAGCGCTTGCGGAGCTGCTCGCCGGCACGGGCCAGTTGCGGGTGCTCGTCACGAGTCAGGTGCCGCTCGGCGTGCCGGGCGAGACCGTGTTCCGCCTCGGGCCGCTCACGGTCGATGAGTATGCCGAGTCAGGGGCACCCGATGGCGCGTCCGGCGCAATGGAGCTGTTCGTGCAGCGCGCGACTGCCGCCGACCGGCGCTTTGCACTGACGAGCGCGAATCGGGCGGCGGTTGCCGAGATCTGCCGTCGTCTTGACGGCAATGCGCTCGCACTCGAACTTGCCGCTGCCCGTGTGCCGGCGCTCGGCGTCGCGGCGCTGCTGGAACGTCTCGGGGACCGGCTGCGGCTGCTGAAGACGAGCGCCGCGGTCGAAGACGCGCACCACGGTGCGCTGCAGGCCGCATTCGACTGGAGCTACCAGCTGCTGTCGCCGGCCGAGCAGCGCGTGTTCAACTGGCTCGGAGTATTTTCTGGCGGCTTTTCTCTGGACGCAGCAGCCGGTAGCGTCGCCGACATACCGACGGGAGGTGGCGACGCGATCGATCTGATCTTGCGGCTGGTCGACCGCTCGCTGGTCAATGCACTGCCGTCGGATCCGCCGCGCTATGCGCTTTCCGAGACGGCGCGCCTCTATGCACTTGCCCGTCTTGCGACAACGGGCGAGGAGCCGGCCGCGCGGCGCGCCATGGGAGCGGCAGTGCTGGAGCTTCTCGACCGTGCCTACCGGCAGTACTGGTCCGAGGATGAGGCGCTGTGGCTGGCGCGCTATGAGCCGGACCTCGAGAACGTGCGCAGCGCGATAACCTGGGCAGCGGCGCACGAGCCGGCGCTCGCGGTAGCCCTGTACGGCTCCGCCTGGCCGCTGCTGTTCGAGGCGGACCTGAATGCCGAGGGGCGGCTTAGCTATAACCACACCGTCGGGCTGTTGTCCGATGGCTTGCCGCGCGCCCGCGTGGGGCGCTTCTGGGAGGCGATCGCGACCTTCGAATCCACCCGGCAGTGCGACCGCGCGCGCTACGCCGCAGAGCTCGCCGCAAGCATGCACGCGGACAGCGGCGAATTGCAGGCCCGCTATTACGCGCTGATGCTGCTGGCGAGCAACTGGCGCATCGACAATGAGGCAGCCCGGGCGGCATTCGAAGCTGCACGCGCGCTCGAGGATTCGACCTGGCCGGCGCGGCTGCTGGGGCTTGGCGCCTTGACCGAGGGGGCGCTGCTGCTCACCCGCGGCGAATTCGCGGCCGCGCGCGGCGCGTATCAGCGTGCGCTGCGCGCCTCGCTCACGGTGAGCGAGCGGCAGGCGCTCGCAGCGACTGCGGAAATCGTCGAGCTGGATGTTGCGTGCGGCGATCCCAGTGCGGCGCTGCAGCTGGCGCGGCCGCTGGTCGAGCGGCTGCGGTACTCGAGCAGGAGCGGCGTGCGCTTCGGGCTGCTGGTAGCGGCACTACAGGCGCTGCTGCAGGCGGACGAACTGCAGGAAGCGCGCGCGATCGGCTACGAGATACTCGAGGTCGGAACACGCCTCGAGTCGGCGCGGCTTTACACAGCGCTCGATGCCATGGCGCAACTCGCCTGCGCCGAGAAGCACTTCAAGATAGCGGCCCGCATAGCCACCTGTGCAGACGCCGCCTACGCCCTGCATGGGCAGGGTGAGCGCCGCCTTACCGAGGCGCGCCTGCGCGCGCAGGTCGAAAGCTGCCTCGAGCGCGAACTCGGGGCGGATTGGCGTAAGTCCGCGGTTGACCGGAGCGCGCCGCTCGATGAGCGCGGCGCTTGCGCGCTCGCCCTGGACCTTGCCTGACGCCCGTCGTCGCCGCGCTTGCGAGGATTCATAAAGGTTTCAGGTGGATTTCAAGACGGCGCGTGACCTGCGAGCCATCATGAAGCCACGGTAGAAGCCAAACCGTCTACGCAACCAGGAGACAACTCGTGCCTAAGTTCGTGATCGAGCGTGATATTCCCGGTGTCGGCAAGCTCAGTCCGGCCGAACTGAAGAGCGTTTCTCAGAAGTCGGTCGGGGTCTTATGCAGCCTCGGCCCGAGCGTGCAATGGATGCAAAGCTACGTCACCGGCGACAAGCTCTACTGCGTGTACAACGCCAAGGATGAATCGCTGATCCGGCGTCATGCGGAGCTCGGGGGCTTTCCGGCGAATCGCATCTCGCGCGTCACGTCGATTATCGATTCGACAACGGCGGAGTGACGCACCGCTGCAACGACCGCGTTTTTATCAACTAACTAAGAATCGCAACGGGAGGTTTATCATGAAAGTCGAGACAGTTCACATTGCACTGGCAGCAATCGGCTGCTTGATGATTAGCGGGCTAAGCGTAGCTCAGGACATTCCGGAAGTGACGGTCGAAGCACCGCACATGGTGACTGTCGGGCCGCCCGGGCACTCCTCGGCGGTCTCGATTGTTTATAAAGTGGGCTACGCGGATCTGAATCTCGCCACACCAGCCGGCGCCAGCGAGCTTCAGAAGCGGGTCAGGGACTCCGCTGACAGGGCATGCGCGCAGCTCATCAAGCTCTATCCTGAAACCGGTGCAGCGGAAAGGCGTTGCGCCGAGGAGGCCGCCAAGAGCGGGTTGGCGCAGGCCAACAAGGCGATTGCGGCAGCCGGGAAGAAATAGGGCTGCACGGCGCTCGCACCCCCCTGCATCGCGCCGGGGGGTGCGCGCCGTTGTTGGTGAACATCGCACCGCAAGGAGAGCCTGGCAATGACCGAAGCGAAACCCCTCATGCGTCGCACGGTCCTCGGGCGTCTCGCGCTTTGCATGGCATGGGTGCCGATCGCCGTGGCCACATGGCGTCAGTCCCGGGCCGCGGACCCGGGCTCGCTGCCGCTTCTGTCTGTGGATGCTCCCGATGCGAAGTCGGTGAAGTACGTGGAGAGTGCGGCGCAGGCGGCGGGCCGGGTGCCGGACAGCAGTTGCGCCAACTGCGGCCTGTACCAGGGCGCGACCGGCTCGAAGCAGGGCCCTTGCCAGTTGTTTCCGGGCAAGGCGGTCAAGGCCGCCGGCTGGTGTGCATCCTGGGCGCCGCAGATGTAGCAGGTTGTCGATCTCGCCGGGGCTCGTTCGTCGTGTAACTGGAACCCGAGGAGGAGCCATGAAATACCTGACCTTCATTCGCCACGCCGAGTCCTATCGCGAGGCGGGGCCGCCGGCTGCACTCATGGAGGCGATGGGCAAGTTCGTGGAGAAGTCCCGTAAGGACGGGGTCCTTGCCGAAACCGGCGGTCTGTTGCCGAGCAAGGATGGCGCCCGCGTGCGCCTTGCTGACGGCAAGATCACCGTGACGGACGGACCATTCACCGAGAGCAAGGAAGTGATCGGCGGCTGGGCGATCCTGAACGCGGCCTCGAAGACGGATGCTGTGCGCGTCGCAACTGAGTTCATGGAGTTGCATCGGAAGTACTGGCCTGGATTCGACGGCGAGTCAGAGGTGCGGCCGATGTTTGATCCAGGCGTGGGGCCATAACCCCCTAGATTCTGTCTCGCGGCATCGTTGCGGGGCTTGGCAGCGCGTCAGTCGAAGCAGGGACCGGTCTCGCGCACTTCAATGTTGGCCCATTCGACGGCGGGACAGTCGGCGGCGAAGCCCAGGGCCTGCTCACGCGTGTCACAGTTCAGGAGAAAAAATCCGCCGATAAGCTCCTTGGATTCGGCGAAGGGACCGTCCACGACGCGCTTCTGGCCGGCCTCGAGCTTTAGTCTGACGGCATCGTCGCGCAGGGAGTTGGTCGCCATGAGGACGCCGCGATCTTTCAGCTTTGCGCTGTAGTCGACCATGCGCGCATACACCGCGCGGCCTTCCTCGGGTGTGCGCAGGCGCCGCAGGCCTGAAGGTTCGACAATCAAAAGCAGGAACGGCATGACGTCTCCTTAGGACCGGGGCACGCAGGCGGCGGCGCGCTCGAGCAGCAAGCGGCTCTCGCGGGTGTTGTGGGTGAGCAGCGCCGCGCGCTCGAACTCGCCGCGCGCTTCCTGGTAGCGGCCGAGCTTCTTCAGCAGGTCGCCGCGCACGCTCGGCAGCAGGTGATAGGACTCGAGCGCCCCGTCCGCCGCGAGTTTGTCGGCGAGTTCAAGTCCCGCCGCGGGCCCGTAGGCCATGGACACCGCCACGGCACGATTCAACTCCACGACCGGCGTTGACGCGGTGCGCGCGAGCTCATCGTAGAGCGCGGTGATGTAGACCCAGTCGGTGTCCCCGGCGGTGATGGCGCGTGCATGGCAGGCCGCGATCGCGGCCTGCAGCAGATACGGTCCACGCGCCAACCCCTGCGTTTCGCCCCGGGCGAGCGCCACGAGTCCGCGGTGGATGAGCAGCCGGTCCCAGCGCGCCCGGTTCTGATCCATGAGCAGGATCGGCTCGCCGCTGGCGTTCACGCGCGCGCGGATGCGGGAGGCCTGGATCTCCATGAGGGCGACGAGCCCGTGGACCTCGGCCTCATGCGGGGCGAGCTCCGCCAGGATGCGGCCCAGGCGCAGTGCTTCCTCGCACAGTGCCGGCCGCATCCAGTCCTCACCGGCAGTCGCGGAGTAGCCTTCGTTGAAAACGAGGTAGATGACTTCCAATACCGAGGACAGGCGCGCGGCGAGGTCCCGGCGGCACGGAATCTCGAATGGCACCCGCGCGTCACTCAACGTGCGCTTGGCACGCACGATGCGCTGCGCCATGGTGGCTTCCGGGATCAGAAACGCGCGCGCGATCTCCCGCGTAGTGAGCCCGGCCAGCACCTTAAGCGAGAGCGCAGTGCGCGCCTCGCGCGACAGCACCGGGTGGCAGGCGGTGAACATGAGTTTCAGCAGGTCATCGCCAATCTCATCGTCGGCTCCCGCCTCGACACTCGCGCCGTTCAAGCCCTCCCCGGTCTCCAGCTCCCGCGCCAGCACCGCGTGCTGGCGGGCGAGCATGTGCTCTCGCCGCAGGTGATCGATGGCGCGGTGTTTCGCGGTGGCCATGAGCCAGGCGCCGGGGTTGTCCGGAATTCCGGTCCGCGGCCATTGCTCGAGCGCGGTAACGAGCGCGTCCTGCGCCAGCTCCTCCGCCCGCCCGATATCACGCACCACGCGGGCGAGACCGGCAATGAGGCGGGCGGACTCGATCCGCCACACCGCCTCGATGGTGCGATGGGTATCCGTGGCCGTCATGGCCACGGATGACACCATCGCGAGAGGGACTGTGCAAGCCAAGGGCGTCCAGGGGGTGCTCACTGAGCGATGCCGTGACGCTCAGGCGCTCTTGCGAGCCGGTGCCGCCACGTTTTCGAGAGGCTTCTCGCAGTTGACCATCCACGGGATCCCGAACCGATCGGTGCACATCCCGAAGCCCTTTGCCCAGAAGGTCTCCGCGAACGGCATGGTGATGGTGCCGCCCTCGCTCAGCGCCCTGAAGGCGCGCGCGGCCTCTTGCGGTTCCTCGATCGTCGCCATGACGTTGAAGCCCTGGGGCGCCTGGAACCGATCCTTTGGTGCATCGCATCCCAGAAGGAACTGGCCGCCGAAATCGAGCCGGCTGTGAATGATCTTGTCGCGAAAGTCCCTGGGCGTCTCCGCGCCAGCGGGGGATTCGCCGTAGGTCATGGCGAACACGATCTTGCCGCCGAAGGTCTCGGCATAGAACCGGAATGCTTCGGCACAGTTGCCCTGGAAATGCAGATGAGCCGCAGTTTGCATGGGTCTGACTCCTTTGGTTGGTGACGGAGCGCGCAATGGGTGCGCGATCAGTTCTTGGTGGCGATGCGCTCGCGCATCCGGGCTTCCTGCGCCAGCAGCTCAGGCGTTGCGTTGGGGGCGAAATCCTCGGCCTCGAACACGCGCCGGATTTCGATTTCTTCGTTGCCCTTGCTGAACGGCGAGCGCCGGATCCACTCGACCGCTTCGGCGACCGACTTTACCTGCCACAGCCAGAAGCCGGCGATAAGCTCCTTGGTCTCCTGGAAGGGCCCGTCGGTCACGATGCTCTTGCCGCTGCCGCCGAACTTGACGCGCACGCCTGTGCTGCTCGCGTGCAGCCCTTCGGCCGCCAGGAGCACTCCGGCCTTGACCAGCTCCTCGTTGAACTTGCCCATGTCGGTGAGGATATCTTCGCTCGGCAGCACGCCGCTTTCCGAATCCTTATTCGCCTTCACAATCACCATGACTCGCATGTGAGTCTCCCTTGTTACAAGGAACGCCTGTTTCGGGGGGTCTTATGTCTGTACGACGATCGAGACACCCCGGAATCGACAGCGCCGGGGAAATTTCGTTTCGCGGACAGTGGGGCCCTGCTCGAGCGCTGGCCTCGGCAAGGCGGCGCGCGCAACTTTGCGGGCGCTGCGGTAGCGCGCTACGGTTCGAGCACGAATTCCTCGTCTGGTGGACGCGGCTGATCCAGACGCACCCTGAATACACACCGGCCGTGTCCGGACTGGAAGCGCTGCTCACGCACCACCTGGTAACCGAGCAGCTGTTCGAGGGTGTTGACCGAGACACTGCAGATCGCGGGATGTTTCTGCGCCACGCTGAGGAACGGGCAGTTGCGCTCGATGAGGGCGGGCGCCCCCCCTTGCCACTCGACTTCCATGTAGGCGTCCTTGTCTTCATACAAGGAACACAGCGCCTTCAGCTTCTGCTTCATGTCCATGGATTTCAGCTGCGGCGCCCACCGTCGTACGTGCGCATCCGTCATGCGCGCCAGGACGTTGACGAGCCCGGCGCCCCCGAATGTTTCCATGACATGCTGCACGAGTTCCGCGGATAACTCGTCGTAGTGCTTGGGGAACAGATGCTCAGCGGCGGCACTCAGTCGGTACGCGCGCGATGCGGGTCCGCGCGCGCCGGCGGCCGCGGTTGAGCGCGCCGATGCATCCCGGTCCGCGCGCGCGATCCACCCCGAACGCAGCAGTTCCGCGATCTGCTGGCGCACCGCCTCGTAGGTGATCTTGAGATCGTCCGCGAGCGCGCGTACGGTCATGGAACCACCCCGCTTCAGCGCCTTGAGGAGCGCTGAAGGAGCGGGCTCGGGGCTCTTTCGCTTTGCTACTGGTGACCTTCTGCGCGCCACGACACACCCACTCCGAATCGGTACACCAGCGTACCGCCGCAGAAGCCGCCGGCAATAACGATCGCCGAACCCACGAAGGACAGCGCCAGCGCCGTGAGCGGCGGCGGGGTCGCGCTGCGCCACGAGAGACTCACGAGGAAACACAGGAGCGCGCAGCCCATGAGACTGGCGTGCACGCTGACCCACTTCACCGCCGCGGTCGGCAACTTTCTCAGCCATAGTTCCAGCAATCCTGACAGCAGCGCGAGCACTGCGACCAGGTCGCCGGCGGCGATCGCGTGGTGAGCGATGGTCCACCACACCACATCCTTGCTGCGCAGCGCGAGCAGGTCCGCAACCGAGGAGCCCAGCCAGAACGCCAGGGGAAAGTGGGCCAGCGCCGGATGCAGCGGGTGCTCTAAGGCCCTCGAGGTCATGAGATCAAGTGCAGAGCGCCGGCGAGCAGCAGCAGGAACCCGATGACCGCGAGCGTCGCGTGACCTATCACGGCACCGGCCGGCAGGTTTTTCTTACGGGCGTGGAACCCCAGCGCCAGCACGAATCCCCCCACGGCTGCAATCAGCAGGAACCCCAGCGCCCAGCGCGCCGGCCCAGCGACCCCGTGCGCCAGCACGGCCACCAGCAGCAACACGAGACCCGTGGCAGCGAGCGCGCCGTGAATAACGGCACTGGCTACGGGGGGAAACTTACCCTGAAAAACGGTGAGCGCCATGGTCAGTCCGACGACCGCGGCGACTGCGAAAATTCCAATAATGAGCCACATGGGGTTCTTCCTTATTTATACAAGTAATTACTTGTATGTTTCTTATAACGCCGCGCCGGGATCGAATGCAAGCTGCGTCGCGGGAACGGCCCCTCGCGAACGCATCCGGGTGCCGCGACGGCCCGTATATGACAGGTAGGCGCACGAAAGCGGCGCATCGGTCACCTTAGGCTCTTACCATGCCGAACCTCCTGCGCTCCGTCACCCTCCTCTTTGCCGTCGCGATGGGCTGGTGCGCCGTGGCCCAGGGCCCCGCGGCGGATGCACCGCCGGCGTCAGCACCAATTCAATGGCGCACACAGTGGCATCAATCGCTGTTCACAGAGGCCGCACGTGAGCACCGCTTTGTGCTGCTCGATCTGCACGCCGTGTGGTGCCATTGGTGCCACGTTATGGATGAGAAAACCTACACCGACCCCACGGTCAGGGCGTTGATCGCGCAACGCTACGTCGCGGTCAGCATCGACGCGGACTCGGATCCGGCGCTCGCGAGCCGCTATGGCGACTGGGGCTGGCCCGCGACCATCGTGCTGGCTCCCGATGGCACTGAAATCGTCAAGCGGCGCGGGTACATTCCGCCGCAGCAGATGGCCTCACTCCTGCAGGCCATCATCGATGATCCGACGCCCGGCCCTTCGGTGGGCCCCGCGTCCGTGGTGGCCGTCGGGCCTTTCTTAGTGAGCAACGCGCAACGTGCGGCGTTGCGGAAGGCGTACGACGAATCCTACGACGACGAACACGGCGGCTGGGGGAGCGGTCAGAAGTTCATCGACGCACCGACGATGGAATACACGCTCATGTTGGTCGTCGACGAACGCGATGCGCTGGCGGCGCGGCGCGCTCGCCATACGCTCGACGCGAACCTCAGACTCATCGATCCGGTGTGGGGCGGCGTCTATCAGTACTCGGAAAGCGTTGACTGGTCCTCGCCCCACTACGAGAAGCTGCTCGCGTTCCAGGCGGATGACATGCGGATCTACGCTGAAAGTTACGCACGCTGGCACGATGCGCGGTACCTGAAAGCCGCGCGGGCCCTGCAGCACTATGTTGCGTCGTTCCTCACCTCTCCCGAAGGGGCGTTCTACGTCAGCCAGGACGCGGACCTTTCCCAGGCGGTGACGGGCCACGAATACTATGCGCACGATGCCGCTGCCCGGCGGCAGCTGGGCATACCGCGCGTCGACACCCACGAATACGCGCGCGAGAACGGCCTAGGCATCCGTGGACAGTGCAGGGTCTACGACGTCACCGGGGATGCGGCGGCGCTGACTGCCGCCGTCCGTGCGGCCGAGTGGGTGATTGCGCACCGAGCGCTGCCGGGCGGGGGCTTCCGCCATGACGCGAAGGATGCCGCAGGCCCGTACCTCGACGACACGCTTTCCATGGGAGGGGCCTTCCTCGCGCTGTACCGCTCAACCGGCGAGCGGCGCTGGCTGAGTCAGGCCCGCGCTGCAATGGACTACATCGCCGGAGAATTTCGCGATGCGCGCGGCGGGTTCGCTGCCGCACCGGCGCCGGCAGGCGCGACGGGCGTGTTCCGGGATCCGGTCCGCACGATCGAGGAGAACGCGGCTGTTGCGCGATTCGCAAACCTGCTCTGGCGCTATACCTCAGACGCGCACTATCGCGAATTGGCGCTGCACGCGGCGAAGTTCCTCGCGGCGGCAACAGCGGGAGTCGAGGCGCCACGCACCGACGTGCTGCTCGCGGATCGTGAGCTTGCCGCCGCGCCGATACACATTACGGTCGTCGGGGGTAAAGCAGATCCTGCCGCCCGCGCACTGCACGCAGCCGCGTTAGGGTTTCCGGCAGGCTATCTGCAGGTGGATTGGTGGGACCGGGCTGAAGGTCCTTTGCCAAACCCGGAAATTCAGTACCCGAAGCTGGGGCGTGCGGCGGCCTTCGCCTGCACGCAAGGCACCTGCTCGAATCCGGTGTTCGAACCGCAGAGCATCGGCCCGGCGGTCAACGGCGCGTTGTATCAGTAACCTGCCCGGGCGGCGCAGCGCGGGAAAGCTGCGCCGGCCGGGCCGGGATATCACGCCTTACTTGGCTGCCTTTGCCGCTTCGACGGCGTCAGGTGGCTATCAAGGTAGCCATCGCCGATGAAGCGGCGTTGATTCTGGGTGTCAGCCGTGCCGCTCAAGTCCGGGTGCAGGAAGGCCCGGATGTCCGTCACGGTCGAGGCAGCGTACGAGACCTGTGTGTCCCATGCGCCCATTGGCGTGGGTCGCGAATAGCCGACGCCGAGGTGGTACTTGTTCTCGTCGATGCGGGCATCGCCCGGATTGAAATTCGCATTGCTGGGCGTGAGGGTCGTCAGGGATGTGCCGCTGCGGATCACCGGACTCGGCGGCGTGTCGCGGACGACATTCGCACCGGCATTGATGTGCCAGGTGCCGGAGCCCACCTCCACAGCATGCCAGGAGGATTCTGACCGCGGGTGTGCCGCCTACTCGGCAGAGCATTGGACGAAGACTTCGGCTTCAGCGTGTTTGCGAACAATCTGCCACCTAGGATCGGCATCGATCTTACGTAACACCGCTGAGTTTTGCTGCAGCAACAGCGGGCGCGTAAAGAAAATCGGCCCCCGCAGGGGCCGATCTCAAGGATGCGGAGCGGGCGCTTTAGAAGCGGTAGGTCGCTATTTCTGCCCGGTGCCCACGGCAGATGCAAAGCTGGACTGCGCACCGAAGTAACACTCAATGGCCTCCACCTTTTCACCTCTTAACCGCAGATACTCGACGTTCTTGAACGTTTTACCGTTCTTGACCCGACAAACGTACATCACAAACGCATCGTTGCCGGATCCAATCACTCGCTGCAGGTCAAAGTGCTCGATAAAAGCAACCTGTGTATCCCAGCATTTTGCCTTGAAAGCACTCTTACTGATGTGATCGTCGCCGTTTGCGCTCGTAAATGTGAAGTTGTCCGTCAGCAGGATGTCGAACGGGCGCCAGTCCTTTGTCTCCCAGGCCGCATAGTACTTACGGACACTCTGTTCGTTTTGCGGACTCAGCCCTGTCGTTGCGTGCGCACTGGCAATCTCCGGGGTGGCCGCGGCCGCAGCCAGCGCGCAAGCACCCGCTTCCAGCAGCGTCCGGCGCGACATTGCTCTCTCTCTCATGACGCATTTCTCCTCACATTACCGGGCCTTCGGATTGATGATGTGCGGTTTCACGCTCGGCCTCAACCCGCGTAGCGCAACCTGCATGGCCTTATGTGCCTTCAGTGGTTTTGCAAGATCTCCCCCGTGAGGGGGAGATCAATAGACGCCGTGAATGATTGTTCATGAGATGTCCCGAGGTTGAGCCGTCGCTGAAAATAAGACGAACCAGGCCCGGCCATTTCGACCCGCCGCACTCGGTTTCGAAGCAGAAATCATATTCAGTCGAGGCGACATCGGTGACGGCTACGTGCGGTAGGGAACGGACGAGCCGGCTGTTGACGCGTACCTTCGACCCTCCGGTGTGGCGGTTTGCTGCGTCGCCCGGCCGCGGACGGCGTGCTCGACCGTTGGGCATATCTCATCCACTCGCCAAGCCAAGTTGAGCATCTCAATATGGACTCCCAAAATTCTCGCAAGATGATCGTCGCCGGCGGCATGGCCGCCGTCATCGTGGTAGCAATATTCGCGGTGCGCGCCCACCACGATACCCTGGCCGCTCAGCCCCCACCGCCACCTACCCCATTTACTGAGGTTCCTGCCACCCCCGGCACGGTCGCTCCGACTCCTGACGCACCTGCCGCGATTGCGCAGATCCCGACCGCCCCGACCGCGGTTCCCCCCACTGAAAACCTCGGCACGATAAGCGCCGACACCGCGACTCCGTCTGCCGTCGAGCCCAAGCTCGCTCGTGAGCGGCATCCGGCCAAGGCCGACCGAAGCGCGGCTGCCACCACCGGCAACGCCACGCGCACAGGCTCAACGCCCGGCACCAACGAGAGACCCGTCGCCGGGACCATCCCCAACAGCCCTGACCGCATGAAGGGCGCCGATGAGTTGACGCCGCCGCCGGCCACCGTCAACTCGCGCGCCGATGATCAGAAAGCTGCGACGAGCACGGAGCTGGCCGCCTCCGACAGCCGGATCACCACCGACGTGAAATCCGAGCTCGCCAGCGACAGCCTCAGCAACGTCAACATCAGAGTAACCACGACTGACGGCGTCGTCGCGCTGACCGGCACCCTGGCCAGCCAAAGCGCCATCGACCACGTCAAGGATGTGGCCGGCAAAGCCAAGGACGTCAAGAGCGTGGACGCTTCCGCGCTGATTCTCGCGAGCCTCTGAGGGCGGAAGCCAGGTTTGCCGGCAACTAATTCGGGGCCGGGCTTGCCCGCACGCTCGCGTACACGGCATCGAGGACGGTCAGGCTACTGAGGTTGGCTACATCTGCGACCTTGATCGGATCACCAAAGGACACAACCCGACCATTGGTATTTGTGAATGCCGGCCACGAAGGCAGCCCCTTGCCGTTTGGGTCGCCCGATCGTGCGAAGTTGGTCCAGTACCCGGACATGGTTTGCGCCACCTTGCGATCCGCTTTGCTCCAGCGCCACGGCTCCTGGTTCAAATGATCGAATACGTACCACAGTTCCGCAAAATGGCTTGCGCCCCACCCGGCATACGACGAGTCAGTCGGAAACGGCGGGGACTGTCGAAACGAGTAGTAATACACGGCACTTCGCCCGGATGCTGCCTGCAATTTCGCCCAGGCCCACATGTCCCAGCCGAAGCGAAGATCACGTTCGAGGTCGAGCCGTGCTTGTCTCGCGGCTTCGTCACTCGCGTGGGGGTAGGCGGCAACAATCGCGGGTGGCAGTGCGCCGAACCTGCGCTCAACGTCGGCCTCGAAGGTGGCGGCGCTGACGTGGGTGACATCAGTCAGTGAGCGCGCCTCCTCGGCGTTCGAACCAATGAGCAGTGGGACATCGTTCTGCCGCCCTGCCGCGAATGCCGCGTAAGGCGCCATCGGGAGTACGGAAGGCTCAATCACCGGATGGGTGACTCCACCGGCATTGTCGCCGCCGAGCAGCCTTGCCGCCGGGAGGCTGCGCAGTTCCTGAAGCGAATGTACGCCCAGCGTGGAAACATATTTCTCCCCATCACGTTCGGCATTGGCGAGTAAGTAGCTGGGGGCGAGCTGCAGCGGCTCAAACAGACCGCCACTCTCGCCGATGGCGCGCTGAAAGAGCCCTTTGGCCTGCGGCGAAGCCATCAGTATGCTGACCGATATGGCGCCGGAGGATTGGCCCGCGATGGTCACCCGATCGGGATCGCCGCCAAACGCCGCAATATTGTGCTGCACCCACCGGAGCGCGGCGATCTGGTCCATGAGGCCGTAATTCCCAGACGAGCCATTCTTCGATTCCTGCGTCAGTTCCGGGAGCGCGAGAAATCCCAAGGGGCCCAATCGGTAGGCGATGGTGACGACGATGACGCCCTGATGCGCGAGCTGATCGCCCCAATACAGCGGCATGGAGGCTGATCCGTTGCGGTAACCACCGCCATGAATCCACACGATCACCGGCAGGCGCTCGGCGCTGCGTTGCACCGGAGTCCAGATGTTCAGATACAGGCAATCCTCGCCGACCGCCGGCGGAACCTCGCCCGGCATGGACACGCCTTCCTGCATGCATGCCGGCGCGAACGCAGTCGCGCTGCGCGTACCAGGCCATGGCGCAGGAGGCTCGGGCGGTCGCCAACGTAATTCACCCAGCGGCGGGGCTGCGAACGGGACGCCCTTATAGACGCTCACGCCGCCCTCGCGCACGCCGGATATTGAGCCAGAGGTCGTCAATGCCAAGGCTGCCGCGGCATTGCCGGTAGCCGGCAGAAGGATCAGTGCCAGTGCGACGCATAGCCATTGTTTGCGCCGGGTGGTCACGCAGCTCGCTCCACCCTGCTCTTAACCGACCAGAAGGGTTGGACGACATTGCCCTGCCTCACGGCCTTGGCCACGAGCAGGACTCCCGCGGCCGCACAAATCGCCACTGCAACGAGCGAACCTTCGGCGCCAAATGCGCCGCCGGTCAGCCAGTCCGCGCCAGTCAGCTTCGACTGTAGCAGTCCCTTGGTGTTACCCCCGGAGACTGAGGCGGAGAAGATTCCGCCCTCGGTGAAGTTCCAGGCGATATGGATGCCGATGCAGAACCACAGACGGCGCGTCAGCATATAAGCCGCCGCCAGCATGACGCCCGCCTCCAGCATTACGGCGCCGGCGTTCAGCAACGTTGCGCCGGGATTGAACAGGTGCAGCAGACCGAAAATGGCGGCGGAGATTGCCAGCGCTATCCAACTTCCGAGCGAGCGCTCCAGTATGCGAAACACGACTCCCCGCATGACGACTTCTTCGAGAACCCCGCCGAGGATGAACCCGGGCACGGTGACGAGCATCGCCGCCCAGCCGTTGCTGCCGGTGACTTGATAGACCCCCAGCGCGGCGAGCAGGCCGACCGTCGCACCGAAGAGAAGTGCTCCGAGCAGCACGCCCGCACCGAGCTCGGCGAGCATACGGGGGTGTGACAGCTCCGCAACCGCGCGCCTCTCGACGAGGCGCACGTAGCTCCAGTAAGCACCCAGGACAATCGCCGCGAGCAGCAGCGCTCCCAGCCGCTTCAGGGACTTGTCCGTGACGAACATATTAAAGGGCGCTGCGACCACGGCAAACGGGATGGCGATGAAGAGCAGCGCCACGACTATGCGGACGAAAGGATTCTGCAGTGCTCGCGCACCCCAGGTCGTTGTCACGGGCAAGACGCTGATCCGACAGTTCGGCGAGCCGACGTACGTACCCGCGCCCACCGAAGTGCAAGGTCAGAGGTATTGCGCTCAGCGGGAGTCATTCGCGTCGATGTTGCCATGTCCGACCTGCCGGTAACACGGTGACCCAAATCCGTGAAAGTGCAAGCGCCAGCGACCCCGTGCCTGCCAAATCATCGGCCGTGCTCTCGCTTAAGTGCCGCCAGAGCGAGGCGCGAGCGGTTCCCGACAACTATTATTGGGGTCACCGCCACAGTTGGAGTAAGTGCTTCTTGAGCGTCCAGGCCGGTGCCGGCAATCAAGTTGTGACCACGAAACCCTCCCGCGGGGCGCAGCCTGCCCGGCTCGTATGCCTGCTCGCCGCGCTGTCGGTGGCCGCCTGCGCCACAGAGTCTCGCCGACCGGCACCAGCGACACGGTTAGGACCCGCGGCGCCGACAGGCTTTCCCGCGACGGTGCGCTCGCTTGGCTCAGACAGCCGTTTCTTTGTTGCGCATCTGGAGGAATTACGGCAACGGGTCAAGGCAGCGAGGGGGAGCGGTCCTTTCAATATTCTCGTGCTGTCCGGCGGGGGCGCCGGGGGCGCCTTTGGGGCCGGCGCACTGGCGGGGCTCAGCCGTCGCGGAGAGCGCCCGCAGTTCGCAATGGTCACCGGGGTCAGTACGGGTGCGCTGCTTGCCCCGTTCGCATTCCTGGGACCTGCGTGGGACACGCAGCTGAAGGATGCGTTTATCAATGCGAGGACAGCGCACCTGTTGCGCCCGCGCGGCATCGCAGCCCTCTTCCGCCCGGGCGTGTATGAGGGCAAGCCGCTCATGGAACTGGTGGATCACTACGTCACGGATGAACTGATCCAGGAGATCGCGCGTGAGTCCGCGAAAGGCCGGGTGCTCCTGGTAGCAACCACGGATCTTGATAAAGAGGAGACAGTGATCTGGGACATGGGGGCCATTGCGTCCCACGGCGGCGAGGCAGCGCGCACGCTGTTTCGCGACGTGTTGGTGGCTTCCGCGAGTATCCCGGGCCTCTTTCCCCCGGTGCTTATCCACGTCAGTGAAGGGCAAAACTCCTATGACGAGATGCACGTCGATGGCGGCACGTCGGTACCGTTCTTCTTCACATGGGAGGTCGTGCCATTGCTGCCCTTGCCCGCCCCGGATCTAAAGGGCGCGAACCTGTACATCGTTATCAATGGCCAATTGGGCACCACGCCGCAGACGACGCGAGAGAGAGCCATCCCGATCCTGAAGCGCAGCTTTTCCACCGGATTGATGCATGCCATGCGCACGGCGCTGGAGCTCAACGTGGAATTTGCGCGCCTCTATGACATGAACCTGCAGTTCTCCAGGATTCCACCCGGCTATCCATACCAGGGGCCACTCAACTTTCAACCGTCGGCAATGCAGGCGCTGTTTGACTACGCGGCCAGGTGCGCCGCCAATGGGCAGTTCTGGACGACTCCCGAACAGTTGCTGCCGCGCATCGAGCAGCCGCTGGGGCCTGCGGCCTGCCCGGGGGAATAGGTTTGCCCGGACGCGGGCCGCGATGCAGCCGTCCGCCGGGCGTAACTAGATTCTATTCTTCACGAACCATTAACACTGAGAGTGCCCGAACCGGGCAATGCGCCTGTAGTGCACGTCGCCGTGAACACAATCGTCTTGCCATCATCAGATTCAGCGGTGTTGTAATAGGCCACATGCGTGGCGCCGCCGTTGCCTGTCGTAATCCCTCCGAGCACACCGGCACCATTTTTTTCGGTCAAGTTGCACCCGCTGGCCCCGGTCTGCGGAGTCCAGCTGATCTGCACCCTGACACCGTCGTCGCCTGCAGAGGTTGGATTAACAATCACAGTGACTGGTACTAGTGGCGGCGCGGTAACGGTCAGCTTGGTCGTGACCGACGACGCCTCGGGACCGGAGCAGGCGAGCGTGTAGGTATAGGTCCCGGCTGTCGCTGTGGCCGTGACCGACCGCGAGCCTGCATTGGTCGGATTGCCGCTGGTGCCGGTCACGAAGGCACCGGCAAACACACTGTCGCCGCCGCCGCTGTTGAGCGTGCAGGCCGTCGAGCCGAACAGACTCCACGAAACCGTCACGTTGCCGCCGGCCTGAACGCTGGCCGGGTTAACGCTGATCGTCGGGCAGCCACCCGGCGGCGGGTACTCGCTCGCCTGGTTCGGCGCCACGCACGCGTTGTTGGTGAATTTGCCTGGCGGCGGCGCCAGCTGCGGGCTCGGCGGCCAGGAAGGCGCCGACACGTTCGGCGGGTTGCCGAGGATGCGCGAATTGATCGTGAAGTAGAGGCTCGCCAGTCGCGAACGTACCTGACCGGAGGGATTGAAGACTGGCGGGCTGCTGCTGGGAGTCTGCGTGAAGCCGTTCGGAATATTGGTGGTAACGATGGTGTCGCAGGTGTTCGCGCCCGCGTTCGACAGCAGGTCGGCGGCAATCGTCTCATCCTGCACCCGCTGCGTGCCGGTCTCGTATTGTGCAAAGTCGAAGTAGCTCTTGCTGAGCGGCACGCACCCGGTGCCGCCCGCCGATGCCAACTGCCCGGCCACATTGGCGTTAATGTTTGCAGCAAGCTCGGACTGGATCGTGGTCTCCAGGTCCACGTACTTGTGGTCGGCGAGCGTCGCCAGCGGCGTCGAGGCGGTGTTGAGCGCCAGCCCTTCTCCCCAGAGCGAGCCACCCGAACTCCCGCCGTGGATGGTGCCGCAGCCGTCCGTCAACTCCAGTGTCTCATTGGTGTTGCCGTCGGCGACAAAAGTGCCCTCGCCGGCAACCGGCCCCCACAGAAGCGTCCCGCCCGGAAGGCAGGCTGGCTCGTTGACCACGTTTTCGGTCACGTTCTCGATGATCGTCCCATTGAACGCGTTGTTGCTGGTCAACGTCTTGATCAGCGTGAAGCCCTGCGGGGAGGCCGCGGAATCGCCCGACATGCCGCACATGTAGCCCGGAATGAACATACCCGGGACGGTGCCGGTGGTATCGAAACCGGGACATACGCTGTTGACGGGCAGAGGCTCGCCGTTGCAACTCCAGGTGTTCCCGCTGACCGTCACGCGCGGGTCGACCGGCACCACGCAGACGTTTTCGACCAGTTTGGGTGAGCCTGAGCCCGGCACAGTGTGAGAGAGCAGACCGGTCGGGTTACAGCCGCCGCTCGCCTGACTGCAGGCGCCGGCCGCGGCGGAGGCGGCATTGCTGACAGCCAGACCGCGCGGATGGTTGATGCCCTGGGAGATGGATATGTCGTTGAGGAGCACGCCCGGGCCGGCGACCGTCGCGCCCTCGCCGAGCTGCAGGAGGTTATCGACATTTCCGGCCTGCGCCGCGAAGGCATACGGCACGCCTGCCTGGTAGCCGGTCTTGATCTTGTACAGCAGCCTGCCCCCGCTGCCGAGGTTGCTCGCGAAGTTGGCCATCGCGGCCGGGGCGCTGCAGCAGCTGTAGCGCAGGATCGAGTTTGCCATCTCGTTGGTGATCAGCAGACTGTTGTCGAGCGGCCAGAACGCCAGGCCGCCGGTGGTCGTGCCGGCCGGGAGCGTGAGCAGCGTGCTGCGGCTGCTGATGACGAAGGGGGTTGTGAATGCGTAATCCAGCACGGTTGCCGGGCTGTTGGTGAGCACGAGCAGGTGGCCGGTGTTGGTCAGGCCGCCGGGCACGCTGGTCGTCTCCACCAGGCTTTGGCCGTTGGCGTAATGGCTATCGACGAGCAGCGGCGGGCACAGGCTCAGGTAAGCAGGCAGCGGCAAGCAGCCGCCGGTTCCTGCTGCAGGAAACACCCACAGCTGCGGCGTGCCTGAGTTGACGACCCACAGGTCACCCGCGCCGTCCACCGACAGGCCATCGGGCGAGCCAGGCCCGCTACCCTGCTGCGCTGCGTTCCAGATGACGGTCGCGGTCGTGGAAGCTGCCGGCGGGCCCTTGCTGAAGTCGCCGGCATATACGGCGATCGTGCCGGCGGTGTCGTCCGCAACGACGAGATCGAGCGCAGAGGTCGTGCCGTTCACGATGAACGCCAGGGACCTCAGGCTCCCGAAGGTGCCCGCGTCGGTGTTCTGCTGCGTGGCGGTCGGTGCGCCCGGGCCGAAGAAGTTCAGGCTGAACACACGGTTATTGGTGGAGTTCGCGGAAGTAACATTGAGGTTCTGCGCGTGAACGGCAGCAACCGCGAACAGCGCGATGCCCGCAAACAGCGCGCGCAGTGTGACCCTGAACGTGGGAATCCCCATAAAGTCCCCTGGCGATGTTGCGGCCGCAGGACGGCCGTTAATTCTCACTGCCCTTGAAGCCTGGCAGCTGTAACCGCTGCTCCTGAAAGCCGCAAGAACCTAGCACGCTCCTGCGAGGCTGTCACGCGCTGTTTACTTAAGCTTCGCGCATCGCAGCGCGCCCTCGCGCCTCATAACTTCGCCGGGTATTTCCCAGCTGACATCGTGTGCCGCTCAGCGCGCCGCGTAGCGCTGCGCCTCCTGCGGACGTCCCCAGCGCCGGTACAGATCCTGCAGGTAGCGGCGCGCCAGAGCGCGATACGTCGGCAGCACGCCGGCGTCGTTGTTAAGAATTGTGTAGCCGTGCACCAGTTGCTGCTCGGCCTGCGCGTACTGCCCGAGGCCGGCGAGCGCCGCGCCGCTGACCGACTCCGCGACCCCCGTCCTCCAGTTCGTCGCCGACATCGCGGTCGTGTAGATCTGCGCGGCGGCGCGCGAGGACTGCAGCGCCTCCTGATACCTTTGGGTCGCCACCTGCAGAACGCCGAGATGCATGAGGCTGCTCGCGATCTCCGGGTGATCCTTGTCGAAGAGCCGCCGGCGCATCGCGAGCGCGTCTTCGAGGCAGCGCTCGGCGCTCGCGTACTCCCCCGTCTGGACGTACCAGTAGCCGATGCGGTTCATGACGCGCGCGACGTCAGGATTGTCGTTGGGGAAGATCTTGCGATAGATGTCCAGCGCCTGGATCTCGGTGGCAAGCGCGCCGTGTACGTCGTGCTTGGCGTCGATTACGAAGGCGAGGTTGTTGAGTGTATTGGCGACATCCGGATGGACTTCGCCCAGCAGCTCGCGCTGCATGGCGAGCGCCTGCCGGAAAGTCGTTTCGGCGCCGGTCAGATCGCCTTTACGCTGCTGCACCAGCCCGAGATTGTTGAGCGCCTGCGCAACGTCGGGATGCTTATCCCCGACCAGACGGTGCAGCATGCTCAGCGACTCGCGCAGCAGTGTCTCCGACTGCCCGTAGTCGCCCTGGTCGCGATACATCAGCCCCAGGTCATTCACTGCGCCGGCGTAATCGGGATAGGGCTGCGCTCCCCACAACGTGCGCTGCATGGCCACCGCCTCGCGCATGAGCGGCACGGCCTGGTTCAGGTCGCGCTCTCTGACGGCCCAGGCGAGTACCCCGAGGGTGCGGGCGGTGTCCTCGTTCGCCCCCGGTTTCAGCCGCTGTTGGAGCGCGAGCGCCTTGCGCAACGTGTCCTCGGCTTCGGCGAACTTTCCACGGTTCTCCAGCTCATTGCCGAGACCGTAGAGGCTCTTGGCGAGCGCGCCCTGGTCGCGCCGCTCGACCGGCAACGCGTACTGCATGGCAATCGCCTGGCGGTACGCGGTATCCGCGCTCGGATAGTCGGCGCGGTAGGTCAGCAGATCGCCCGTGTGGCTCAGGGACTCCGCCACCCGCGCCGGTTGCGCAGGCGTCAATGCCCGGCGCGTCGCAACCGCGGATTCGAGGAGCGGCTTTGCCTCGTCGTACAGGCCCAGTCCCATGTACACGGTCGCGAGGGTGTCCATGAGCGTCGCCCGGACCTCCGGCTGCTCAGTGAGCTGCGTCTCCGCCCGCGCGGCGCCTTTGTCGAGCACCTCCCGGGCGGTCAGGGCGTTGCCGCGCGCTTCGCTCGGATCGAAAATGCGGAACAGGTCGACGAGAAACTCCGTGGTGCGGCGCGCCGTCTCGGCCTCACGCCGCGCAATCACGGTCTGCCGCTGCGCGGTTGCGCGTGCGATGAGCGCGGCGGCGGCCAGCCCCGTGGTCAGTACCATGCCGGCGATGGATGCTGCAGCGATGGCGAACAGGCGCCGCTGCCGGCGCACCTGCTCGCGCTGGCGCAGGGCGTCGAACCCCACGCCGAGAATTCCGGCGATGAGCTTGAGTTTGGCGTTGCTGCGGCCGTCCTTGCCGGCGCGCGCATCGGCGGCGATCGGCTCGGTGCGGATGTTGCTCAGGTTGCCGTCGGCACCGAGCTGGTAGCGCAGCGCGGGCGGGAAGCACTCCTCGTCTGCACGCGCCGGGTCTTCGGAGGCGTTGGGCTCGCCGTCGACGATGAGACAGAAGATGCGGTGCTCTCGGCCGAGCCGCTTGAAGGCGAGGATCTCCTCGTTCACCCAACGCGACTTCGCCGCGCGCGGCGAGCAGACAATCACCTGGGTGGCCGACTTCTCCAGCGCGGCGTTGATCACGGCGCCGAGGTCGGTCGCGGAGGCGAGTTCCTCGCGGTCGCGGAACACCGGTGCCAGCCGCTTCGGCACGGGCCCGTGTGCCGTGGCAGCGCCGATCAGTTGTTTGGGGGGACGGTAGGACTCCAGCGCCCGGTGCAGCCAGGACGCCCATCTCGTGTCGGCGTGGCTATAGCTGAGAAACGCCCAGTACTTCGGGGCGTCCAAAGGTGATGTCCTCCTCCGGAGATGCTACCCGGCCGTAGGTCCCTTTGTTATTTACCGGTACAAAAAGGGCGTCGGAGCAGTGTAATCCAATCCCTGGTGCACTGCGAAACCGGGGCTCGATGTGGCATCGGCGCACAATGCCTGCACCCCCTTGGCTGGCTGTCACGCAGAGCGTTGTCCGGCACCGCCTCAGGCCCCACAATCCAATGGTGATCACCCTCCTGAGTCCAGCGGCGACACCCCGACCGGCCCACAACACCATGTCGCCGTTTGTCGTAGGCGTTTCCGGGCACCGGGACCTGCACCCGGACACCTTGCAACACTTACGCCGGGCGCTCGGGGAGATCCTGCAGCGGCTCAAAGAGCAGCTTCCAGACTCCGAGGTGCGGATCATGGCGGGCATGGCCACCGGCGCGGACCTGCTGGTCGTGCAAGCCGCCCTCGAGCTTGGGTTTGGCGTGGATGCCATGCTGCCCATGCGGCTCGAGCAGTACGCGGCAGACTTCGATGCCGACTCCTTCGCGTTGCTCAAGACGCTGCTCGCGCACCCCGCGGTCCGCAGCTTCGCCATCCCGCTGAGCGCGCCGGTCGAGGAGAGCGCGACCGCTGCGGGCATCTCGCTCCGGGACGCACGCTACGTGGCTCTCTCGCGGACTCTCTCGCGCGGCTGCAGTCTGCTGATCGCGCTGTGGGACGGGGAATCATCGGTGCTGCCCGGTGGCACTGCCGACACGGTGCTGCGTTATCTCGGTGTACGAACCGACCGCAACAAGGACGACTCCCGGCTGCAAATCACGGACGCGCCCGCCGAGCACGACCTGCCCGCCCGGCTCGTCTATTGGATCCCCGCGGCCCGCGCGCAGGAGGGTCCGGTGCCGGATCACGGTTCGCCCTGCTTTCTCGCGGGGTTTAGCGATAACGTCCTGCTGCGATTGCCCACGATGCCCCACCGGCTCAAGGTGCACTTGTGGTCGCTGAACGTCTATAACCGCGAGTACCAGCGCCTGAGGAATCACTGGCGCAGCCGCGCCGCTCCCGACAGCCTCATCAGCGGCTTGCCGGCGACGACGACGCTGAGCGACCTTGACCGCCCGACGCTAGAGCGGATTGATGCCCAGTACGGCAAAGCCGACGCGCTCGCCGTCTACTTCCAGAAGCACTCCGACCGGCTGTTCACCTTCTTCAACCTCGTCGCCTTCGCGATGGGCCTGGCCTATCTCTTGTACGAGAAACTCTTCAGCACGCGCGCGTTGTTGTTCGTGTACCTGCTCATCCTCAGTTTGAGCGCCGCCTTGTACTACGTACTGCACGCGCGCCATTGGTTCGCGAAGCACCTGATGTGCAGGGCACTCGCGGAAACGCTGCGTGTGAAGTTCTACCTGCGGCTCGCCAGAGCTGAGCACCTGCTGGACGCCGAGGAGGTGCTGTCGCTCTCCGGTGTAAACCGTTTTCACGGTTTTGGCTGGATCGGCCATGTTCTGATCGCTCTTGAATCTCCCGCGACCGGCGTCTATCCCGGGCCCAGCACGACGGCGGACGATGTGGTTTACCTGGCCTGGATCGAGAATCAGCGCCAATACTTCGTCAGGAAAGTGGCCCAACTGCACCGCAGCCTGATGCGGACCAAGTGGCTGAAGCGCGCCCTGTTCGGCCTCATCCTCCTGGTGGTCCTGACTTTGTTGTGGCTCGGCGAGTCCGCGGGCGAGCGGCTCGTCTTCGGCATATCGCTCGAAAATCAATTGACCTTTGTCATGGGGCTGGCAGCCGTCACGCTCGCATCCTGGGAACTGCACCAGAACAAGATGGCGAACCGCGAGCTGCTGTGGCAATACCGCAGTCAGCTTAAGCACTTCTCCCGCGCGGGTTCGCAGCTGGCGCGCACGTTTGCCGCGAGCCGCCGCCTTGAGATCCTCGCCGCGCTTGGCAAGGACTCGTTGATGGAGAGCTACCTGTGGACCATTCATCGCTTTCATCGTGAACACGAACCGCCCGGCCGGGCCTGACGGTACGGGAAGTGGCCCCGTGAGCACCCTGGCAGGCACGCTACAGCCGACTCGGCCAGCGACCGGGCCGGTGCAGCGACTGGTGGCGCTGCTGCTGGTGGGTCCGGGCCCGTACGCCCGCGCCTTCGAGAATCTCATCCTTGGATTGATACTGCTGAGCGTCGCGTCCATCGGCGTGGGAGCGATCCCCACGCTGCCCGGCTGGGCGACAGCTGCGCTGCGCGTGGAAGAAGTCATCGTAGTTGTCGTGTTCTCGTTCGAGTACCTGCTGCGCATCGTGGCGGCGAAGAGAAAGTTCGCGTTTATAGTCAGCTTCGAGGGCCTGGTGGACTTGCTGTCGATTGCGCCCGCGTTTCTGCTGGGTCTCGACACGCGCTGGCTGCGTGCGCTACGGATGCTGCGACTATTGCGGCTGTTGAAATTGCAGACGCACATTCTCGAAACCACCGTCACCGAGCGCACCCGCGAACTCGCCGAGAAAAATGCCCTGCTGGAACAGGCGCAGGCGCAGATCAAGGCGGAGCTCGAGGTCGCGCGGGCGCTGCAGATCGCGATCCTGCCAGCAACCTTCCCCCTGAGGACGGGCTGCGACAGTGCGGCGCGCATGCTGCCGGCGACGACCATGGGTGGGGACTTCTATGACTTCATCGAGCTGCCGCACGGGCAAGTCGGGCTGGTGATGGCGGACGTGTCGGGCAAGGGCGTGCCGGCGGCCTTCTTCATGGCGGTAGCACGCACCAGCCTGCGTGGCGTTGCGGCCGAGCACCTCACCCCCGGCGCGTGCCTCGCCGAGGCTAACGGGTTATTGTGCGCGCAGAATCCGCTCGACCTGTTCGTGACCGTGTTTTATTGCATGCTCAATCCGCTCACCGGAGTGCTGCGCTACGCGAACGGCGGCCACAATCCGCCCTACCTGCGACGAGCCGACGGGTCGATCGAAGCCCTGACCGGCGCAGGCGGGCTCGTGCTGGGAGCCATGCCGGGCGTTGAGTTTCCGGAGCATGAGGTGCGGTTGGGCATCGGGGACCATCTCGTGCTCTATACCGACGGGGTGACGGAGGCCTTCAACGCGGCCTACGAGGCCTACGGCGAGGAGCGGCTGATCGCCGAGATCCAGGCGCACGGTGACGGACCCGCCGCGGGCCTGGTCGAACGCATCTGCCACAGTGTCACGGCGTTTGCGGGGGCGGCGCCGCAGTCCGACGACATCACGCTCATCGTGCTCAGCTGGAACTATACCGCGGCGGTTCTGCAGTGAATGTCCGTCTCGAAACGTTCGGCCTCACCACCGTAGTGATCCCCGCGGGCCGGCTTGATTTCAGCAGCGCCAATGGTTTTGAAAAGCAGCTCGAGCTGGTGTTCGCGGGCGCGGGCACCGCGCCCGCGGCGGTGATCATCGATTGCGCCGCGCTCGAGTACGTCTCGAGCGCCGGTCTGCGCGTCTTTCTGCTGGCGGCGCGAAGCTCGCAGCGCGCCGGCGTTTACTTCGCGTTGTGCGCGCTGCAGCCCGCGGTCGGTGAAGTGTTCAACCTGAGCGGGTTCAACCGCATCATCACGGTGCATGCGGACCGGGCAACCGCACTTTCGCAGGTGCCGCAAGGCCGGGCGTGAGGGAGCAACGCACCGCGGTGCGCAGCGATGCCGCGCAGCTGCCGGTGCTGACCCGCTTTCTGCAGGAGTTCTGGTCGGCCGCGGAGCTGCCGCCGGCACAGGCGCTGAGCTTCGAGCTCGCCCTCGAGGAAGTTTTCATGAACGTCTGCATGCACGGCTCGCCAGCAGGCAGCGCGCCGTGGGTGGAGGTGTCGCTGGTCCTGGCGGAGGACGGCCTGACGATGACGGTCGAGGACGACGGCCCGCAGTTCGATCCGCTGTCGCTGCCGCCGCCGGACATCACGGCGAGCCTCACCGGGCGCCCGGTCGGTGGACTGGGTGTGTTCCTCGTGCGGCAGATGATGGATGCGGTCAGCTACCACCGCGTCGGGGCGCGCAACCGGCTCCGGATGACCAAACACATCGCCAACTGACCGCGCTGCCACCGTTTTGTGGCCAACCGTGGCACGGCGCGACGAATTGACGTAGCGTAATAGGGGCGTGCCGCGAATCGCGCCCGGACGCTCTAAACATAAAGAAGAGCAGGCACATGTTCGAGATCCAGCTTGGTCCCTCTGGCGAGGTCGTGATGGCAGGCCGCCTCGATGCCGGCCAGTGCGATGCAGCGCTGCGATTCCTGGAAACCGTGGCCGAGCCGCGCGTCATCGACCTGGCCCAGCTCGAATACGTTGCCAGTTCCGGACTGCGCGTGTTTCTGCTGACGCAGAAGCGCGCCATGGGCTCCGGGGCCGGCCTCAGGCTGATCAACGTCAGGCCACAGATCCACGAGATTTTCCGGTATGCCGGCTTCGACCGGATCATCGACATCACAAAGGCGGTGCCCTGAGGATCCGCGCCCGCGGCGGTGGCTGACCCGACCAACCTTTTCCCTGCAGAGCGGTACTTGTGAAAGAGGACGATGATCCGACGTTGGTGCGGCGCTGCCTCGAGGGGGACCGCCGTGCCTTCGAGGGACTCGTCCTGCGGTACCAGCGGCCGGTCTTCAACGCCGCGTTGCGGATGTTGCGCGAACCGCAGGACGCCATGGACGTCGCCCAGACGACGTTCATGAAGGCCTTCGAGCACTTGTCGAGCTACGACCCGAGCCATAGGTTTTACAGCTGGATTTACCGGATTGCAGTCAATGAAACCCTCAATGCCCTCACCTTGCGAAAGCCTGCCGCGCAGATCAATGACCAGGAGCCGGACGAAAGCGCCGGCCCCGAGCGGCAGCTCGAGGGTGAGCAGGCCAGCCAGGCGCTCGAGGATGCTCTGATGAGAATCACCCCTGAGCTGCGCAGCGTCATCATCCTTCGACACGTCATGCACCTGAGCTACCAGGACATGGCCGACATCCTGGAGCTGCCCACAAAAACCGTTAAATCACGGCTCTACAGCGCCCGCCAGTTGCTGAGGGAGCATTTGCTGCGGTGCGAAACGGTCTGACATGGCTGACACCCCGCACCTGGCACTGATTCAGGCCGAGATCGACGGCGAGCTCGATGCGCGCCAACGCAGCGAGCTCGCCAGGCGGCTGCTCGCTGAGCCCGAGGTGCGGGCGGAGCGCGAAGACCTGCGCCGGCTGTGTGCGGCGCTCGACGCGCTGCCGGACGTTGAACCCCCGGCGCAGCTGCGGGCGGCCATTCTGGCGTCACTGCCACCATCAGCCGTATCCCGGGCGCCGTCCGTGTGGTCTGCTCCCCGTTGGCGCTATGCCGCCCTGGTCGTGGGGGTACTTGGCGCGGGCGCGATCGTGTTCGAGACTCTCGACGGCACGCGACCGGCGACCACCGAAGCGGCCGGCACGATGGCGGCGGTGCGGGGGCCCGTGATGCTCGATACGGTCCAGCTCGGTGAAGGACCGGTCGGAGGCCGCGTGAGCCTGTACCGCGACGCTGGCGGCCTCGGCCTGGCGCTCGAGCTGATCTCAAGCGGGCCCGTGGACGTGCTCATCAGGAGCGAAGGCCGCACGCTTGAAGTAAACGGCCTCGGTGGAACCGGCGCTGCCGGGCAAAGAACAGTGGCCCTGGTTGGGTCCGCGTCGACGGGCGGACGCGAGGTGGGCCTGACCTTTCTCATGTCCGGACGGGAGGTCGGCCGCGCGACCCTCACAGTGCCCGAAGGGCATTGAGGAATCCGGTTTCTTTTTGTTGGCAACCAACTTTTGGTCCGATTCATAGTAGTTGTAGTCAGAACGTGAATTGGTGTTTGTCCGAAATCAGGGGAGACTTCTATGTCCAGTAAGACAGTGTGGGTCGGCGGCGGACTAGTCTTGGCGATCGCTGCCGTCGGCTATATGAGCTACCACGACAATTCAGCGGGTAAGGACGCTGCCGGAACTATCATGGAGGCGAAGCGGGCCATCTCGGAAGGCAACTCCACCAACCCGACGTCCACGACGGGCTCGACTGACGATCGCTCCGCCGATCGCAGCGGTGACAAGAGCGCTGATAAGTCTGCGGACAAGTCGGCGGATCGCTCGGCGGACCGCTCGGCGGACCGCTCGGCGGACCGCTCGGCGGATCGCTCGGCGGACCGCTCGGCGGACCGCTCGGCGGATCGCTCGGCGGACCGCTCGGCGGACCGCTCGGCGGACCGCTCGGCGGACCGCTCGGCGGACCGCTCGGCGGATCGCTCGGCGGATCGCTCGGCGGATCGCTCGGCGGATCGCTCGGCGGATCGCTCGGCGGATCGCTCGGCGGATCGCTCGGCGGATCGCTCGGCTGACCGCTCGACCGACAGGTCCACTGATCGGTCTACTGACAAGTCGACTGACCGTTCGACCGACAAGTAGGGCTGCCGTCGAAAGAAGCTCGAGTGGCCCGGGGCGCAAGCCGCGGGCCACTCATTTTGCCATTGAAGAATAACAACAGCAGCGATGGCGCCCCGGGGCGATGGGGATCGCTGCGCGTGGGTGTGGCGCTAATGGTCGCGCTCGGGGTTCCCTCCTGGGTGGCGGGCGGCGATCTGAGTTTTGTCGAGACCCGGGATCTGCGGATCGTCTACTACGATCCGGACGAAACATACCTCGTTCCGCACGTGACGCAGAGCTTTCTGAGTGCGCTCGCGGCCCAGCAGCGTCTGTTTGGCTATGTACCGGATGGCCCAGTCAACGTATTCCTGCGGGACTTCAGCGACCACGGCAACGCCGGCGCGAGTCCGACGCCACGCAATCGAATCACCCTGGATATTGCCGCCTCTTATGATCCGTACGAGACCGTGACTTCAGGTGACCGGTTCGCCACCACAGCGGTACATGAAACCACGCATCTTGCCGACAATGATCGCGCCAGTCCGGCCGATACGCGCTTCCGGCACTTCTTTCACGGCAAGGTCAACGCCGACGCCGCGCACCCGGAATCACTGCTTTACTTCTACCTGACTGTGCCGCGCAGAACCGCTCCGCGGTGGTACCAGGAAGGCAGCGCCGTCTTCATGGAGACCTGGCTGAGCGGGGGTGTGGGCCGCGCCCAAGGCGGCTACGATGAGATGGTGTTCAGGGCGATGGTGCAGGACGGGGCTAAGTTCTACGACCCGCTCGGGCTGGTGTCAAAGGGCACCGAGATCGACTTCCAGACAGGGGCCAACGCTTACCTGTACGGCACGCGCTTCGCGGACTATCTGGCGCTCACCTATGGCCCGCAACGTTTGCTCAGCTGGTGGCGACGCGATGCTGACAGCCGGCGCTACTACGCCGACGACTTCGAGCGCGTCTTCGGCCTGCCGCTTGATATAGCCTGGCAGGAGTGGATCGACTTCGAGCACGGGTTCCAGGCGCAGAACATCAGGTCCGTGCACGAGCACCCGGTTACCGAATTCCACGATCTGACTCGCAAGAACCTCGGCGCCATCTCGCGTACCTACCTGTCGGCTGACGGAACCAGGCTCTTCGCAGCCGTGCAGTACCCTGGTCAGGTGGCCCAGATCGTGTCGATCAACCGCAGCGACGGCGTCGTGCAGGAGATCAAGGAGGTCAAGGACCCCCGAAGCTTCACTGTTACTTCGCTCGCGTTCGACGCAGGCAGCGGCACGCTCTTCTACACAACCAACAATAACAACGATCGGAACCTCATGGCGCTCGATCCGCGTTCCGGCAAGTCGCACATGCTGCTGAAGGCTGCACGGATTGGCGACCTCGCCTACAACCGGGCTGATCGCTCGCTCTGGGGCCTGCGGTTCTCCAACGGACTCGTGCAGCTTGTCCGGATCCCGTTTCCCTATCACAGCTGGGAGCGGCTGTACGTGTTTCCGCATGGCGAGAAGGCCTTTGATCTGGATCTCTCGCCGGATGGCGAACTGGCGTCACTGTCCGTGTCAGGTCCTGGTTCCGGGCTGGGGTCTGCGGTGGTGCGCCAGGTCCGGATCATGCGCACCGCGGCCCTGCGAGACGGCGATGCGACGCCGCTGCATACACTCTCCATGGGAGCGGCGACCCCGGAAGGCTTCGTGTTCTCCAACGATGGCCGCTACCTCTACGGCAGCAGCTACTACACCGGCGTGTCGAACATATACCGCTATGAGATCGCGAACGAGAAGCTCGCGGCGGTCAGCAATGCGGCCGTGGGTTTCTTCCGCCCCCTGCCGATTGATGATTCGCACCTCATCGTACTGCGCTATTCGGCCACGGGATTCGTGCCGGCGCTGATCGAGGCGCGGCCCACGGAGGACCTGAGCGCGGTCACGTTTCTCGGCGAGCAAGTGGCGGCGAAGTATCCCGAGGTCACGACCTGGAGTGCGGCGGCACCGGCGTCGATCCCGTACGAGTCTCAGATCCTGGGCCAGGGCCCCTACCAGCGTACGCATGTGTCGCTAGACTCGCTGATCCCGGTGATCGAGGGGTTCCAGAACTCCGCGGCGCTTGGCGCCAGTGCCCACTTCAGTGATCCGATCGGCCTCGACTCGCTGCGGATCGACACCAGCTACAGCCCGGACAACGCGTTGCCGTCCAAAGAGCGACTGCACTTCTCGGCCGATGCCAGCAACCGCGGCTGGACTGCGGGCGTGGCCTGGAACGGCGCGAACTTCTACGATCTGTTTGGGCCGACGAAGCGCAGCGTCGCGGGCTACAACGGCTACGTGGGCTACGACCGCGCTTTCGTCTACGATCCGCCCGAGACGCTGGATCTCATCGCGAAAGTTGCATACTACGGTGATCTCGACCAGCTACCCGGTTTTCAGAACGTGCCCTCGCCTTCGAAAAACCTGTTCACAGCCGACGTCGGTCTCGTTGGCGTGGACACCCGTGACTCCCCGGGTGCCGTGGACGCGGAGACCGGCCACCGCTGGTCGCTCAAGGCGCACCTCTACGGCGCGGCAGGCGAGCTGGTCCCGAGCATCACCGGCACGTATGATGTGGGGTTCCCGTTGCCGCTCGATCACTCCTCGATCTGGTTACGCACCGGCGCGAGCATCTCCGGAGGCGCTCCGACCGATCCGCTTGCCAACTTCTACCTGGGTGGGTTTGGCAACAACTACGTCGACACGGAGTTAAACGGTGGCGCGCAGCGCTACCGGCAACTGCTCAGCATGCCGGGGTTCGGTATCGACGCGCTGGCGGGCAAGTCGCTGGTCAAGGGCGTGCTGGAATGGTGCCTGCCGCCCGTGCGCTTTGAAGCATTGGGCTCGCCCGGCTTCTATGTCAGCTGGGCGCGCCCGGAGCTGTTCGTTGGCGCCGACGAGACCGATGTCGGCACTTCTGCGACCCGGCAGAGCGCGCGGGACGTTGGTGCCCAGGTCGACTTCCAGCTTCACCTGATGCATCGACAGCCGATGATGTTGTCGGTGGGTGCGGCCCGGGGCTTCGGTGGCGGCGGGTTGGGCACGACTGAATTCATGCTCTCGCTGCAGGTGCTGTGATGAGCGCCGACATCTGGATGCGCGCGCCGCTCGCGTTACTGCCGGTGCTGCTGTTCCTGATCGGACTGGTGCAGCTGGACGGCTACAAGCTGGTGCGGCTGCGGATGATGCTGGCGCTGGTCGCGGCCGGCGCCGTGGCGGCGGGTATCAGCTATCTGATTAACAACGCGGCCTATACGCACTTCAGCGGCGACTTCACCGCCTACTCGCGCTACATATCGCCCTGGATCGAGGAGGCGCTGAAAGCGGCGCTGCTGGTCTTCCTCATCCGCACGCGCCGCGTGGGGTTGCCCGTGGATGCCGCCATCGCCGGCTTCGCGATCGGCACCGGTTTCGCACTGGTCGAGAACCTCTATTACCTCGCCTCGCGGTCCCACACTCTCTTGCCGGTGGCGGTGATCCGCGGGTTTGGCACGGCGATCATGCACGGCGGCACGGCGGCGGTCCTGGCGATGATCTCGAACACGCTCTACGAGCGCCGGCCGTCCGGCGGCCTGCACCTGCTGCTGCCGGGCTTCCTGGCGGCGGTCGCCCTGCACACCGGCTACAACTACCTGCTGGTGCGGCCGGCGCTGGCGACGCTCGCGACACTGCTGGTGCTGCCGCTCGTGATCTACCTGGTGTTCGACCACAGCGAAAAGATTCTGCGCAACTGGATCGAAGTGGATCTGGAGTCCGACGTACAGCTGCTGGAGTCGATCAGTGCCGGCACGTTTCTCGGCAGCAACTCCGGGCATTACCTGCAGGCGCTACGCGATCGTTTTCAAGGCGAGCAATTGGCGGACATGCTGTGTTATCTGCGCGTGCACGGCGAACTGGCAGTGCGGGCCAAGGGCATACTGCTGCTGCGCGAGAGCGGGCTGCCCGAGCCGCCGATCGACGCGGAGATCCGCGACAAGTTGGCGGAACTCGCGCAGCTCGAGCGTGCCATGGGCAAGGCCGGAGTGATCGCGCTGCGTCCGCTGATGATGGCCACCGGCAAGGAAATCTGGCAGCTGACACTGCTGCGGCAGTAGCAAAACAGCAGGCGCGCTCTGGCGAGCGGGCGGCAGCAGTTTGCGCGGCACTCAGGGATGCCCCTAGAATCTGGCTTGCCACTGTCGCCGATGCTCGGAGTTCTACCATGCAATTGCAGGTCAAGGATGCGGGCGATGGTATCGTCAACGTCTCGCTGACGGGGCGCCTGGACACCCCGGGCATCGACAACATCGAGACGCTGCTCACGGCGCATCTCGTACCCCGCGGCGCGCGTGCGATTCTCGATCTCTCCCAGGTTGCATTCCTCGGCTCGGGCGGGATCCGGATGTTCATCACCATCGCCCGCGCGCTCGGCAGGAAGGGCGGCAAGCTGGTCCTCTATGGCGCGCAGCCGCTTGTCGCGCAGGTCCTGGAAACCACGTCGTCGAATGACATCGTGCCGGTGAGGTCGGACGCCGCCGCCGCCGCTGTGGCTCGCGACTGACGACTCACTCGCGAGCGGACCGCGTCATGGTGCGCAGCCAGCGCCTCGAAATTCGTTTTCCCGGCACCCACGACGGCTTCGCGCAAGCGTTCTTGCGCCTGCGCGGCGCGCTCGATGCGGAGCGACTGGACGCCGCCCTGCGTTATAACGCCGAGCTGGTGTTCGAGGAGATCGTCGCCAACATCGTCAACCACGGCGCGGCTGACGGCCGCGAGGTGGACGTGCGCTGCACGCTGGAACCTCGTCCTGACTCGATCATCCTCACGTTTGAGGATGACGGTGTGCCGTTTGATCCGCGCAGGCACCCGGATCCCTCGTCACCGCGCTCGCTGGAGGAAGCGAAGGTCGGCGGCTTCGACCTCATGCTGATGCGCCGCGCCGCGAGCTCGCTCGACTACGTGCGCACAGCGGCGGGCCGCAATCAACTCAGCGTGAAGCTGCAGCGAAACTGCCCGTAATAGTGATCAAGGCATGAGACGCGGTTTTTGGGCCTTCATCGCGATCGGCGGCGTAACGGGCGCGTTCGGGAAGGCCGCAATCGCGCCGATGCCGCTGGTGTTGGAGTCGAAAGTCACGCTCGGAGAGGTGCGCGGACGCATTGATCACCTCGCGGTGGATACCACACGGCAACGGCTGTATGTCGCGGAACTGGGCAATAACAGCGTGGGCGTCGTGGATCTCAAGGAACGCAGGCTGCTGCGTACCCTGCCTGGATTTCGCGAGCCTCAGGGCATCGCCTACGAGCCATCGACCGACACCGTTTATGTGGCCAACGCGGCCGATGGATCGGTGCGCCTACTGGACGCACAGGAATTGACGTCCGCGGGAGCCATCGAGCTTGGGGAGGACGCCGACAATATTCGGATCGACATGTCGTCGCATCGCGTCCTGGTCGGCCATGGAAACGGGGCCGTTGCGGTTATTGACCCGGTGCGCCGCGAGAAGATCGCCGACTATCCCTTGAAGGCGCATCCTGAGGGCTTCCAGGTGGAGCCGCACGGAGGTCGGCTTTTTCTAAACGTCCCCGACGCCAACGCGATTGCGGTACTCGACCTCGTCACTGGCAGGCAAACGAGTGCCTGGCCGACTAACAATCTACTCGCTAACTTCCCGCTCGCAATTGACTTGGAGCGCCAGCAGGTCTTGGCCGTGTTTCGGCATCCGGCAAAGCTCGGCGCCTTCAATATGCGGGACGGTGCAATGACGCATGCTGTCGAGGCTTGCGGGGATTCGGATGACCTGTTTGTTGACGCAAAGCGCAGCCAGATTTACCTCAGTTGCGGCGAGGGGTTTCTGGATGTCTTCGCCGCGGGGACGGCTGGCTTCGTCCGCGTTGCGCATCTTCCAACGGCAGCAGGTGCGCGGACGTCGCTGTGGGTGCCGCAACTCGACCGGCTTTTCCTGGCCGTTCGGGCTGCGAAGGATCCGGCCGCCATCTGGATATTCCGACCGGCAAATTAATCCCCGCCACGCCCCTCGTCGCGATCGGGACAGCCGGCGACCTCGCTAACCTCGCCGCCCCGCAACGGCGTCGTCGGTCCTCGGCTCTTCGCGCCCGGGAAGGTTGTCGGGGACCTTGGGAGGCTGTGACGCGGGATGCGCGGCAGCCTGCTCGAGCAAACTGTCCACCAGGAGCGCTTGCACCGGATGGCCGGTGCGCGCCTCGATCCAGCGGAAGGCCGACTCGAGCGATGTCGCTGACCAGACCCTGCGGCCCTCTGCAGTGCTGACGTCCCAAGGCGCGAATGTCACGCTGTCCGGCCGATAGCGAACAATGCGGACCACACCCGCAATATCGACGCGCCACACCTGAGGCGCAATTTCTTTAACAGCGTATTCCATGACGCTTCCCCTGGTGACTGACGCGCCGTCACCGAGGGCATTCCCCGGCGCTATCCAACTGGCCACGTCGGCGCGATCAGCATAGCGCCCGGCGGTGCCTGTCTACTCGTTATTGGACATATGCTGGCTGCGGACGAGATATGTGAATCTGTGTTCGAAGAGTCCAACGGCGCGCTTGAATTTGAGGCCCAGGCAGACGCAGCCTTCGTTGGGCAGGCGCTTGCAGGCGGAAGGTCGGCTTTAGGAACGATCAGGTTCACTGCGGGGAAAAGAATGTCGTCATGACTGCCGTCACTGTCAGCGCGGCGAAGAGCAACAGGTACTCGGCGAGCAGTGAGCGCTGAAACGCGAGTCGCCGGTAGCGCTCGCCGCGCACGAGCGCCGGTCCCAGCCACCACTTATTCAAGGCGGCAAGGCTCATGAGCAACATGAACGCCGCGACCTTCGTGAGCAGCAGCAGTCCATAAGGCTGCCTGAATACCTCGATGGACGGCACGAGGAAAATCGTCAGCCCCAGGCCGGCCAGCAGAATTCCCGGCACCAACCACGCTGCAACTGCGGAGAAGGCATGGACCAGTTTTGCCAAGGTACCCGGTGCCTCCCGCAAGCTCGCGATTTGAAGCGGCAACAGGGCGCCGATCCAGAACGCGACGATGAGCAGGTGGATGATGAGGAGCGGCGCCAAGAACCGGCGCTGGGGATGAACCGATGTGTGGCCGACCAGCATGAATGATGCGGCGGCGGTCACCGCGCCGATGATTCCGAGAGCCAGCGCCAAGGTACCTGCACGGCGCAGTGCCAGGGCCACCAGGGACAACCCCAGCACCCGCACTGCGAAGGCGGTACCGCTGGCTGATTGCAGTACGGTCGCCTGCAGCGAGGTGTCCCACATTCCGGAGAGATCTCCCGCCAGGCGGGCCGCCTCGAGTCCATAGTGCGCCGCGACGCAAACCAGTCCGATCAGCGCCGACCACCGCCCGAGGCGTCGTATCGGCTCGCCGGAGTTCGACAAGTGGCGGCCGAAGATCGCGATGAACAGAGCGACGCCGGTGGCCTGCAGCAGAAACAGGAAGCTCAGCGCACGCAGCGCGACTGATACGACGTCCAACACGTCTGCGGCTCTCAGTGCTGCGACGACGGATCTGCAGCACCGGGCGCGGAAAGCGTGAAGTGGATTTGTCCGGGCGTGACGTGACCGTCATCGCTCAGTGCCCGCCAGCTCACGACATAGGCGCCGGGCTTCAGGGTCGGCAATGCCACCGTGACTTCGGCGGCCGCCTTGTCGGGCAGGGCAGTCAGCTTCTGCTTTGGCTCCTCTGCCCGCTGAATCCACAACACCATCAGGCGTGCGGGCTCGGAGAACCTCAGCACGATGTTCGGTGGAGATGCCGTTACGACCGTGGCATCCGCAGGCGTGGACTTTGTCAGATGGGCGTGGGCGTGCGCAGTGGCGGCAAACGCAATCAGTGCGAGGACCGACAGGAAGGTGGAAGACTTCACGTGCAGGTGCTTCTTATTTTATGGGGGTGGCTGCAGCAGTGGCTGGCGGCGCGCACTCATGCGCCAGGTTCTCACGCACGAATTCGATGTGTTCGCGCAGGAGATAGAGCTGATCGGCGTGCGAGCCGGGCGTGCGTTCGCCGATCGCGCGCCGCTCGATGCGTTCGAGCTGCTGCAGGAGCTCCGCGCGCCGCTGCGGCGTGACGTCGGGGCGCAGCGTCTCCTTCTCGAGCGACATGAGCTCGCTGTAGCGGCTGTGGATGCGGCGGTTGACACGCCACCGATACAGCTGCGGCAACAGGCGCAGCCCGGGGATCACCACCACGATCACGGGCAGGAGCACCACCAGCAGGCGGTTGACGAGGCTTGCGAGCCAGAACGGCAGGTAGCGGTAGGCGACGCTCTTGCTGCCCGTTTTGTAGTAGCGCTCGGCTTCCTGGTCGAGCGGGAAAAGATAGGCGATCGTGTTCGGGAACTCCCCTGCGGATTGTATGACCGAGGCGCGGCCGTGTACCTGGTAGGCCGCGGACAGGAGCACGTCGACGAGCGCCGGGTGAAGCTCGGTGTGCGCCACCAGCTCCACCGTCGGCGCCAGCATGTTGATGTCGTTCGCGGGCAGACCCGCACCTAAATCGAAGGCAGCGGCGGGTATCGGGATCTTGTTGAGATAGGGGAAGCGCCGTACGTAGGCGTCCGCGCGCGCAAAGGCGAACATGCGCACACCTTCGGTGTGCAGCAGCTCCTTCACGGCCTGAGGCGAGGCCGAGTCCCCGGTGAGAAAGATCGCATCCAGCTGGTGATCGACCAGCGCCTTGACCGCCGCCGCCCCCTCCAGGTTCGAAAGCCGCATGGGTCCGGGTCCCTGCTCCTCGATCCCGTTCGCCTTCAGCAGCGCGAGCGCGAGAGCCCGCACGCCGCTGCCCTCTGGACCTACCCCGATGCGCGCGCCAGCGAGCTCGGAGATCCGCTGCATGTCGGTGCTGCCCCGGTAGAAAAGCTCCACCGGCTCGAAGAACATGCTGCCCAGGGAAACCAGGTCGCTCGTGTCGGTGGTCGTAAGCCCGGCCTGCACCAGTCCGATGTCGACCTTCGACTTCGGTTCGGCGAGACGGTTAAGGTTGTCGACCGAGCCTTCGGACGGCAGGAGCGTCAGCGTGATGCCCTCCCGGGCGAGGATTTTCTTGTAGCGCTCGCCCACACGCTCGAAGGTGCTGTCGGCGGGTCCTGTGACCATCGTGAGCTTGTGCGGCGGAGCGGGACTTACGAACCTGAGCGTCACGATGAAGGCGATGATGGTGAGGATGACAAGCGGCCAGACTCCGACCGCCAGGTCCCGCCACGACAGGTACGGGATCTGGATCGGGAGCCGTCGGGCTGGCGGGGTCAGATCCTGGTCCTCACTCATCTTTAATGCCTAAGCAGGGGTAGAAGAGGTGCCGTGCCGCCCGCGCGCGCGTCCGACATAGTAACCGGCTGCAAAGGGCAGACCGAAGAATACCAGCGCCACGACGATCACCAGCAGCACCGCCTCGCGCACCAGGCGCTGCGCCTCCCGGCCCGCACTCCTGATCAGCTCGCTCGCGACGCGCTGCGCGTCCGCGGTCGCCGCCGCACGCTCGGCATCGACCGCCTTCACCAGCTCTCCGCGCTCGGTACTGGCGGAACTCGAGAGCATGGTGCCGGTGTTGTCGATGGCGTGGATCAGCTCCCTCCAGGACTCATCGAACTTGGCGCGCGTCTCGCGCGTGATGTCCTCGAAGCGCCCGGGCGCCTGGCTAGCCATCTGCGAGAGCTTCGCGATGCGTTCGTTGAGCTCGCGCAGGGCGGTCTGCAGCTCGGTGCTGTTGATGCCCGACTCCTGCGCGGCAAGCTGTGCCCGCCACAGCAGCTGCGACGGCACGGTGTCGCCGTACATCCGCACCAGGTCGCCGGTCTCGGACATCGCCTCGGGAATAGTCCCCAGGGTGTCCACCAGCTTCACCTGTGTGCCCGACTGCCGCGCCCACAGGTCCACCACCGAGGCGCGCGCAAAATCGAGCCCCGTGATCGGATGCGCGGTGACGTAGTCATCGATGAAGCGCTGCCCGGCGGCGAATTCCCCGGGCGTGGAGAGTGCGCGCGCCATGTCCTGTGCCTCGCTCGCGAGCGTCACGGCGAGGCTCACCGCGGCCGGCTGCTGCGATCCGAAGAGCGTTTGCCCCGCCCCGGTGGCGAGGAAATCGCGCATCTGCTGCGCAAGCGCCCAGCTGTCCAGGAGGCTCAGCATGGGCGCCATCTGACTCGCGGCGTGCTCGCTCGCCCCCGCTGCCGCGATCTTCCAGCGCAGGGCGTTCAGCCGCACATCGGTCGAATCGCTCGCGGCAGTGATCTGGTCAGCCGTCTGGGCGACGCCGGTGATGAAGCGCGCCGAGTATTCATGCGTCAGGATCCGCGCGTTCAGGTCGCGCGTCGACAAGGGCTTCTCGGGGCTCTTAAGCGAGATCAGCGAGCAGCCGGCAACGCCCGCCGCGAGAATGCCCAGCGCCAGGAAAGCGAGCGCGCGCGGCAGCCTCGCGCACCGGGCTGCGGAAAGGTTCGGTGCCAAGCGAAACTCCCCCACCAATGCCCGAAACGATAAGGCATGGAACCCAATCAGGGAAGCTTAGGCCTCCAGGGCGAAACGGGCTGCGCCGCGGTAGGCTAAGACGCGCGTGGACCCTGTACCTAAAGCAAAACGACAGACGCGGCTCTCCGCCTCATGGCCGGCGCTGTGTGTTGCGCTCTGGGGCACCGCCGCCCTGGCCGCACCCCCGGACGAACCGCCGCGCTTCGCGGTGGCGGTGGCGGATCCGAACGCGCCCCTTACCTTTCTCACCGAGGGCGACACCCGCTTCACCGAGCGCGACGGGGTCGCGAACCCGGTGGCGCGACGCGCGCTCGTCGCGAAGATGGCGAGCGAGAACCCGGCCGCGATCCTGATCGGCGGCGACCTCGTGTACCGGGGTAGCGATCCGGATGACTACGCGACATATAAGAAGGAGACGGCGGCGTGGGCCGAGCGCAAGTTCCCGGTGTTCCCGGCGCTCGGCAACCACGAATTCAGCGGCTGCCACGCGGGCGACCCGGCGCCGTGTCTTACGACCTGGTGGAGCGCGTTCGAGATCCTGCACCTGAAGCCGTACCGGTGGTACTCGGTGACGATTGGACCGAAAGTGCTTGCCCTCGTCCTGGACTCGGATTCCGCACTAAGGTCCGGGAGCCCGCAGCGCAGATGGTTCGAACGCGAGCTCGCGGGCGTCGCGCCCGAGGTGAAGTTCATCCTCGTGATGCTGCACTACCCGCCGGTGCGCGATGCGCTCTTCCCCCGGGCGAAGGATGAGGCCGAGGTTGCGCGTTACTTCTCAAAGCATGCGAACTCGCTCAGGGCTAAGGTGGTGGTGATCGGCAGCCACGTGCACAACTATGAACGCTTCAGCCGCGACGGGGTGACGTACCTCGTGAGCGGCGGCGGTGGCGCCAGGCCGGTCCTGGCACTGCGGATGTTCGGCGAGTTGTCACATCTTCGGACCTCGGTGAATTTCCACTACCTGCGCTTCATCCTCCAAGAGGACAGCTTGAGCGGCACCATGGTGCGCTTCGACGCGACCGATAACACTGGCCATGCCTGGAGCGAGCCGGATCACTTCGAAGTCACGGCCATGAACTGACACTCCCAGGGCCGTCGCGCGCGGGGACTTTCAACCGGTGGGCGCAGCACTCAGTCCGCGCAAGTCTGACGCAAAGTGTGTACATGCCGGGTCAGTGTGCTGACAGTTTTCGTCACCACCGTGGCAAGGCGTGCTTGGGCGGCGGTGATTCATCAGGCCGGCGCGGTGGTACTCATCGAGGGCCGCTGCATGAACTCGCGATACCAGGTGCTCACGCGCGGCGCGCGCGCCAGCCAGCCAAGCTCTGAGAAGCGGAAGTCGGCATAACCAAGACAGCAGGCGAGCGCGATCTGTGACACATCGATCACGCCGCAGCGGGGCTCAAGGGCGGTAGCCGCGATTCGCTCGAACCACGCCAGACCGCTCCAGAAACGCCCTTCCTGGTCCTCGAGCCACTCTGGCCACCGCAGCGGCTGCGGGCGCAGCGCGACTTCGTAGCGCGCGAGCACCAGCGCCTCCGCCATGCCGATGGCAATCGCCTGCTGCGACAGTACCTGCCACAGCTCGGGAGCGCGTGCCGGGATTATCCGGCCGCCGCCGGCGAGACTGTCGAGATATGCGCAGATGACGCTCGAATCGATGAGTACTGTCCCGTCATCGAGAACCAGCGCCGGGACCTTGCGCAGCGGGTTCACGGTCGTGGCGAACGCTTCGTTCTCACGACCGGGAGCGACCTGCACCGTTTCAAGGGTAATGCGATCCGCGAGTCCGAGCTCGAGCGCCACGGCGCGCACGCGCCGCACGAAGGGAGAGGTCGGCGAATACATCAGTTTCATGAGGAGACCTGAGTGCGTGATACGGTCCTGGGGCATTGCTGATCAACGGTCAAGCCAAGCGCCGCGAAAACCTGCGCGTCGAAGGCCCGTCACGATGTTGGGACATCGCCGGACTGTCTTCCAGATAAGCCCGGTGTGAAAATTCTCAATCATCATTAGCATCGGACCCTCATTCAATCCGAAGATCCACGGCGACGCCCACGCGTGCAGATTGCTGCTGTCAGGATAGGTTGGATTGTAACTAGCAACCAATCCATACGGGCTATCTCCTAACAATTTAAGACGCTCGATGACGTGACGGATCGTTTTGATCACGATCTCGGGCGCGAACGGCAAAGATGTCGCTACCGCCCAGGGTGAAACGGTGCCGTCATCAGGGCCGAATGGAGCCCCGCGCGCCTCATAGCCGAAAAATGCCCTTTGGACTCCGTTTACCTCAAGTACGACGGGCCCCGGTCCGTCGCTCGCGGTCAGTCCCCATACGTATTCATTGTAGTGCGCAAACCCCCGTGGATTTTCGATCCCATATTGCCTGTGAATATATGTGGCCCGCCGGCTGTTCTCAAAGTAGTCGATCCCCACCTTCCTGTTGAAGTCGTCATGTATGCCGCGAAAATCCACCCACAGGTGAGACATCTGATGTATGAAAAGGGGGCCGGCGTACAGGTATTCAATGTCGTAGACCTTCTTCCATTCAAAAGTCGAGATCCAGTCTTGGTAGCCTTGCGGATCGATGGGAAACGTCGGCGATCCCAGGGCCAGTGCGTAGAGGATCAGCGCTTCGCTGTAGCCCGTGTCCCACCGGTACGGAAGAAACTGCGCCTCGGGCGTCCAACCATGAGAGATCGTCGTCCCTCCATCGAGGGCCCATTGCCAATCAATGCGTCGGTAAAGAATTTCAGCGAGTCTGCGTATCTCGCTTTCCCTGGGATTGTTAGCGGTGAAATGGCTGGCCGCGGTAAGAACACCCGCCATCAATATGGCAGTGTCAACGGTGGATAATTCACATTGGATGGCGCGGCGGCCAGTCTGCATGTCCAGGAAGTGGTAGTAGAACCCCTTGTATCCCGTGGCATCCGGTTCCGGACCCTGATGGCTGGAATGAAGGAAGCGCAAAAGCGTGAGTGTGCGATTGACTGCATCCACTCGTGAAAGCATGCCTCGTTCGGCTGCCACGATATAGACGCTGAGCCCCATTCCAACAGCGGCGATGCTCGCCGGCGACCCAGGCTGGGTTCTGTCGGCGATCAGGCCGTTTCGAGGGTTGGATTCATTACGACAATAACCGACGATACTTCGCCGCAGATGGTCGAGCATTTCCCAATCCGCCGCCTGCGAAGGGGTCTTGGTTGATTCATCAGCCAATGCAAGCTTCTCCGACAACGCAAGTCCTGCTGACGCAGCACTTGCTGATTTCAGAAACTCACGACGCTTCACAGTCCGTCCCGGTTGCTCATGGTGTCCCCTGTCCGCTGGCAAGGTAGGACGGCAGCCCGAACAGCGGGAAAAGCCTCGGGAAGGCAAAACGAGTCAGCTGCGCAACACGCCCCTCACGGATCGTAATGAGGGTGATACCGCTCGCCTCGTAGGCCGCATTCGGTGTCATCGACCGACGGTAGACGGCGACCGCGGGCTCCCCGTTCGCTGTGAGCGGCAGGAGGCGGCGCTGGCCTGGATCTACCGACCAGACGGCTGCGAAGAATCGACGGATGGCCTCGCGACCCGCGTACCACTGCGGCTGCGGCGGCATCGAGAGGAGCGCATCGTCCGCCAGCAGCGCGGTAAAGGCTTCGAGATCGCCACTTTCCCAGGTGGCGATGAAGCGCTGCAGCAGGGTCGCGTCGGAGCCCGATACCTGCGGCGGCGCGCTGTCCTGCCTGCGCCCCGCGACGCTCTTACGCGCGCGCTGCAGGAGTGAGTTTACCGAGATTACGCTGGTCTCGAGCAGCGCAGCGGTCTCGTGTGGGTTCCATCCGAGGACGTCGACGAGCAGGAGTGCGGCACGCTGCTTCGGCGACAGCAATTGCAAGGCGGTGATAAACGCGAGGCCGACGCTCTCGAGCAGTGACACGCGCTCCTCCGGCCGCTGGCCGAGGTCGTCTTCCGGATCGAGCAGCGTGTCGGGCGCCGGCTCAATCCAGAGCCGCTCGTCCGCCGCCGGACCGAAGCGTATCTCCGAACTCGCAGCGGCGAGCAGGTGCGGCAGCGCCCGACGCCGACGCGCCTTGCGCAAGTGGTCGAGGCAGGCATTGGTCGCGATCCTGTAGAGCCAGGCGCGCAGCGCACTGCTCGCCCTTACCTCATCCCGCCGCTGCCATGCGCGCAGCAAGGTCTCCTGCGCGATCTCTTCCGCATCCTGGAGCGAGCCCAGCATCCGGTAGCAATGCAGCGTGATCGAGCGCCGGTGCGGCTCGAAAAGTGTCCCAAAGGACTCATCGCTCGTGCCAGCGTTCATGAAGGAAGGATGCCACGGCAGCTTTTTCCGTGGTAGGCCGATGATCCTTCGGGCCTCGCATCGTCATAGCTGCGTGAACCAACTTTGCAGGAGGACCGAATGTTGCTCAAGGACAGGATCGCAGTGGTACACGGAGCCGGAGGGGACATTGGCGGCGCGGTCGCGCGCGCCTTCGCCCGCGAGGGCGCGAAGCTCTATCTGAGCGGACGCACGCTCGGCCCGGTGCAAGCGGTGGCGGCGGACATCAGCGCCCGCGGCGGCGTCGCCGAGGCTGCGCAGCTGGATGCCCTCGACGAGCAGGCGGTGGAAAAGTACGTGCGGGCGGTTGCGGACAAGGCCGGGCGTCTCGACATTTCCTTCAATGCCATCTCGGTCGCCAAGGCGTTGCCGACCAAGGCGCCGCTGCTCGAGCTCTCGGCAGAGCATTTTGCGCTGCCCATCACCGCCTATACGCGTTCGAATTTCCTCACGGCACGCAGCGCCGCGCGCCGCATGGTAGCGAGGCGGTCCGGCATCATCCTGACGATCACCGGCACGCCCTCGCGCATGGCGTTCCCAAACGTCGGTGGTACTGCGCCTGCATATGCAGCGGTCGTCGCACTGTCGCGCAACCTCTCGGCCGAGCTCGCACCGCAGGGGGTCCGGGTGGTATGCCTCATGCCGAACGCGATACCGGAAACGGCAACGATCCGCGAAGGTTTTGCGCGCTACGCAAGGGAGACGGGCGTTACCCCGGCCGAGTTCCGAGCGCGGATCGAGAGCATGACGCACTTGAGGCGCCTGACCACGCTCACGGAACTCGCCAACGCGGCCGCGTTTCTTGCCTCTGACCACGCCAGCGCGATGACCGGCACGGTGGTCAACCTGAGCGGTGGAGCCATCGTCGAGTGAGCCAAAGATTGTGACTGCGGCGTCAGGGGCAAAGTGGTGTTATCGAAGCACATGAGGAAGCAGGTCACTGTCAGTTGCAAGAGGGAGAGATCATGCGGCGCAGGGATGTTCTTGGGATATCGGTTGCAGCGATGATCGCCGGCACCATCGGCGCGCGGGCTTTCGGACGGGAGTCAGGAGCGAGCACTGACGATGCTGCCGCGCGTCGATACGATCGAAAGCGTAGGTTTGCCGCCACCGCGGTATCCGCACAATCCGCGGCGCTAAACTGTTCTTTCCCGAGGAGTATCCCGACATCGTAACCGACGAAGCCCTGCTGCTCTGGGAACAGGCAAGCCAGATGTCATGAGAGGCGCGCGGCAACTACCGCGTTGCGGCAGCGGGCACGGCGGCGGAGCCCAGCCGCTCCGCCGCCGGCCTTTCGCTGCTCGCGTCAGATTTGATCGTCTCCCTCACCGCAAAGCCAACGCCGCAGCGTTCGCCATTTGCTCATCGCCAGGGCCACTATTCCGGCACTGGAGGTCGCCACTGCCACCGATAGCGCGGCGGTCGTGATACACAAAGGGCACATGGACGCGCTCCTTTAATACTCGTCGTGACGCCGCCACCAGACACCGGCCTTGTTGCGTCCCAGGGGCGCGCGGTCGAGCCACTGGTACGCGCCCCACAGCCCATCGAGGCCGCGCGCATAGGTAGAGTAGGTGTGATGGACGACGCCGTCCGCGAGCGTGAACGCGCTCATCCCCGGGCGCTCGCGCGTGTAGGTGGGCGCATCGGTTCCACACATGGCGGCGAACTGGCGCACCGGCTCGGGCGCGCTCTTCGCATCCATCGCGTGGCCGCCCGGACGGTAGTTGTACTCGATTTTCCCGGTGCGCTGCGCTTCCTCCGTGAACCCGACGCTGAAGTCGGAATTGAAGTCGGTGCCAAACGAGGACGCCCAGGGAAACCGCCAACCCATACGCTGCCGGTAAGCCTGCAGCTTCGCGAGCGGCGCCCGAGACACGGCCCAGAGCATCACGTCGTGGTTCGCCAGGTGCGTCGCGAACCCGTCAAAGCCGTCGGCGATCATCGAGCAGGACGGGCAGCCGGCGGTGTAGTCGGGCCCGAACATGAAGTGATAGACGAGGAGCTGCGAACGCCCCTGGAACAGGTCCGCGAGCAAGGCGCTCCCGGCTTCGGTGTCGAATCGATACGGCTTGTCGATACGGACCCACGGCAGTGCCTGCCGCCGCAGCGCGAGCTCATCGGCGCGCCGCGTGAGCTCCTTCTCCGCTTCGAGGAGCGTCAGCCGCTCGGCCAGCCATTCTTTGCGGGTCGCAGTCGAGTGCGTAGTCATCGCTCGTCTCCTGTTGGTGATTCGGGATGGGCTAGATTAGGCGCCGAGCCACAGGAGCCGGGAGTGACAAGCGTGACGGGATTCTAAGTGGACTCGCTGATCACTGCCGCGGCGCGCGCACTTGCTGGCGGCGACCCCCTTGGCGCCCTGAAGCGCATTGCGCTGCGCGAGGACCCGCCGGCGCTCGCGCTGCGTGGCACGGCGATGGCGCAGCTCGGCGATCTCGCCCGCGCACGTGTCCTGCTGCGCCGGGCGGCGCGCGCCTACGGACCGCGCGAGGCGCTGTCCCGCGCCCGCTGTCTCGTCGCCGAGGCCGAAATCGCCATCGCGTCGCGGGACCTTAGCGGCTCGGGGAAGCCACTCGCCGCCGCGCGCCTGACACTCGAGGCGCACGGCGACCGTGTGAACGCCGCCCATGCGCGGTATCTGGAAATCCGGCGGCTGGTCCTCATCGGCCATCTCGATGAGGCCGGGCAGGCCCTTCGCTGGCTCGATCCCAACACAGTCCCGCCGCCGCTGCGAGCCATCCACGAGCTTCTCGTGGCCGGGATCGCCGCGCGACGGGTGCAAGCACGGGCGTCGCGTCTGGCGCTCGCGCGCGCCGCGCGCGCCGCGCGTGAGGCTGGCATCCCGGCGCTCACCGCCGAGGTCGAGGCGGCGGCGCTCGCCCTCACCGTCCCGGCCGCGCGCCTGATCGCGAGCGGCAGTGAACGGATGCTGCGGCTCGGGCAGGTTGAGGGGTTGCTGTCCTCCGGAACGCTGGTGGTGGATGCCTGTCGTTTTAGCGTCGTTGAGGCTGGTACAGCGATAGCGCTTAGCCGGCGTCCGGTGTTGTTCACGCTCGCACGCCTCCTCGCCGAAGGCTGGCCCGGGGATGTGTCGCGGCAGAGGCTCGCCGCGCGGGCATTCCGCGCCAAGCGACTCGATGAAAGCTATCGCGCGCGACTGCGGGTCGAGGTCGGGCGGTTGCGCCGGGTGCTGCGGGGGCTGGCAGAGGTGGTCGCGACGGCCGAAGGGTTTGCGATCCGGCCGCGCCGCGCGCGGCAGATCGTGGTGCTGGCGCAGCCGGTGGATGACGAGCACGCCCCCGTGCTGGCCTTGCTCGCCGACGGCGAGTCGTGGTCGAGTTCGGCGCTCGCGCTGGCGCTCGGCACCAGCGCGCGCACCGTGCAGCGGGGGCTCGAGGCGCTCTCGCGAACGGGCAAGGTGCAGGCGCTGGGCCGCGGACGCGCGCGTCGCTGGATGGCGGCGCCACTCCCCGGATTCACGACGACGTTGTTACTCCCCACGCCGGTGCCGGGCGATTAGGATGAGGCCATGAAACGAGCAGCCGCCGAAGTCGTGCGTGAATATGGTCCCTTTCCCGGTGTCGATCGGGTTGGTGGCGTCACCTATGACGGTGAGCACGTGTGGTTTGCGGCCGGCGCGACGCTGCAGTGCCTCGATCCGCAAAGCGGCAAGCCGCTACGCTCGATCGAGGTCGCCGCGCATGCCGGGACGGCCTTCGACGGCCGGCACCTGTTCCAGATCGCCGAGGACCGCATTCAGAGGATCGATCCGGAGACCGGCCGCGTGCTCGCCACCATTCCCGCGCCCGGCGGCGGCGGCGACTCGGGACTCGCGTGGCACGAAGGTACGCTCTGGGTCGGGGAGTACCGCGAGCGCAAGATCCACCAGATCGACCCGGAGACCGGCAAGGTTCTGCGCACCATCGAGTCGAAGCGCTTCGTCACCGGGGTCACCTGGGTCGACGGCGAGCTGTGGCACGGCACCTGGGAAGGTGAGCAGAGTGACTTGCGGCGTCTCGACCCGCAAACGGGAACCGTTCTCGAGAGCCTCGACATGCCCGAAGGCGTCGGCGTTTCGGGGCTCGAATCCGACGGCGCGGATCAGTTCTTCTGTGGCGGCGGCAGCAGCGGGAAGATCAGGGCCGTGCGCCGGCCCGGGCGCGCCAGCCGCTAAAGCCATTTGCCACGATGCACCGCTGCCCGGCAAGGTACTCGGTCCCAGCAAGTCCGGTAGGAATTGGCTCCTCAGCGGGTCGCAGCGTTTCGGCGTTACGTCACCGCGTTTCTTTGTGTCGAGTCTGCCGGCTGAGAGATTTGAACTCCCGACCAACGGTTTACAAATTTTCGGGAGATTTCTTGCCCATTCTTAAGTGATTGATCTACCTAACACTGCGCGCGGGGCACCTGTTGCATTTGTCACGACTGAGCAGCAACAGGCAGCGTTGATTCCCGCAAAAGTCCCACAACATCGGACCCAAGAACCGTTGGTCGGGGACTTCAGATCTCCGCGAGTCGGCGTACGGTGTCAGGGAACCGCTGCACCATACGAATCAGCAGCGCGGCTTGAGCATTGGGCTTGGCCCGCCCCTGCTCCCAGTTCTCGAGCGTCCGCACATTCGTGCGCAAGTATCGCGCAAAAAGACCGCGCGAAAGATTCATTTCCTGGCGTACTTTGGCAAGCTCGCGAGCGGTAATCTTGGGCGCGGGTTTAGCCTTCAGCAAATGCGTACGTAGCGTCCGCTTGCCGGCGCGCTGATCAGCCAGAGCGTCAAACCCTTCCACCAACTCACCAAACAGGTCACGCTTTTTCCTCACGTCTTTCTCCTCGTCTTGAGCTCGCCCTTCACCCGTTCCTTCAGTTCCGCCCGCTGCTTGGGTGACAAATCAGACATCTGATCCTTGCCGTATAACGTGAACAACCAGAACTCCGGGCAGCTTCGGGATTGCCCATCAGAGCCTCCTGCAACCGGCTGAAGGCGTCATCGTCGAGGTAGTCTTTGCGATGCCGCTCGAAAGCCGGCAACTCGATGAAGACCGCTTTCATTCAAATTATTATACGCGGATTGCGTATAGACACCCAACGCCATTCGTCAGAAATCGAGATGGCCCAAGCTGCTGATTTGGAACGACGCCTATGCGCTGATACTCTGCTCCGGGCCGTCGTCGAATTCGGCCCATGCGCGCGCGAAGGCTTTGCTGGCCTGATGTTCTCACCTTCCGGAGGAGTTTCCCGCTATGACCACCAAATTTAAAGTAGGCGATCACGTGCGCTGGAACTCGGAAGCAGGCCACGTCAGCGGCAAAATCCTCAAGGTGCACAAGAAGGACACCTACTACAAGGGTTATACGCACCACGCCAGCGCAAATGACCCGCAGTACGAGATCAAGAGCGACAAAACCGACCACGTCGCGATGCACAAAGGCGGGGCGCTGCACAAGATCTGATCGATGTCACCCTCAGCGGCTTTAGCAGCGCCGACGACAATCTGGACGATCGGGCACTCCACGCGTCCGATCGAGGAGTTCCTCGGCCTGCTGTCCGCAGCCCGCATAGGAACAATCGCCGACGTGCGCAGTTTTCCTGGTTCGCGGAAATATCCGCAATACGGCAAGGAAGCACTTGCGACCACGCTCGCCGCACACGGCATCAGCTACGACTGGTTGCCTGCGCTGGGCGGCCGTCGACGGGTTGCACCCGATTCTCCGAACACAGCCTGGCGCAACACCTCCTTTCGCGGCTACGCCGATTACATGTCGAGCCCGGAATTCGCGCAGGGGTTGGGCCAGCTGATACAGCTGGCGAGTCAGGCGCGCACCGCAATCATGTGCGCGGAAGCGGTCTGGTGGCGCTGCCATCGCTCGATGATCGCCGACGCGCTCAGCGTGCGCGGCATAGAGGTCGTGCACATCCTCGATGCTAAACACAACGTCCGGCATCCGATGACATCGCCGGCGCGGGTCGTAGGCGGCGCGCTGACCTATGTCGCAGATCTACGGGAATAGTCTTATGCGACTCATCTCACGTGCATTGGATTCGTTTCGTGGGCACCTGTCGAGGCGACCGCGCGAGCTCCACTCCGTCCGCGCGCCCGCGTAACTGCCTTTTTCGCGCACCTGCCTTAGTATCGACGCCCGACGGGATTAGACACGTCCCCAAAGCGAGGTGTTCTGTTGTGATGTTAGCCGTGCAGGCGGCAAAGCGCGAACCTCGGGCCATGCTGACGCTAGCGTTTCGGCCCTTTTTCCTCGCGGCCAGTCTGTGGTCGGCGCTGGCGCTGGCCCTATGGATCGTCCTATTCATAACGGGACGGGCGCTTCCCAGCCGCTTCAATCCGCTCAGCTGGCATATTCACGAGATGCTATTCGGGTTCGCCCTGGCGGCGATCGCCGGCTTCATGCTGACGGCCATTCCGAACTGGACCGGCCGCACGCCAATCCGTGGCGCGCCCCTGGGCGGGCTCGCCCTGCTGTGGGTGCTCGGCAGGGTCGCGTGCTTGACGTCAGCGCTGATTCCGTTCCGGCTGGCCGCTGCGATCGATCTGGCGTTCCCTTTCTTCCTCTGCGCCGTCGCCGCCCGCGAAATCATCGCTGCTCGCAATTGGCGCAATCTGGCGATGCCGGTGCCGATCGGCGCTCTCGGGTTTGCCGATCTGTTGATGTACCTGGAAAGTGCGGGCTTTGCCGTGCCGCCCGGACTGGGCTGGCGTCTGGGGCTGGCTGCGATCATCGTGCTGATTTCGGTGATCGCCGGCCGCATTGTTCCCAGTTTCACGCGCAACTGGCTGGTGAAACGGGGTGTAACGGGGCTTCCCGCCGTCCATGGTCTGCTCGATCGAGCGGCATTGGGCTCACTTCACGCGGGGCTCATCGGTTGGGCGTTCTTTCCCGCATCCTGGCCCCTCGGAGTGCTTCTGCTTCTGGCGGCCGCGCTCAATTTCTGGCGCCTCGTGCGCTGGCGTGGCGCCGCAACATTCTCCGAGCCCCTGCTTTCGATCCTACACGCGGGGTATGCGTGGGTAATCGGCGGCGCTGCCCTGCTCGGCGCGACGATGCTGACCAGCGCCATTCCGGAAGCTGCGGCTATCCACGCCTTCACGGCAGGCGCTATAGGCACGATGATTCTCGCCATCATGACCCGGGTGGCACTAGGACACACGGGCCGCCCCTTGGAAGGCGACCGCGTAACCGCTTTGATCTACGTATTGGTCAATCTCGCCGCAGCCACCAGAGTTGTGGGAAGCGTTGCGGGCGGGTGGTTCCTGCCGCTCGTCAGCATCTCCGCCGCATTATGGGTCGCGAGCTTTGCCCTGTTCGCGATTCGGTATGGTCCGATGCTGACTGCACCCCGCGCCGGATAAAGCACGTTCGCGTCTGGCGCGAGCAGGAGCATCCATAGTCGACAGAAATTCCCGCGCACACCGCAAGTGTCTGTAAATCCAGTGAGATAAGATGATGCTGGCTATCTGACTCGAACAGATGGACCTTAGGCTCAATTTTCGAGAGATTTCTTCGGAGTCACCGCGCCGGACTCATCGGAGCATCGTTACTTTGCCCGGTTGATCAGGGCACCCCGCGAGACGCCGACACTCGCAAGCCTAAGTCGCTAAAGTCAGGGCAATCAAGCGATGCTGCCGCTCGGTCTAACCGATTCAACCGATCACGGCTAAGCAGCGCAAAGCACGACTGATTCCCGCAAAGTTCCCAACTCTTGCAAGGTTCACCGCGGGTTCGGTCTGTGCTGATATGTCACCCACCGAACACGCAAATGTTGGGTAAAGTAAAGCGTATGCGCAGCTCTAGAGAGGGGCTCCATGAGCCGCAGCGTCAGACCGCGCGTCGGATGTTTTGGGCTCGCCTGAAAGAGCATCCCTTGGCGCGCGTGGGACCTGGGCTCATCACCGGTGTCGCCGACGACGATCCAAGCGGCATAGCCACCTACTCCCAGGCGGGCGCGCAGTTCGGCCTCAACATGCTATGGACTATGCCGCTGGCCTTCCCCCTGATGGCGGCGATCCAGTCGATGTGTGGTTTCATCGGCCGGGTCACTGGCAAAGGACTCGCCGCGAATATCAAGAGCGCCTTTTCCCCTAGCGTGCTCCAAGGCGTCGTGCTGCTGCTGCTCGTCGCCAATACCCTCAATATCGCGGCCGACGTTGCTGCGATGGGGGAAGTCGCAGAGCTGGTCACCGGATTCAATCGCCATCTCATGACGGGGTTCTTCGTGACCCTGACGCTGCTGCTGCAGGTGTTCGTCCCCTATCATCGTTACGTCTCCTACCTGAAGTGGTTGACGCTCTCGCTGCTGGCCTACGCGGCGGTCCTTTTCACGGTTCACGTCCCCTGGGGTGAAGTGGCGCTGCGCACCGTCTGGCCGCGGTTTATACCCAATTCCACCTCGGCCGCCGTAGTAGTTGCCGTATTCGGCACCACCATCAGTCCCTACCTGTTTTTCTGGCAGGCATCCGAAGAGGTCGAGGACATGCAGGCAGGACGGGGAAGCGCAGAGCTCATGCGCGATGCTGGCGCCGCACCTGCAGAGCTGCGCCGCATCCGCTGGGACACCTGGAGCGGAATGCTCTACTCCGATCTCACCGCTTACTTCATCATCCTGGCAACCGCCGTGACGCTCAACGTCGCGGGAAAAACCGATATCAATACTGCAGCGGATGCAGCGAGCGCACTTCGGCCGCTCGCGGGCAACTTTGCCTACCTACTCTTCGCCCTGGGCATTCTCGGCGTCGGATTGATTGGCGTGCCGGTGCTCGCGGGTTCCGGCGCATATGCACTTTCCGAGGCAATGGGGTGGAAGTGGGGTCTGGAACGCAAGGCAGCTGACGCTCGCGGGTTCTACTCCGTCATCGCTGTCAGCGTGCTCGCAGGTCTCGGTATCCAGTATTCACCGATCAGCCCGATGAAGGCCTTATTTTGGAGCGCAGTAATTAATGGGGTCGTCGCGGTGCCACTGATGATCGTCATCATCCTGCTGGTATCGAAAAAGTCTGTGATGGGCAATTTCACTGCGAGTCGGCCGCTCATCATCCTTGGCTGGATTGCGACAGCGGTCATGGGTGTGGCTGCGGTCCGGATGTTTGTCCCCGGCTAGGCTTTATTGCAGGTGCCTGAAGCGATGTGACCGTCGCGACGGATTTCGGCCGGCATCAAGAAGCGATCTCCTAAGACGCCAGATAATCGAGCCGCGGTACCCGCTCGAAGACCCTACCATGCATGGAAACCAAGCTCGGCGCCCCTAAGCTATTGTTTTATCTGCCGGCTGTAGGGTTCGAACCTACGACCTGCGGTTTACAAATTTCAAACAGCCTAAATCGTGTGGATTAGCAGCAAAGGGCCGAGATCGTAAACGACTGATTGTAGTAACCCTCGCCGCGTGACGCCCGCTGCAATTGTCACGACCGAGCGGCGAAAAGGCACGACTGATTCCCGCAAAAGTCCCCATCGGCAATAATCTGCAGTTACCCATGCTGCCCAGGAGTGCTGAATGCGTGCTCTGCAGATCTCAGGTGCAGTCCTGATCGTGATCGGCCTGTGGATGATCATCCGGCCCCCGAGCTATTCGCGCGAGGAGAGCGTGCTCAAGCTTGGTGACATCGAGGCGAAAATGCAGCAGGAGCACCCCGTCCCCGGATGGGTCGGTGGCCTGGCACTTGGCGCTGGCCTCGTGCTCGTCGTGGTCGGGATGACGAAGCGCTGAATCGTGTGTGACCCGCATGGACCGACACTAAAGCGGTAGCGAGGGCGGGACGGCGCACACAGCTCAGTAAGGACAGTCGGCCGATACAAACTAGAAAAAGCCACTCGGCTACTTGTATGCGGTGCTGGCAGATGAGTCGCCGCCGCGAAGAACCTGCTAGTGTCTCGTCAGCCGCTCTCAACGCTTGATCTCACAGGAGAGGTCGAGACGGTTTACCGCGCGGGTGAGATTGACCGGCGTGGACATGCTGCGTTACTGTCAAAATTACACGCAAGGTTCCCGCAAGGGATTTAAGGGAACGCGGTATGACGCCGCGGCTGTCCCCGCAACTGTGACCGGCGAGCGGTCGTCCATGGTGCCACTAGGCGGATGCCTGGGAAGGCGGATGAGCGCGAAAGAGCCGGGAGCCAGCAAACCTGCCTTGCGCGGTCGTCCTGCTTTCGGTCGGGGTGCGCCGGGAGCTGCGGAACTGCCGCGGTGACGACAGTTGGAGTCGTTACTGCGAGACCAATATGCCTTCACCCGTGCGTTGTTATTACGAGCCGGTCGCAGGCTATGGTGCACGGCGGCAAACCATTGTGGTGGGCGCGCGAGTCAGCCTGTGAGCACAGTGCCGACAGCAAGGGCTCGAGAACAGGCCGTACTGGTCTCCTGGAGCGGAGGTAAAGATAGCTGCTTCGCGCTTTACGAGATGCAACAGTTTCCGAATATCCGCGTCGAGGCGCTGCTCACGACAATCACGCGGGACTTTGATCGAATCAGCATGCATGGGGTCCGACGCGTGCTACTGGAGCGACAGGCCGAGAGTCTTGGACTCCCCCTTCGACAGATTTTCATCGCGAAGGGTGCGGGCAACAATGAATATGAACAAAAAATGGGAGAAACCTTCGTCACATACCGCGACCAGGGGATAAACGCGGTCGTTTTTGGGGACCTGTTTCTACAGGATATCCGGGCCTATCGCGAGCAGCTCCTCGCACGGTTCAACATGACGGGATTGTTTCCCGTGTGGGGCCGGGACACCACGCAATTCATCCGCGAGTTCATTGGACTGGGGTTCAAGGCGGTCATCGTGTGCGTGGATCCAGCGCAGCTTGATCCCGCATTTTCCGGGCGATTGATCGACGAGGATTTTCTCGCGGACTTGCCCGCGGGCGCAGATCCATGCGGCGAGAACGGTGAGTTCCACACCTTTGTCTTCGATGGACCCAGTTTCAAAAAACCAGTGGACTTCTCTATCGGCGAAATCGCCTGTCGTGACTCGTTCTGGTTTTGCGACTTAGTGCCGGTAAATTAATAAAACGTACGAGGAGACGAACATGCACAACCCGCGGTTGACAACCTTGGTCGTGATGATTGTGGCGGCAGCCGCCACGCGGCTAATTCCGCACCCGCCCAACCTGACGTCCGTCACGGCGCTGGCGCTGTTCGGCGGCGCGTATTTTTCGAACCGCAGGCTGGCGTTCGTCGTGCCTCTGATAGCGCTGCTGATCAGCGATTTCATCCTGGGGTTTTACCAGCACATGGAGGTCCAGTACTTAAGCTTTGTGCTAATTGTCTGCATCGGCTTTCAACTGCAGCAGCGCCGTACGGCACCACGTATCGCTGGCGCGGCTCTGTTGAGCGCCCTGGTGTTTTTCATCGTCACCAATTTCGGCGTCTGGGCTTTCGACTCGTTGTACCCGAAGACGTTCCCCGGTCTTGTCACCTGTTATGTTGCCGCGATTCCATTCTTCCGCAACACGCTACTGGGCGATCTGATGTATACCGCGATCCTGTTCGGCGGCTTCCGATTGCTCGAAAGTCGTTTCGCCGCTTTACGGGAACAAGGAGGTGCGGTCGGTTCGCTGTCCAGTTGATCGGACAAAGTATGCAACGCATCGTGTCATTCCTGCCGTCGGCGACGGAGATGGTTTGTGCATTGGGTCTGGGCGATCGGCTCAAGGGAGTTAGTCATGAGTGTGACTATCCACCGGAAGCCAAGAGCAAGCCCGTTGTCGTACACCCTGTGCTACCGGTGCAGCGCATGAGTCAATCGGATATCGATATTGCGGTCACGCAACGATTGCGGGATGGTCTGAGCCTCTATCAGGTCGAGGAGCGGCTGATACGCGATATCGCTCCCGACCTCATCTTGACACAGGATTTGTGTCAAGTCTGCGCAGCTTCTGGAAACGAGGTGTCGCAGCTGCTCACTACGCTACCGATCAAACCACGCGTTCTGTCGATGACCCCGAAGTCACTGGACGGGATATTCGACAATCTGCGGGACTTGGGCGAGGCGACCGGTACTTCACAGCGCGCGCGGGAGTTGATCTGGGCCGCTCAAGCGAGGCTGGCGAGGATCGCCACTAAGACCCGCCAAGTCTCCCATCGCCCGCGGGTATTTTGCATGGAGTGGATCGACCCCGTGTACTGTAGCGGTCATTGGGTGCCGGAAATGGTTGGGCTCGCCGGCGGTACCGATGAACTTGGCCGTCGCGGGACCGACTCCGTTCGTATCGCCTGGGAAGACGTGCTTCGGTGGGCGCCGGAGGTGTTAATAGTGATGCCATGCGGCTTTGATCTCGCGAAAGCCGTGACGCAGGCGTGCGCCCTATTTTCGTATCCTGGCTGGTCCGACATACCAGCCGTTCGGGCCGGCCGCGTCTACGCAGTCAATGCCAATGCGTATTTTGCGCGTCCGGGGCTCAGAGTTGTCGACGGCACGGAGCTCCTCGCCCATTTGCTACATCCGACACTGTTTGACTGGATTGCGTCGGAGCGTGCCTTTCAGCGCCTGACCAATAGTCAAGCGTCACCGGCAGTGGTTCAAGCTGCGCTGACGGACGCATGATGGGGCATGATAGCCGAGAGGTGGGGATGACACCTGCCTCGACTCCCGGTCACATCACGCAGAAGAACTGCTCCAAATGTGGTGTGGCCTTTCACTGCGGAGCGGAAATCGGCGGCACTAGGTGCTGGTGCGATGACCTGCCGAAGCTATTTCCGGTCGAGGATCGGGACTGCGTTTGTCCTGCATGCTTTGGGGACGCAATCGCCCAGCAACACTCTCGGCCCCTATGAATCATAGCGATAACGGAAATGCCGGCTATCTGATTCGAACAGATGACCTGCGGTTTACACATTTTCAAGAGATTTCATGCGCATTCGTAAGTAACTGATCTAACTAACACTGCTCGCGGGACACCCGTTGCATTTGTCACGACTGAGCAGCGAAAAGCAGAGCTTATTCCCACAAAACTCCACACAAACCGGTTGTGGTCGCATGGTCTCAGAGAACCGTTGGTTGTGGGAATTCGCCTGGCATTTCCGCGAGCGCGGTTCACTGCGTCCGTCGCACGCAAATCAGGCCGAGCCGTCGGCCAGGGCTTAGGGCGCGGAGCATTTTCGTGATTTCGACAGCCAACCCTGATTGCGGGTTGCTCTTTCACGGGAAGAGCGCGAGTGCGCGGACCTCGACGCTCTCGCGCGGTGGGACGTTCGGATGACGCGGATCCGTGAACGCGCTGTGCGGCGCAGCGCGGCCCGGTCCGGGAGGCGCCGAATCGAAGTTCTTGAATAGCCACGCCTCATCGACCGTCATATTCGAGGCGAAGTACCAACGCTGCTCGGGCTCGTGCACGAGGTAGTAGATCTCGCCGGTGCGCTCCGGGTAGCGCAGCTCGACGGCGCGCAGGGCATCTGGTGCCACGCTCGTAGCGTCGCACAGCGCGAGTGGCGCATCCCGCACCGGGCCGCGGATCGGCCGCCAGAGGTTGATCTGCAGGTAGCGCGACAGTCCCGCCTCGGCATGCGGCCCCAACTCGTGGCGCAGACGATCAAGCGCCGAGCGCGGAGTGTAATCAGTGTGCGCGTGATGCACCGGCCGGCCGACGGCGTGTCCGTCGGCCCTCGGACCAGACGATCCGCCGCGACGTACGTTGTGGTCGAAGACGACGACGCGGTTGGCCCCGAGGGCGGCCTGGATGATCTCGGCGCTTTCGGGGTAGTAGCGCTGGCGTACGTAATCATCGTCATCGAAGCGTCGCACCTGCGTCGGCCAACGCCCGAGCGTCCCACCGTGTTCATCGAGCCGCAGCACCTCGCCGCCGCGCAGGTCGCGTATCTCTACCGCGTGGCTTACGAAGCGCGCGGTCTCCGGTTCGGCACCGGACGGCGTCTCGCGCGCATAGGCAAAGGGGCGCTCGGTCCCAGGGGCGAGAAATTCGATTTCAGCGCGTACTGCCATGGCAGCCTTCTTAGGCGCGCAAGACCAGCGCCTCGGATGGCCGCTCGTGGCTGCTTGAGGCGTGCGTAAAGAGAAGATTGATCGCCTCAAATCCTCCTGTCGAGATGATCAGTGCTATGATCAGAGCCACTAAGTTGCTGGTTTTCATAAAGAACACCTCCTACTTGATGGTGCACAGTGTCGGCTCGAGACGCACGATCAGCAAACGCGATGTCTGATAGAAGATTAAGAAAAACTAAACGTTTGCCGGGGTTCGAGAGGTTGCCATTGAACGGTCTGCGCGTGTTCGAAAGCGTCGCGTCGCACCTGAGCTTCACGGAGGCGGCGGAGGCGCTGCACGTGACGCCCGCGGCGGTGAGCATGCAGATACGCACACTGGAGCAATACCTGCGCGTACCGCTCTTCCGGCGTAAGGGACGCAGCGTCACCCTGACCGCCGAAGGCGAGCTGCTGCTCCCGGGCGTGCGGCGCGGACTGGGTACGCTGCAGCAGTCGATGCAGCAGCTGCGTCAGGACCGGCTGAGCGGCGCGCTCAGAATCAGCACGCTGGCCTCCTACCTGCAGAAATGGCTGCTGCCCCGTCTGCCACAGTTTCATGACCGCCATCCTGAGATCGAGCTGAGCATTCACACTTCGCGCGCGGCGGTCGACTTCGCGAGCAGCGACTTTCATGCGGCCGTGCGCATGAGCACCGGCCCGAGCGCAGGCCTCTATAGCGAGAAGCTCATGGATGAGTGGTTTGTGCCCGTGTGCACACGTGAGGTGCTCGCGAAATACGGTCCGCTGCGCGACGCAGCGGATCTGCAGCGCTTTCCCCTGCTGCACTCCTCCGACGAAGAATGGTCGCGGTGGCTGCACCCCGGAGTCACGGTCGCTTGGCAGGAGCGGGGGACTGCCTACGACGACTCATTGACAGTGCTGGCCGGCGCCGAGCAGGGACAAGGCCTGGCACTCACGCGCTGGTCGCTCGCGGCGCAGGACCTGGCAACCGGCCGCATCACGCAGGCCAGTGAGCGCATCGTGCCGTGTCCGCGCGCCTATTACTTCGTGTGCCCGGAGATGTACGTCACGATGCCGAAGGTGCAGCAGCTCCTTGCCTGGCTGCGTGAGATGG
>Ga0070733_10000172_pt1 | contig 59723 bp, 52 predicted proteins | sample Coa_R1_9_FD_66450 | JGI IMG/M metagenome (GOLD analysis project Ga0070733, IMG submission 66450) | Surface soil microbial communities from Centralia Pennsylvania, which are recovering from an underground coalmine fire - Coalmine... | ecosystem: Environmental > Terrestrial > Soil > Unclassified ... | reverse complement strand
CCGGAATATCTGGTGAAGTCGCTCGGCAAGACCAAGCCCGGCATCATCGCCGTGGCGGACGACTACGGCCTGGGCGCTTCAAAGGGCATTCAAGCCTCGCTCGCCAGACTCAAGGTAACGCCGGTCGCGGTGACTTCCTATGCGCCGTCCGACAAGGACATGAGCGCGCAGTTGCTCGAGATCAAGGACAAGGACGCCGACAGTTTGATCGTGTTCGGCCGCCCTGCCGACGTCACTCTCGTGATCAAGCAAATGAGCGATCTCGGCATCAAGCTCACCACGATCGGCAACGCAAGCATCGTGGCGCAAACCACGCTCAACAATCTCTCGGCCGCGGAAGCCGACGGCACCTACGCCATCGGCGGCATGATCCCGCAAACCTCGAAGGACACGAAGATTCTGGATTGGGCCAAGCGCGTTCAGGACAAGTATAAGGTACCGGCCGACAATTTTACAGTGTCGTACTACGATACGGTCTATATGCTCAAATCGATCATCGAGAAGGTCGGCTGCAACAAGCCGGCGATCCGCGATGCGTTGGCCGCCACCAAGGATTGGAAGGGCATGCTGATTTCCTATCAGGCGGATGCGCTGGGCGACCTTGCACATACGCTTGGCATCTATCGCAACAAGGGCAAGACACCGGAGTTGGCCGGTCCGATCAAGGAAAGCGGTTTCTGATCCTGTCATGGGCCAGCTCGTCGTCAACGGCCTGGCGCTCGGGAGCATCTACGCGCTCGTCGCGCTCGGCCTGCTGTTGATTTTCAACACGGTTCAGATCGTCAACTTCGCGCAAGGCCAGCTCTTGATGCTCGGTGCCTTCATCGGCATCAGCGCCGCCGTGACCCATGAGTTGCCGGTGACGGCTGCCTGGGCCGTCACCATGCTGGCAATGGCGCTGATCGGAATCGTGTTCATGGTGCTGGTTTATTTCCCGCTGCGCGGGCGGCCGCCGTTTCTGGTGATCCTGACCACGATCGCGATGGGCATCGTTCTTGAAAATCTCGCATTGATCATCTGGGGTCCGCTGCCGGTGTCGTTGCCCTCTCCGGTTCACGGCCCGCCGCTACGGTTTGCGGGTGTCGTTGTTTCAATGCATCAGCTCTTCATCTTTGCAACGCTCGCCGCGATCCTGCTCCTGCAATTTCTCTTCCTGACCAAGACGCGGTTTGGAATTTTGATGCAGGCAACCGCGCAGGATTTGCATACCGCGCGTCTCGTCGGCATCCCCGTCAACCGTACCATTGCGGTCGCTTTCGCGTTGGGGGCCGTTCTGTCGGGGATCGCCGGGCTTCTGGTCGCGCCGATCTTCCTCGCCGAGCCGACCATGGGAGGAAGTCTCGGCCTGAAAGGATTCGTCGTCAGCGTGATCGGCGGCTTCGGCAATCTGCCGGGCGCCGTGATCGGCGGACTGTTTCTCGGCCTCGTCGAAACTTTCGGCGCCCGCTACATCTCGTCCAATTTTCGCGACGCCTACGCCTTCATTGTCATGATTGCAGTGCTCATCGCCTGGCCCCGCGGCCTGTTCGGCGAAAAGAGCGGCGAAAAGGTCTAAAGATGAGGCCCTTCGGCACAAAGAGCTGGCCCATTCTCGCGGCAGGCGTTGCGGCAGCCCTGACGGTTCCGATCATCGCGCAGGACGCCTACGTCGTCCAGTTGCTCAACATTGCCATTCTCAACGCCATCGTCGTTCTCGGCTTGAATTTTGTGACGGGCTGGGCGGGGCAGATCAACTTCGGCCAGGCCGCGTTCTATGGGCTCGGCGCCTATACCACGGCGATTGCGACCAAATCCGGCTTGCCATGGATCGCGACACCGTTTCTCTCCGCCGTCGTCGTGATCGCCGCGAGCCTCATGCTCGGTCTGCCGACCATGCGGCTGCGAACCTATTATCTCGCCATGACCACCATCGGCTTTGGCGAGATCATTCGCCTGATCATCGTGCATTGGGAGCCGATCACCGGCGGCACTTCCGGTTTGCGGGCAATCCCGGGCATCAGCATCTTCGGGATCGGACCGCAGGGGCAGGCGCAGCACTACTATCTCCTGATCGCAACGCTGGTGATCGCGGTGGCGATCGCGGCACGCATTCGCCATTCGGTTCTCGGCCGGGCGATGATCGCAACCCGGGACAGCGAGATCGCCGCGGAACAAAGCGGCGTCGACACCACGCGCACCAAGCTGCTCGCCTTCATGATCGGCGCGGTCTATGCCGGGCTCGCCGGGTGTCTTTATGCCTCTTCGATCCGATTCATCAGTCCCGACAGTTTCTCCGGCACGCAGGCGATCCTGCTGATGACCATGCTCATCGTCGGTGGCATGGGATCCATCGGCGGCTCCGTCATCGGCGCGATGGCTCTGACAATCCTGCCCGAGGCGCTGCGGTTTCTCGGGCAGTGGTATCTTGTGCTCTATGGCCTCGGCGTCATCGCCGTCATCGTACTGGCGCCGGGCGGTCTGGCATCGCTCGCCTCGCTATGGCAACCGCGCCGGGCGGGCGTGCGTTGACGCTCGCGCCGATCATAGCCGCCCGAGGCGTGACGCGGCGGTTCGGCGGTCTGGTCGCGCTCGATCATGTCGACCTCGACGTACCCAACGGCATTGTGCAGGCCATCATCGGCCCAAATGGTTCAGGCAAGACCACGCTGCTCAACGCACTGAGTGGCGCTTCGCACGCCGACGCGGGTTCCATTCGCATCGGCGGTCAGGAGATTTTTCGGCTGAAGCCGCACCGGATTGCGCGGCTTGGGCTGGCGCGGACGTTTCAGAACATCCGGATTTTCGACAACTTGAGCGTTCTCGAAAACGTCAAGGTCGCAGCCGCCTGCGGACGCCCGACGTCGCTTTTCAATATCCTGGCATCGAATGCGCGGCACCGGCGAAGCGAGGCGAATTTTGATCGAAGCGCGCGCGAGGCACTGGAAACCGTCGGCCTTGCCGACCGCGCCGACGATGGCGCCACGCAATTGCCGTATGCGCAGCAGCGTCTTCTGGAGATCGCGCGAGCGCTGGCATCGCAACCGCGCGTTCTCCTGCTCGACGAACCGGCGGCCGGCATGAACATGACGGAAAGCATGACGCTGCTGGATACCATCGCCAGGCTCAAGAGCCGCGGCATCACCATCCTCCTGGTCGAACACAATGTGCGGCTCGTCATGGGCATCAGCGACCGCGTCACAGTGCTCGATTTCGGCAAGAAGATCGCCGAAGGGGCGCCTTCGGACGTTCAGCGCGATCCGTTGGTGATCGAGGCCTATCTCGGCAGGCGGCACCGACATGCTTAAGGTCGATCGTTTGAGGGTGTCATACGGGCACATCGAGGTGTTGAAGGGCATCTCGTTCAGCGTCGAGGCGGGCGAGATCGTTGCCCTGATCGGCGGCAATGGCGCCGGCAAGACCACGACGCTGAGCACGATCTCCGGTCTTGTTCGCCCCACCGCGGGCACCATCGCCTGGAAGGGCGAGAATATCCAGAATGCCGCGGTCGAAGCCATCGTCGCTTCGGGTCTTGCCCACTGCCCCGAGGGACGACGCATCTTTCCGGGACTTACCGTGCTCGAGAATCTCATCACCGGCACCGCGTCGCGCCCGCAAAACAAGCGCCAGCTCGATGAGGATCTCGCACTGGTGTTCGAACTGTTTCCGCGACTGAAGGAACGGCTCAAGCAAGGCGGCTGGTCGCTGTCCGGCGGCGAACAGCAAATGCTCGCCATCGGCCGGGCGCTGATGGGCCGCCCGAGCCTTTTGATGCTGGACGAACCGTCGCTCGGGCTTGCGCCGATCGTAATCGAGCAGGTGTTTGACCGCATCCTCGAACTCAACAAGCGCACCGGTCTCGGCGTGCTGCTGGTCGAGCAGAATTCCGCGATGGCGCTCGAAATCGCAAGCCGCGCCTTCGTGCTTGAGACCGGGCTCATTACGTTTTCCGGACCATCGGCTGTCCTCGCCGACGATCCCCGCATTCGCGAAGCCTATCTTGGCGGATAATTCGTTTCAGGCACGCGGGACGCGCTTGCCGTTGAGCACGTTTCACTCGGGGCCTGCGCCGATCGGCGGACCGCCGGGAGGCCGGTGCAGATAAGTGATCGAAGCGAAGGCGCCGATCCAGGAGCCCGCCGCGGCGAAGGCGACATAGACCCAGTTTTCGGTGTAGCTGATCACGGCATAGGAAGAGAGCAGATACCAGCCGCTGCTCCAGCTTGCCGCCGGCACCCGTCTTCGCGCGACGACGGCGGAGGTGAACATCACATAGACGGCATCGGTCGCAGCCGTTGCAGCCAACACGGCCGTGGCGGTCAGCGGGTCGATCATCATCATTTGATTTGCCCTTCCTTTGGTTTTTCGTCCGACGGCATTGGTTTTGCACCTGCGCGGTCAACCGTCCATCGCTTTCGAACGGTTTCCCGCGCTGCCACACGGCACGAGCCTCGAGGAACCAAACCGCGGAGGATTTGGTTATGTTCTGTTGTCAATGTTGGCTGACGGCAACCGTCTGGGTCGGGGACCTCGCCCGAACGCTCTTTCGCTGAGTTTCGAGCGGCCTCGATTGGCAACGACCTGATGCCGGCATATGGTCAGCGATGGGCGTCATGGCGAATATCTGGGCTCGGAAATCAACGGCAGCGCTTCTGAGCGAGGCCGCTGATGCCGGTCAGCCACATCCCCTGAGGCGAACCTTGTCCGCGATCAATCTGGTCGCGCTCGGCATTGGCGCGATCATCGGCGCAGGCATCTTTGTGCTGACCGGTCACGCTGCCGCCTCCAATGCCGGACCCGCGGTTTCCGCCTCGTTTCTCCTTGGCGCGGTTGCCTGCACCTTTGCAGGCCTGTGTTATGCCGAGATGGCGTCAACCGTTCCGATCAGCGGCAGTGCCTATACCTATGCTTACGCAACGCTCGGGGAACTCGTTGCCTGGATCATCGGCTGGGATTTGATCCTCGAATACGCGGTCGGCGCGACCACCGTCGCAATCGGCTGGTCCGGATACGTCGTCAGTCTGGCTAGGGATTTTGGACTGAATCTCCCGACACGCTTTGTATCCTCGCCGCTCACCTATGATGCCGCTCAGCATGCGTGGTCGTTCACCGGCGCGGTCCTCAACCTGCCGGCCGCCCTTGTCATCGTCGTCGTCACAGCGCTTCTGGTCCTCGGTATTCGGGAGACGGCGCGCTTCAATAATTTCATCGTGGCGATCAAGCTCATTGTGATTGCGCTCTTCGTCATTTGCGCCGCGCCGGCGTTCAATACCGCGAACTGGGTTACGTCGAGCAATCCCCACGGCGCTTTCATCCCGCCCAATGCCGGCCTCGGAATTTACGGCTGGTCGGGCATCCTCCGGGGCGCCGCCGTGGTGTTCTTTGCCTATATCGGATTCGACGCTGTCTCGGCGGCGGCGCAGGAAGCCAAAAATCCGATGCGCGATATGCCCGTCGCCATCCTCGGCTCGCTGATGCTTTGCACCATTCTCTACGTTTTGGTTTGCGTGGTGCTCACCGGCATTGTCCCCTATGACCGATTGAACGTTCCCGACCCCATCGCGGTCGGCATCGATGCGGCCGGGGTCGGCTGGCTCTCGCCGGTCGTAAAATTGGGAATTATTTTTGGCCTCACCTCGGTCATACTGGTGATGCTGCTGGCGCAACCACGAATCTTTCGAGCCATGGCGCATGACGGATTGCTTCCGCCCGCTGCCGCCAGGATACATCCGCGCTTTCGCACGCCCTATGTCTCAACGATCTTGACCGGGGCGATCGTCGCCGTTCTCGCCGCACTGCTGCCGATCGGCCTTGTCGGCGAACTCGTCAGCATCGGGACGTTGTTTGCATTCGCGGTCGTATCCATCGGCGTCCTCGCGCTGCGCATCACCCAGCCAGAGCTTGATCGACCGTTCAGGGCGCCCGCCGTCTGGCTCGTCGCTCCTGCCGGAGCTCTCACCTCGATCTTTCTGATGCTTGGCCTGCCGGCCGATACCTGGTTCAGGCTCGCCGTCTGGCTCGTGATCGGGCTTGCGATCTATTTTGCCTATGGCGCACGGCATAGCCGGATCACGGCTAGTCCTGGAACGAGCGCCGAGTCCGGTCACGCGCTTTTCCCGCGCTGAATGAAGCGCGACTTTCTACTGACGCTCCCTATTCCCCAAACGCACGCGCAAGTGACTGTTAGCTTGTCGTCTGCGACCTTTGGTCCTCCTTCGGAATATAGAAACGCGGGCGGCGGTCTGATTGCCGGAGCGCTCATGACGGGCGCGCAACCATCCGGAGACAAGCGATGACCAAATTTACGCTTCTAGGGACCGCCGCTATCTCGTCATTGGCGTTTGCAACGTCTCTGCCCGCGCAAGCGATCCATGAGCGAGCCTCGTGCCCAATGGCGTCTCAAGCGCCAGCCGACGTCACGCCGCCGGCACCTTCGGCCCGCTGGCTGCCCCCTGGATGCGAAACATCAACAATGCCTTGGTCGGCGCCGGTCGGTCATCGCCAGCCGCAAGCTGCCGACGTTCCGCGATCGGCGTCTTACTTTGAACAGACCCTGGATGAAGAGGACGCAAAGGTGGATCGCGTCGTCAGGGGCATTTGCCGAGGTTGCTGAGATGCAATCCGCAAGGACGCAGGCCGGCGAATTTACTTCCGTGGCCGGCCCCGCTTTGCAAAGACGAGGCCCTCTGAGTCGGCGGTCCAACGCAACTGGCTCGCCAGTTTGAGCGCCTCGTTACGCTCAGGCCCCGGGGGCAAAAGGCGGGCCTTCTCCAAGGCGTCCGCCGCACTGATTTCCCGGTCAATTCGGTCGGGTGGCCTTTGCATTTTCTTACTCATGATCTAACGGCATTATTCCTTGAATCCCATGCTTTTATGACGTGAGTATTTCGTCCCGGCGCCGTACAGATGGGCAAAAAACCTTAACGGGCCAAGCACTTTCACGCGGAATTTATCGAGACTGCGGCTGAAGCCGGCGGTGCCACTATTCTGTAACGGCTCTGTAACGGACCCGTTACAAAGGACCGTTGGAACGCGCTCAACTGCAAAAATCGCAGGGCGACGGCCGCCTGCGCATGCATTATCGCCCAATCTGGAGCAACAGCAGCCCGAGACGAGCTTTAGTTGGTCAACGTCCCCCACTGCGACGCCATGCGCTCGGCACCCCGCTGCGACAGCGCAAAGATCGTGAATGTCGGGTTCGATGCGCCTTCAGTCGGAAAGATACCTGGTCCGGCAACCCAGAGGTTGGGGATTTCATGGCTCTGGCCGTAACTGTCGACAACCGAATTGGTAGCGCTCGTCCCCATGATGGTGCCGCCCAGGAGATGGCTGGTTGGCATCGCGCCGCGCCCCGACCACGCCTCCTTCGCGCCCGCCGCCTTGGCGATTTTCAGTCCCTCTTCGAGATTGGCATTCCACAGCGCGACCGCGTCGGAATCGAAACTGTGGGTCAATTTCCCCAGCGGCATGCCGAATTCGTCCTTCCCGCTGGCCAATTCGACGCGATTCTCCATGCTCGGCAGCTCCTCGCCGAACGCCTTGATTCCGGCGAGATGGCGCGCGGCGCGCTTCATGTAGTCCGCAAGCTCCGGCCCGAACAGATCGCCACGGGAATTGGCGAGATCGGCCGTCTTCAGGGCGAACCCCGCCGTCACGAACGAGCTGCCAAACGCGCCCTGCTGACTAGTCTTCGGATAGCGCGCGTAGGACATGTACTGGACGCCAACCGTACCCATGTGATTCTGCGTATCCTCGTCGAACATCGCCCAAGTATTGGCCACGTGATGGGACATCATGAAGCGGCCGACGAGGCCGCTCGCGTTGCCAAGACCCCTGGGATGCTTGTCGGTCGCTGAGTTCAGCAGCAGCCGCGGATTTTGCGCCGACCACGCCGCCAGCAGCACGACGTTCGCCTCCTGGGTCTGCTTCTGGTGCTTGTCGTCGTAATACTCGATACCGGTCGCGCGCGTGCCGGCCTGATTGGTGAGAACGCGCGTCACCGTGGAAAGAGCGCGAACCTCGGCACCGGCCTTGCGGGCGTCGCCGAGATAAGTGACCAGCGGATTGGCGAGCGCGCCGATCGGACAACCGACGTGACACCATCCATCATAAAGACAGGCGGGCCGTCCCTTGAATGCCACCGAATTCATGCCGACCGGCGCCGGCACCATGGGAATGCCTGACGCCTCCAATGCCTTGAGCCAGATGTCGCCGTTCTTGAACGTCTTCATCGGCGGCATCGGATAGGGCTCGCCGGCCGGGCGCCATTTCTCCTCGGCCCTGGCATCGCCGGAGACGCCGATCTCGCGCGCAACCTTGTCGTAGAACGGCGCGACGTCTTCGTAAGCGATCGGCCAGTCATGGCCGCGCCCGTGCTCGCTCTTCATCCTGAAATCGGTCGGCAACAGCCGCGGGAAGTTCGCGAAGTAGTGCAGCGTCGCGCCACCGACGCCCCATCCGGCCTGCGCGGCGTAGCCCATCGGGTTCTTGCCTTCGAGCAGGAACGGCGCTCCCGCCGGCTTGACCCGCCGGCCCCAGATTTCGGAGCTGATGAGATCGGAAAGCTCCCAATCCGGGCCGGAATCGAACAAGACGACTTTCTTGCCGGCCTTCGCCAATACCGACGCGTAGACCGAACCGGACGCACCGGCGCCAATGATGACGACGTCTACTTTTTCGTGTGCCATCTCACCACCTCTTTTCCGGTGGGATATGCGGCATATACGGAACGCCCAACGCCTCGTATCCTTCCATCGTTCCGTAAACGACGTCGACGGCATCGGCGCGCAGCACCGCATAAACCGCCCCACCCGGCCTTCCCGTCCAGCCTTCGATCTTGTTTTGCCGCATGCGATTGACAAACTCGCGCTGGTCGTTGGCCGGCAATTGCGCGAAATCCCGCCCGAACAGTTTACGGCTGCTCTCGTCGATGGTGACGATGGCGGTTCGGTAGAAATCCGCAAACGGAGGACGGATGTTGAAGATGCGGGCCTGAAGCAGGGATTCGTGCGGCGGCACCGAAATCTGTTGATCGATGTAGTGGGCGATGCCGGCCTCTCGCGCCTGCGGCACCAGCGTCTCGCCGAGAGCCTCGAGCGTTTCGCCCTGATGGGCATCGAGAAGGCGGAAAGGCACGCTGCGCGCCCTTGCTTCTCCGGGCGCCATGAGGACTTCAACTCCGCCAACCGTAAAAGCCAGCGCACCAAGGCTTGCGCCCTTCACGAAGCCGCGGCGACCAATGTCGGCCATGGTCATCTCCTCCCGGAGCTATTTTTGTTTTCTTTCGCGATTTTTTTCCTACGAAAGATTTTCGGCATTACTGGGCAGCTCCGATCTTGAGTCAAGAGGATGCGCGGCGGAAACTGGCCAAAGAGCCAGATGATATCCGCATCGCCCCCATTCCTGGGCGAAACGGAGGATAACGACCAGCGGAGAGACACAAGGCAAAGCGCGCCGGCGAACAGCGCCCACGTCATCATCGGAATTCATTTGTATGCGAACGTAAAATCCGGCTTGATCCTTTTGCTGAGCCGCGCGCAAGATAGGTCTCAAGCGGCTTCCCGAACGCATTGAACAAAAAGGAAAATGCGATGGCCCACGATCAGCCCCAGGCGACCGGCCCGACCAAGCTCGTGATCCGCAATATCGGGCTCATGCTTTCCGGCGCGCTGGAAAGGCCGATCCTCGATGCCGACACCATCGTCGCGGTCAATGGCAAGATCACGGCCGTCGGCCGCGCAAAGGACGTCGATAGCGAAAGCGCCACCACGATTGTCGATGCCAACGGCACGACGGTAGCGCCCGGGTTGATCGACAGCCATGTCCATCCCGTCGCCGGCGACTGGACGCCGCGGCAAAACCAGATCGGCTGGATCGACAGTTTTCTCCACGGCGGCGTCACCACCATGATCTCGGCCGGCGAAGTTCACATGCCCGGCCGGCCGCGCGACGTCGTCGGCCTCAAGGCGATGGCGATCTTTGCCCAGCGCGCGTTCTGGACGCTTCGCCCCGGCGGCGTGAAGGTTCACGCCGGCGCACCGGTGATCGAATGCGAAATGGTAGAGGACGATTTCCGGGAATTGGCGGCCGCCGGCGTCAAGCTGCTCGGCGAAGTCGGGCTCGGCGGCGTCAAGGACGGTCCGACCGCGCGCAAGATGGTCGGCTGGGCGCGCAAGTACGGGATTCAAAGCACTATCCACACCGGAGGCCCATCGATCCCCGGCTCCGGCCTGATCGACAAGGATGTGGTGCTGGAAGCCGACACCGACGTGATCGGTCACATCAATGGCGGCCACACCGCGCTGCCCGACGACCAGATCCGTTGCATCTGCGAGGGCTGCAAGCGCGGGCTCGAACTGGTTCACAACGGCAATGAGCGCTCAGCGCTCTACACGCTGCGCGTCGCGCGCGAGATGAACGAGCTCGGCCGCGTCATTCTCGGCACCGACGCGCCCGCGGGCTCGGGCGTGCAGCCGCTCGGCATCCTGCGCATGGTGTCGATGCTGGCCTCGCTCGGCGAGGTGCCGGCGGAAATCGCGTTCTGCTTTGCGACCGGCAACACCGCCCGGATGCGCGCGCTCGACTGCGGCCTGATCGAGCTCGGACGCGCGGCCGATTTCGTGCTGATGGACAAGGCGCAACATTCCGCCGGCAAGAACCTCCTCGACAGCGTGCGGCTCGGCGATCTCCCAGGCGTGGGCATGACCATCATCGACGGCATCGTGCGCACCCAGCGCAGCCGCAACACGCCGCCGGCAACGACGGTGCCGGTGATTGTCGGGCATTGATCCGTTCAGCGTTTTTATCTCTCAGTCATACCCCGCGCATGCGGGGTACCCAGTATTCCACCGCCGTCGGCGATAGAGCCGAGACGCCACGGCGTACTGGATCATCCGCCTTCGCGGATGATGACAGGGGCAGACAAGCGGCCGGAGACGAGTTTGCGAAAACGACCCGACGGTCAAATCAGTTAAGCGGTTCCAGCCAATCAATCACCGCGAAAGCCCCCAATTGCCGAACGTGGCGCCTGGCTTCGTCGGCGCCGTGTCGCCCTCTTCCTTGAACGCGAAGGTGAGGCCGGCGCGAATCTCGTTCACGGCGCGTCCGTTCACCAGTGCGTAGCGGAACGCGGCATCGAAGCTGAGATCGTGCTCAACTTGCCAGATGGCGCCGATGAGAACCGAGCGGGTCTCGCTCTGCGTCCACACCTTGTCGTAAAACGTCTCCAACACGGGGCGGACCTTCCACGTCGCAGGCCCTTCGAGAATGACATCGAGGAATGCCTCGCCATGCTGGTCGCGGGTGAGGTTGGCCTCGACGTTGAAATGCGCGGTTCCCCAGTCCCAGCGCTGCGAAACAATGCCAGCCCAGCTAAATCCGACGCCCGGATCGGCGTTGATGCCGGGCAGCAGCGGTCCGAATTCAGTGGCGATGCTGGGGCCGGACTGTCCCTGCAGAACGCCCGGCAGGACCACCCATTTGAGGAATGCGCCGGTAGCAACGACGCTGGCCGGGCCGCCCGGCGTAAGCGGAGTCAGCATTTCCGTCTGCAAGACCATTTCCCAGCGTTCCGCAAAACCGTAGTTGAAGACCACGCCGGGCGTGACCAGGCTCGATTGCGATCCGGTTCTCAGCCAACCGACCGGCTCGAGCTCGACCTCGATTTCGTTCAAATCGGCCACCGCCGCATCGGTGCCGTCGAACGGCCGATATGCGGCGGCGGGCCAGGCGAAGAGACAAATCGCCACCGCCGCCGCACGACCGATCCAGGTGGATAGGCCGAGCAGGCGGCCGCGCGAATCCCCGATAAGGTGCGTTGAAGCCATCCCTTGTCTCACCGCGACATCCGCCAGGGCGAACGATCCGGCCACGACTCAAGCGCGGCCTTCGCCCACTCGATTGACTTGTCGGTATGACACAGGTTGCAGGCGTTTGGAATCTTAAGCGTGTCCGTATCGCCTGGCGTGACAAAATGGAACGTGTGACTTCGGACGTTCTGGTCCGCAATCGTCTGCTCGATTTTCGGCATGTGGCAGGCGATACACTCATTGCCCGGGCTGCCCGCTTTGTGATGGGAATGCGCTTCGATGGTCGACGCGTGGGGGCCTGCTTGCGCATTCGGGCCGTGGCAGTCGAGACATAACGCATTACCGGTCTTGCGGACCATGGCGACGTTTTCCCCGCCATGCGGATCGTGGCAACTGAAGCAGGTGACGCCGCGCGCATACATCAGGCTGTCCGCAAAATCGTTGCCCTGCATGCGGTTCTTGTGACCGGTTCCGTCCGCGTAGTGCATGAAGTTCGTCTCGCCGAGCTTATGCTCTTCAAGCTTCCAGTAGTCCGCGAGGCGTTTGCCGACATCGAAGCCGACGGGCCAGTCATAGTACTTCCCCTGAATCGGGTTCTTCAGCGGCTGGCCCTGGGAGTGACACTGGATGCAGGTGTCGTTGGCGTCGACATAGCCGAAGCGCGCCGGGTTGAGGACGTTGTCGCGCACCGGCTTCTTGACATGCGCCTCGCCGGGGCCATGACATTTTTCGCAGCCGACATTCCATTCCGTGACCGTCCTGGAAGAGATATCGAAATTGACGGAGTGGCAGCCGTCGCAGAGCGGTCCGGTCGGGCGCTGGAAATTGTCGGGTGGGTAGAGCACGGCCCACCAATCGGTGCCGTTGGCGACGAAATATTTGCGCCAAATCTTGTGCGCGACGTCCCATTGCGCGGGCAACACGAAATAATCGTCGCCGACTTTCTTGAAGTACCGCTGCTTCCACCGGCTGCCATAGACCAGCGCGATATCGTCCTTGGTGAAGGTCAGAAACGGATCGGGTTTTGCAAGATCGGGAATGATTGCGTCGGGGTGCTCGCGGGGGTCGCGCACCACGTTCGCCATCCGCGTCTTGCTCCAGCGCGCGTAAACGTTCTCATGGCACCTCTTGCACGCGGCCGATCCGACATAATGCGGATGGTCCGGCGACACCGCTGGCGGCGCGGCCGCTCCCTCCGGCGCCATCTGCGCGACCCGCGGCAGGTTTCGGATATAGCTCACGAGCTCCCAGATTTGCCGGTCCGGAAGATTCCAGGCGGGCATGCCGGTGTTACGGATGCCGCTTCGGATGTGATAGAAAAGTTCGCCGTCCGACGTGGCCGCTATCGCGGTCGAGCGAAGCGCCGGCGGGCGCGGATATTCACCCGAGCCGATGGTGGTTTTGCCAGCGCCGTCATAGCCGTGGCAAACTTCGCATTTCTCCCGATAGAGCTCTTTACCCGCCGCGATGTCGGCGGGATCGGCTCCCAATGGATTGACGCTCTTCTTCGCCGCCTCCGGAACGCTTTGGTGCAACAGCCAGGTCGCGATCAAGGTTTCGGCCGCCGGCGGCTCGTTGAGCGCGCTCGACAGACCCGGAACGAATATGGCGTAGAGGGTGCCAAGAAGGGCGACGATCGCTACGACCAGGCAGGCGAACCAAAGGAGGATTTTTCGTCGCAGCTTGCTCGTGGACATCGATCCGTTTGTCGACATGGTGCGTCCTCGCATGATTCGGGACGCGATACTTGGGCATGCCGCCTGACGGGGAGATCGCAAGCCCCCATGGGATCAAAATAGCCGGCCAACTTGGACTGTCAAGCGCTTGGGCTTTACTTCGGCTGCGCAAATATGCCCGTTGTCATCGTAGCTTGCTCAGCAGCGCAGCGATCTGCTATTGCGTCCCGATCTCGCCGGCGATCACGGGTCCAAACAGTTCGCCGTGCTCGCCGTTGAAACGCGACATCTGCATCTGCTCGACCGGGAAATAATCGGTCGGGCTGGTGTTGACCTTGATGCCGGGCAACAACAAGCCGAGTTCAAAATTCTTCAGGTTGGCCGCCTGCCGCATGATGTTTTCGCGGGTCAGGTCGTCGCCGCACTGCCTGAGCACCTGAACCATGGTTTGCGCGGTCAAATAGCCGTAGACGCTAAACGTGCTGGTCTTGTCGCCTTCCGGAAAATACGTGTCCATGAAGGCTGCCCACTCCTTGATGGCGGGATCGTCCTTCCACGCCGGATCGGTAGGGTCCTTGAGATAGTTGGTAGACAGGATGCCCTTGGCGTTCTCAAGTCCGGCGGGCCTGAGAACGGAGCCCACGGAATTGGAGACGCTGGCCAGGAACTGGACCGGCTTCCAGCCGATCTCGGCCGCCTTGCGGATCGCTTGCGCTGCAAATTTCGGCGAGGCTTCGTTGAAAAACACATCGGCGCCGAGGGTTTTCAACGTCACGATCTGACGGTCGACCGTGGGGTCCGCGGGTTCGTAGGGGATTTCGCCGACGATCATCCGTTTTGTCGCTTCAGCGCCGAGACCGTCCTTGAAACCCTTGAGATAGTCGCGGCCGGAATCGTCGTTCTGATAGAGAATTCCGATTTTCGCCTGCGGCAGGTGTTCCAGGATGTATTTGGCGTAGATTTTCCCCTCGGTCTGGTAGGTCGGCTGCCAACCCATGGTCCAGGGAAAATTCCTGGGGTCGCCGAACTTGGTGGCGCCGGTGGCGACGAAGAGTTGCGGCACCTTCTTCTCGTTGAGATATTTCTGGATCGCGTTGTTGGTCGGCGTGCCCAGGCTCTGAAAAATCAGCAATACCTCGTCGCTCTCCACGAGCTTGCGCGCCTGCTCCACCGTCTTTGCCGGGCTGAAGGCGTCGTCGTAGGAAATGAAGTCGATCTTGCGGCCATTGATGCCCCCCTCGGCGTTGAGTTTCTTGAAAAAAGCCGCCTGGGTCCGGCCGATCAGCGCATAGGCCGACAGCGGCCCGCTATAGGGCATGATGTTGCCGATTCTGATCTCGCCGTCGGTGACGCCGGGGTCGTACTTCTTCTGCGCCGCGGCGGGGATAGTGCCCGCGAGAAAGCAGGCCGTGATCGATGCCAATATGACGCCGCGTGACTGCATCATGTCACTCCCTCCCGATGTCGCCGGCGGTCAGCCGATCATGCGGCAGTCTAGGGTTTGGGATCTGAAATTGTCCATCGACAACGTCAACATTCTGCGCTCCCGGACGTTGGCCTGCCCTTAACGAGCGCCACTTAAGAAGCTATCATGCCTGTCTTCTTGGGTTTGGGGGCGCAATGCGACGGCGCGAATTTACTAAATGGATCGGCGCGGCAGCCTCCTGGCCGCTTGCCGCTCGTGCGCGGCAATCGATTAGTTCGCCTGCGAAAACGCCTCGGCTGGGCATTCTCATGCCCAGTGATTCCGAAGGAAATCTTCGTGCATTCGAAAGCGGTTTGCAGGCCCTCGGCTATGTGGAAGGCCAGAACATCGTCATCGAGCGTCGGTATGGAGATCCGAAAGGAGAGCATTTGCGCGAACTGGCGACCGAGTTGATCAAGCTTAAGGTCGATGTCATTGCGGCGTGGAGTACACCGGTTGCCCTGGCGGCACAGCAGGCAACAGGCACGATCCCCATCGTGGCGGCGGTCATGGCCGATCCGGTTAACGACGGACTCGTTGCCAGCTTGGCGCGCCCAGGCGGCAATATCACGGGGACAACCTTTCTTGGACCGGAGTTGGTCGCCAAGCGACTGCAACTGTTCAGAGAAATCGCACCTAAGCTTTCTCGAATAGCTGCCCTCTGGCATCCGCACGCTTATAGCGAACGTACGATGGCAAGCATGTCGGGAGAGGTTAACGATTCAGCGCGGAAGCTCGGAATGGAGCTTCAATTTGTGCCGGCCGAAAATCCGGACGAGCTGGCCGCTGCATTTTCCAAGATAACCGAGTCGCGTGCTGAGGCTTTCATCGTGCTGCCGAGCCCGATGCTCTTCAACCAATATGCACGCATCGTGGCCTTTGCAGCGAGCAACCGCTTACCAGCCGTATATCAGGCGCGGGAATTCGTGGACGCGGGCGGCCTCATGTCTTACGGGGCAAACTTGGCCGAGCTGTTTCGATCGGCTGCTTCATTCGTGGACAAAATATTCAAAGGCGCAAAACCATCGGAATTGCCCGTGGAGCAACCAACTCGATTTGAGCTCGTCATAAATCTGAAAACAGCAAAGGACCTCGGCCTGACAATTAACCGCGAATTCCTTCTGATTGCGGACGAGGTTATCGAGTAGCTACCAATGCCCGCTTACGACACTTCTGCAAGATCGCGCCGGCGAGAGAACGGACTTCGGTCAAGCGTTACCTGGATCGGCACAGCCCGCCTCATTTGAGCTTGCCCAGGAGCGCCACCAGCGTCTCGCGCTCTCTTGCATCGAGCGGCGCCAGCGTTTCCCGCGTGATTGCGAGGGCCTGTGGGGCCACCTTCTCGGCGAGTTGCTGGCCCGCCCGCGTCAGGCTGACCAAAAGGCGGCGGCCATCCTCGGGATCGGCGCTGGTTTCGGTCAGGCCGCGGGCGGTGAGCCGGTCAATCACGCCCTTGATGGTGGCAACATCCATCGCGGTGAGCCGGCCGAGCTGATTTTGCGAGCACGGCCCGCTCTCGGTGAGTTTTGCCAGTGCCGCCCATTGCGTCGGCGTGAGGTTGACGCCGATCTCGCGTGCAAAGATCGCGGCGTGCCGCTGCCAGACCTGGCGCAGGATGAAACCGATCTGCTCGTCGAGGACATAGGCCGGCCGCGACGGTTTTGCGTTCCGTTTCAGCGAAACACTCCTGGTCATATGCCTCCCTGCCCCCTTGATGCGCGCCGCCGTCAGAGCGCCAGATGCGCGTCGCGAATGTCGGGACGCGCGTCGAGTTCGCCCATGGTTCCCGTGAAACAAATGCGGCCGCGCTCGATGATGTAGGCGCGGTCCGATATCAACCTTGCGAAATGCAGGTTTTGCTCGGAGAGGAGCATGCTGACGCCCTCCTTCTTCATGGTCAGGATCGCCTCGACCATCTGTTCGACGATTTTCGGCGACAGCCCTTCCGACGGCTCGTCGAGCAGGACCAGCGACGGGTTTCCCATCAGCGTCCGCGCAATGGTCAGCATCTGCTGCTCGCCGCCGCTCATCCGCCCGCCGAGCCGCCCGCGCATTTCGGCAAGGTTCGGAAACAGCGCAAACAGCCTTTCCCGTGTCCAGTGCGGCGCACTCGGCCGCATCGGCTGGCGGCCGACTTCGAGGTTCTCCTCGACCGTAAGGTCGGTGAAGATGCGCCGCTCCTCCGGCACATAGCCGAGGCCGCCGCGCACGATCGCATGCGTCGGCTGGTCCGTGACATCACGGCCTTCGAACAGGATACGGCCGGTGCGTTGCGCCACCAGGCCGACGATCGAGCGGAAGGTCGTGGATTTGCCCGCGCCATTGCGGCCGAGTAGCGCGACCACCTCGCCCTCGCCGACTGCGAGCGTGACGTCGAACAGAATATGCGCCGGGCCATAATGGCTGTTGAGATCCTGGACCGATAGCTTCACGTTCGCGCCCCCTCACGGTGGCGCGCGTCGTAGAGGAGACCTTCGCCGAGATAGATGGCGCGAACCTGCGGGTTGCGACGGACTTCAGCCGGCGGGCCCTCGGCAATCAGCGCGCCGCGATTGAGCACCAGAATGCGGCCGGCGTGTTCGAACACGACGTCCATATCGTGCTCGGTGAACAGCACGCCCATTCCTCGTTCGCGGGCGATTCCAGCCGTGAGCCGCATCAATTCGATGCGCTCGCGCGGCGCCATGCCGGCGGTCGGCTCGTCCATCAGGAGCAGTTTTGGCTGGTTGGCGAGCGCGATGGCGAGTTCGAGCCGCTTGAGATCGCCATAGGCGAGCTCGCCGCAGGCGCGCGCCGCAAAACCACCCATGCCAACGAGCTCAAGCAGGCGGTCGGCTTCGCCTCGCGCGTATCGCGGCGTCGAGCCATAGAGATTGAACAATTTGCTTTCATACGACAGCAGCGCGACCTGCACGTTTTCGCGCACGGTCATAGTGGGAAATGTCGCGGTGATCTGGAACGTGCGCCCGACGCCGAGCCGCCAGACCTCGCGCGGCTTCTTGCCGACGGTGTCCAGCCCAAGCAGGTTCACCCTGCCCGCATCGGGCATGGTCTGGCCATTGAGCATGTCAAAGCAGGTGCTTTTGCCGGCACCGTTCGGGCCGATCAGCGCAAGGATTTCACCGGCGTTGAGGGCAAACGAGACGCCACGCACGGCATGAACCCCGCCATAGGATTTGCTCAGGCCTTCCACCGACAACAGGGTTTGCGACTGGCTCATTCGGCGGTCTCGATTCCTGACGCGAGCAAACCCGACTTTGGCGAGGGGTGGCGGCGATGCGCGATCGTTTCCACTGTCCCGACGATGCCCTTGGGGAAGACGACCACGATCAGGACGATGAAGCCGCCGAGCACGAGCTTGGAAAGATCGGTCTCGCTGATCAGCCAGATGCTGAGCGCCTTATAAACGATGGCGCCGACGATCGCGCCGGAGACCGTCTCGACGCCGCCCAAGAGCACCATCACCAGTGCATCGACCGAGAGCGAAATGCCGAGGCTATCGGGAAAGACACTGCCCTTGAGATACGCAAACAACGCGCCCGCGATTCCGGCGACGGTGCCCGCGATCACAAAGGCCGTCCACTGGATACGCTTGCCGTCGATTCCGATCGCCTCGCCGCGCAAAGGCGAGTCGCGCGTCGCCCGCAGCGCGAAGCCGAAGGGCGAGAACACCATGATCCGGAGCGCGGCGACCGCAAGCGCAGCCACAGTAAGCGAGAGCCAGTAAAAATGCGCCGGCGATGCCGCCCAGCGCTCCGGCCACACGCCGAGAATGCCGTTGTCGCCGCCGGTGACGCCAACCCATTGAAACGCGATCGACCAGACGATCTGCGCAAACGCCAGCGTCAGCATCGCGAAATAGACGCCGGACAGTTGCACCGCGAAGAAGCCGAACACCGCCGCGCCGAGAAGGCCGAGCAGCGGACCGAGCAGTAACGACGCGATCATCGGCGCTCCCGCAAGTTTGGCGAGAAAGGCGACCCCATAGGCGCCGAGCCCGAAATACGCGGCGTGGCCAAACGACGCGAGCCCGCCGACCGACATCAGGAAATGCAGGCTCGCGGCGAAGATCACGAAGATCGCAATTTCCGCACCGACGTTAAGCGCGTAATTGCCGCCGATTAGCGGCAGCACGGCCGCAAGCGCGAGCGCGAGCGTCGCGGCGATGCGTTCGTTCGACGTGAGCGGCCGCCACGGGTTGACGGTGAGCCCCGGTGTGCGGCGCGCAGGCGCCTCCTGTCTGCCGAACAGGCCCCACGGCCGCACGATCAGCACGATGGCCATCACCAGAAACACCAGGATGATGGAGATCTTGGGAAAAATCAGAATGCCGAACGCGTTCAGTTCGGAGACCAGCACCGCCGCCACGAAGGCGCCGATGATGCTACCGAGGCCGCCGATGACGACGACCACGAATACATCGACGATGATGCGCAAATCCATGGCGTGATGCACCGCATCGCGCGGTATCTGGAGCGCGCCGCCAAGGGCGGCCAGAAATACGCCGAGTGCAAATACGCTGGTGAAGAGCCATTTCTGATTGACGCCAAGCGCTGCCACCATGTCGCGATCCTGCGTCGCGGCGCGGACCAGAACGCCCCACCGCGTCCGCTGGAACAACAGCCACAGCGTTCCCAGCACCAGCGGGCCGAGCACGATCAAAAAGAGATCGTAGGAGGGAATATTCTGGCCGAAGAAATCGACCGCGCCCCTAAATCCGGGGGCCCGGCGGCCCAAGAGATCGCTCGGCCCCCAGATCAGGACCACGAGGTCCTCGACCATCAGCGTGAGGCCGAAGGTTGCCAGCAACTGAAACAATTCAGGCACGTGATAAATGCGGCGCAGCAGCGCCATTTCGACCAAAACGCCCACCGCCGCCACAATCAGCGACGCGGCAACGATGCCGCCCCAAAATCCGGTTGCGCCGGAAAACCGCTCGGTCAGCGTGAACGCGACATAGGCGCCGAGCATATAGAACGCGCCATGGGCGAAATTGACGATCCGCGTCACGCCAAAAATGATCGACAGGCCCGAGGCGACCAGAAACAGCGATGCGGCGCTGGCAAGTCCGGTCAGGAACTGGACGATGTAAAAGGCCATCTATGGTCCGCGTTTCGCTTGTAGCGGCGGGTTAGTTTGTAGGTGGGTTAGCCAACGGGTCGCGCGAATGCGCGCCCGATGATAAACTCCGCGTAACCCGCCATGGAGCTGCCCCGAAGATGGTGGGTTACGCCCCACGGCTGACCCACCCTACGCGAGCCAAAGAATGCAACCAAAGGAGTCCGTCATTGCGAGGAGCAAAGCGACGAAGCAATCCAGCTTTCTTGTCCGGGGCAGTATGGATTGCTTCGCTCCGCTCGCAATGACGGTTGTTACAAAAACCAGCTTCACTCCTGCGGGCGCATTTTCAAGACTTCGGCATCGCTCGGCATGTAGTCCGAACCCTTGCGATAGACCGAATCCACCATCACGCCCTTGCCGTCCTTCAGCGCGGTCTTGCCGACGAAGGCGCCGAGCGTCGACTGATGATCGATCTTGCGGAACGTAATTTCGCCGAACGGCGAGGCCACCGACAGGCCTTCCGTCGCCGCGATCAGCTTGTCCGGATCGGTCGAGTTGGCCTTGGCGAGGATCGCTGCCGCGGCCTTGATGGTCTCATAGCCAACGATCGAACCGAGCCGCGGATAGTCGTTGTACTTGGCCCGATACGCCTTCAAGAAGGCGTCGTGCTCGGGGGATTTGATCGAGTACCAGGGATAGCCGGTGACGATCCAGCCCTCCGGCGTTTCGTCCTTCAAGGGATCGAGATATTCCGGCTCGCCGGTCAGGAAGCTCACCACCGAGCGACCCTTGAACAGGCCGCGGGTGTTGCCTTCGCGCACGAGCTTGACGAGATCGGCGCCGAAAGTGACGTTGAGGATGGCTTCCGGATTTGCGGCGGCGACGGCCTGCACCACCGGGCCCGCATCGATCTTGCCTTGCGGCGGCCATTGCTCCTCGACCCACTGGATATCGGGCCGCTTCGCCGACATCAGCTTCTTGAACGCGCCGACTGCCGATTGGCCATATTCGTAGTTCGGCGCAATCGTCGCCCAGCGCTTGGCCGGCAATTTTGCCGCGGCCTCCACCAGCATCGCCGCCTGCATGTAGTTGGAAGGACGCAGACGGAAGGTGTAGCGGTTGCCCTTGGACCAGGTGATGGCGTCGGTCAGGGGTTCGGCAGCGAGAAAAAACACCTTCTTCTGGTTGGCGAAGTCGCTGACGGCAAGGCCGATGTTCGACAGGAACGTGCCTGTCAGCATCGCGACATTTTCGCTCGACACCAATTCGTTGGCCGCGGTCTGCGCGTCCGCCGGCTTGCCCCCGTCATCCTTGGAGATGACGACGAGCTTCTTGCCGTTGATGCCGCCGGCGGCGTTGATCTCTTCCACCGCAAGCTGCCAGCCCTTGCGATAGGGGTCGGTGAAGGCCGGCAGCAGCGAATAGCTGTTGATCTCGCCGATCTTGATTTCGCTCTGCGCCATGGCGCTGTGCGCCAAACCACTGAAGGCAATGCCCAGTGCCGCACCCAAGAGACGTTTGCTTCGTTGCATCGCGAAAAACCTCCAATGTTAAAAAGACGAGCTACCGCAGACCGTCTTCACCCTTTATCTCGGAAACCGTCAACCCGCCGATCCTTGGCAGCGGCCGGCCGCTGTCGGTGACCGCGAGCGCGACCATGATTTCGTTGGCGCGCGGCGCGTCGTTGATCTGCACTTCCATGCCGTCGAAATGGCTGCGCACAAACGCCGCGTCCTTGTGGCCGAGCGGAATATCCAGCGTCGTGCCGGGCCCGCTCCGCTTTTTCGAAGATGGAATCAATGCCGCGCCCTTGCCCAGGATCTTGCGCACCGGCGCGCCCATCTTCGGGTGCAGGATCGCGGCCGCATGCTCGAGTTCGCCATTTTCGCCCACCGCCGCCGCCTTGCCGTAACTATGCGCCTTTGCGCCTTCGATACCCAGGGCCGCCACTGCCTTTTTTGCCAGCAATTCGCCCAGCTCCTCGCCGATCGCAATCAGCGGAGAAAGATCTTCCACATATCTGCCGGCGAACGGGTTTTCTATCACCGCAATCGCGGCCGCCCGCCGGGTCGGCGGCGCGACGCGCTGCCCCATCTCCAGATGCGTCTCTTCGACGACCGTGACAATCTTGCGAATGACCGCGCTCATCGCTTTTCACCTTGTTCTCGAACCATGCTGACCCTCATACTCTTCTCACGCATGGATCGCACTTTCGATTCCCCGCCCGCAAGCCGGACGAGGCAATTTTGCATTCAACCTTTTCAACCCGATGACGCGCATTTCGCCTTGCAAATGCAAGCTCGCGCCCTCGATCAGGCTGGAGGCGAAGAGCACGCCTGCCTTGCCGGCGCCGGTTTCGAGGGCGGCGGCGATCTCGAATTCCTCCAGTCGCCCGACATCGCGCGTCACTAGCCGCGCACCCAAATCGCTGTCGGGCTGCAACTCCTGCGCCGGGCAGCGGGTAATGGCAGGATGGCCGGGCAAGTCAACGGCGTTGGCGATGATGGTGGCGGCGGCGTCGGCTAGCGCGGCGGTGCGCGAAAGAACCGTTACTGCATCGGCAATCCCCAACGAAAAGCTGCGTCCGTGACGGCCGCTGGTCGCAACGCCCCGGGAGGGATCGCCGGCGTGGATGTTCACCGTCCGCATCAAACCGAACTGGTCGGGCCGATCCATCAGGCCGAGCGTGAACTGCTCCCCATCGGCAAGATGCAACGCGATGTCGCCGCCATTGTTGACATAGGCGCGATCGAGCGAAGCTTCCTGCGTCATCGCGCCCAGAATTTCCTCCGCGACGCTGCCGGCGACGGCCGCCATGGGGGTAATGAAATGCTCGGCGGCGAAGGGCGCCACAGCGGCGTGCATGCGGCGCGCGACTGTTCCCTGCAACGCGCAATGCTCGGGATCGGCGGCCTGGCGCAACGAAGTCAACTCGGCGCAGAGCTCGTCGAGCAGGCCAGTGAATCGGCGCGCCGCAGCCCGATAGGCCGCGCACAAGTTCGTCTCGCTGCCATGCGCCTCCACGATCAAATCGATCGGGCCATCCTGCAGATGCAGCCGCCGGCCATCCTCAAGCCACCCGATTTGCGGTTGCCGTTTCATCGGCGCGACCCCGGCGAAGGTTGCGGCGGCGTCACTTGTCGGGGTTCCGTGTTCGCCTTCAACGACGCCAGCGGACGAACATGATCCATGTGGCCGCCAAGCGCCGCGTAATCCGACAGCCGCAGCGTGAACTCGATCGGCGCGACCAGCGCGGGCGTCGGTACATAGCCAAAGGCGCCCGCCGGCAACCTTGTGACGTCGACCATGAAGGTGATGCCGCCGCCGGGCCAGACATAAACCGGCGCGCCGCCGCACGTGACCCGCGTCAGCGCCTCCTTCACCGAACGCGTCAGCCGCACCGGGTTGTCGGTCACGCCCGCCCGCAACGAACCGCCCGCCCCGCCCATGAACAGCACTGTGCATAGCGCCGGCTCGCAATTCTCCTGGATGCGCTCGACCGATAATTTGAGATCGGCCGGCATCTTCTTCTCGATCGGCTTGAGCGCCGCGTCGAGCTCGTAATAGGCCGCATGTTCGCCGGTCGTTGACACCATCAACATGGTCATGCCGGGACGTGCGACCTTCGGATCGAAGGGGCCGAGCACGGAGAGCGGATCGGAAATCCTGGTGCCACCCCAGCCGGTGCCGGGTTCAGCGACCTGGAAATATCGGCCGGGCGTCGAACGCCGTCCCTTCATTTTGATGCCGGTGTCGGGAATATCCAGCAACTTACCCGCCTGATGTTCGCTCAGCACGCCGGTGATGTGGTCGTCGACAACGACGACTTCATCGACCTTGCCGTGCCATTGCTTGGCGAACATGCCGATGGTGGCCGAACCGCAGCCGACCCGCATCCGCTCCTCGGCAACGCCATTGACGATCGGGGCATAGCTGGCCTGCACGACCACGCTGGCGCCGCCGTCGATCGCGAGTTCGACCGGCTTGCAGTTGCTGAGATCCATCAGCGTGTCGCAGGTGACGCGTCCCTCCTTCTTCGATCCGCCGGTGAGATGGTGAACGCCGCCGAGCGACAGCATCTGCGAGCCGTACTCGCTGGTGGTAACGTGGCCCACCGCTTCGCCCTGCGCGCGCACCGTGGCGGTCTCGGGACCGAGATAACGATCGGTATCGATTTTCACCTTGACGCCGCAATAGCTGAAGATTCCCTCGGTCACCACGGTGACCATATCGACGCCGTCGATCTGCGAGGACACGATGAAGGGCGCCGGCTTGTAATCGGGATAGGTGGTGCCGGCGCCGATCGCGGTCACGAACACGTCCCTCTCGTGGACGAGCTTGCCGTCCCAATCGCCACCGGCCTGGAATGGCACCAGCCGCCCGCCATGTGACACCGTCCGTTCCAGGAGAATATGCGGATCGACGCGCACCAATTGGCCGTCGTGATTGGCGTAGCGGTCGCAGGCTCCCGCCGCGCCCGGCTTGATGTAACACATCACGGGACAGGCATCGCAGCGGATCTTGTCACTTGTTGCAGCAGTCGCATCAGTCAGCATGAACAAGCTCTCGAAGCCGGTGTCAAACTGTTCGAACATTGCAAAGTCAGTTGCGATGCTTCGCGGCGGCAGCGAACGACCTGGACGAATCGCGCATCGTCCGCCAAGGCCCTGTTCGTTCGTATACGAACGATGTTGCGCGCACGGCCAAAACCTGTCAAGCGTCCGATGAGGCGAAAACCGTTCTTGCCGAATAATACCGTAGTTGAATGACCCCTCCTGTTCACAAACAAGGCAGCAGGTTTGGCTACGGAACGACCAGGCTTGCACGTTTGTATGCAAACGGTATCCTTGAGAAGCATTTGAGCGATGTTTGCCGAGCAATTCCTCGCCGGAACCCAAGACCATGACGCAGCCCACGATCCGCCTGCACGTCAACGGCAGGATCCATGAGGTCGGCGCTGCGCCCGATACCGCGCTGCTTTATGTATTGCGCAACGATCTCGAATTGAACGGACCGAAATATGGCTGCGGGCTCGGCGAGTGCGGCACCTGCACGGTGCTGATCGACGGGGTTGCGGCGCGCGCTTGCGTGATTCCGATCAGCGGCTGCGAGAATCGCGAAATCCTCACCCTCGAAGGCCTCGGCTCGCGCAACGATCCCGATCCGGTGCAGGCCGCCTTCATCGGCGAACAGGCGGCGCAATGCGGCTACTGCCTCAACGGCATGATCATGACGACGAAGGCGTTGCTGATGCGCAATCCGCATCCAACCGAGGCCGACGCCCTTGAGGCGCTGCGCTACAATCTTTGCCGTTGCGGGGCGCATATCGAAATCATGCGCGCCGTGATGCGGGCGGCAGGTCAAGCCGCCGAGGCACGCGACTGATGGCCGCGAGCGACGTTCCAGACGATCGTGAGCCTCGGTTGGGAATCCTGTCGGTCGTGCGCCCGGCGGCTCCCGATACGGCCGGCGAATTCGAAACCTTCATCAAGATCACGACCGACGGTTCGGTCACGGCGTTCAATGGCCATGTCGATCTCGGAACAGGCATTCAGACGGCGTTAGGCCAAATCGTCGCCGAAGAGCTCGACGTATCGTTGGCCCGCGTCGTGGTCGTGCTCGGCGATACCGCGCGCGTGCCCAATCAGGGCGCGACCATCGCCAGCGAAACCATTCAGATATCGGCTGTGCCGCTGCGCAACGCCGCCGCGCAGGCACGGCAATTCTTGGTGGCGCGTGCCGCGGAAAGGCTTGAACTCCCGGTCGAAGACCTCACGGTCGAGGATGGCCTTGTCCGCGGACATAACCGTAGCGTCAGCTACGGCGAACTGATCGGCGGTGAAATCATCCGCCTCGAACTCGCCGACGAGGTTCAGGTCAAGGCCGCCAACGCCTACAGCGTCGTCGGACAATCGGTGCCCCGCATCGACCTTCCGGCCAAGGCAACCGGCGAGCCTGTATTTGTTCACGACGTGCGCGTGCCCGGCATGCTTCATGGCCGCGTCGTGCGCCCGCCCTATGCGGGCGTCGACGCCGGCGACTTCGTCGGCACCAGCCTGATCGGCGTCGATGAATCCTCGGTGCGCGACATTCCGGGACTCGTCGCCGTCGTGAGGATCGGTGACTTCGTCGGCGTCGTCGCCGAGCGCGAGGAAAATGCGGTCAAGGCGGCGGCGCAGCTCAAGCTGACCTGGAAGCCGGTGCCGACGCTGCCCGATCTGAAAGATATAGAGACCGCGCTGCGCGCCAATCCCTCGACGCCGCGGGTGCTGATCGACAAGGGCGACGTCGACGCGGCGCTCGCCGTCGCGGCAAAGCCGATGCCGCGCACTTATACTTGGCCCTATCAGATGCACGCTTCGATCGGCCCGTCCTGCGCGGTCGCCGATTTTCACGGCGATCAAGTTCGGGTGTGGTCCGGCAGCCAGAATCCCCACATGCTGCGCACCGATCTGGCGCTGCTCTTGCAACGGCCGGAAGCCGAAATCGAAGTCATTCGCCTGGAAGCGGCCGGCTGCTACGGCCGCAACTGCGCCGATGATGTTTCCGCCGACGCGGTTCTGTTGTCGCGGGCGGTCGGCCGCCCCGTGCGTGTCCAATTGACCAGGGAACAGGAGCACGCATGGGAACCGAAGGGCGCCGCGCAACTGATGGACGTCAAGGGCGGACTCAACGCCGATGGCGGCGTGGCCGCCTACGACTTTGCAACCCGCTATCCCTCCAACAGCGCGCCCACCCTGGCGCTGCTGCTGACGGGCGCGATCGCGCCGACGCCCGCGGTCTCGGAGATGGGCGACCGCACCGCGATTCCGCCCTACGACTATGACCATCTGCGCGTGGTGGCGCACGACATGCCGCCGATCGTGCGCGCCTCCTGGCTTCGCGGCGTGTCGGCGCTGCCGAACACCTTCGCCCATGAATCCTATATCGACGAACTCGCCGCCGAGGCCGGCGTCGATCCGATCGAATATCGCCTGCGCTACCTGAAGGACCAACGCGCGATCGATCTCGTCAACGCCGTCGCCGAGCGCGCCGGCTGGAAGCCGCGAGCAGTACGGCAGGAGCCTGAGGCCGAAGGCAACGTCGTGCGCGGCCGGGGCTTTGCCTACGCGCTCTACGTCCACAGCAAGTTTCCGGGCTATGGCGCCGCCTGGTCGGCATGGATCGCCGACGTTGCCGTGAACAAGGCGACCGGCGACGTCAGCGTGACGCGCGTGGTGGCGGGGCAGGATTCCGGCCTGATGATCAACCCGGATGGTGTACGTCACCAGATCCAGGGCAACGTCATCCAATCGACCAGCCGCGCCCTGATGGAAGAAGTTTCGTTCGACCGTAGTTCAGTGGCAGCTCGTGAATGGGGCGCCTACCCTATCATCAAATTTCCGGATGTCCCCAAGATCGACGTGTTGATGTTGCCGCGGCAGGATCAGCCGCCGCTTGGTGTGGGCGAATCCGCCTCCGTCCCGAGCGCGGCTGCGATCGCCAACGCCATTTTCGATGCGACCGGCGTGCGCTTTCGCGAATTGCCGTTGACGCCGGAGCGAATTCTCAGGGGATTGCGCGGCGAAGAGCCGTCAACGCAAGGCACCCTCCCCGCAGCGTCGTACGCGCCGCCCGCCCTAGACCGCTGGCAACATCCGTTCGCCGGACGCCGCGGCGCATTTGCAACCGCCGCGGCGCTGCTTGCCGGCGCCATCGGTATCGCCGCGGCCGTGCTGCCGTGGCGCGCGATCGCGCCGATCGCGCTGCCGGACGCGTCGGTGTTTTCACTAGCGACGATCGAGCGCGGCCGGCAACTCGCAGCACTCGGCGACTGCGCGGTCTGCCATACGGAAATCAACGGCATCGTCAATGCCGGTGGCCGGGCGATCGAGACGCCGTTCGGCATCATCTATTCGACCAACATCACCCCCGACGTCGAGACCGGAATCGGCAACTGGTCCTATCCTGCCTTCGAGCGCGCCATGCGCGAGGGCATCCACCGCGACGGGCGTCATCTCTATCCGGCGTTTCCCTTCACCCATTACGCGAAAGCAACCGATTCCGATCTACAGGCGCTCTACGCCTATCTGATGGCGCAACCGCCGGTGCGCGCGAAAAACCGCGAGCCGGCGCTTGCCTTTCCATACAATTGGCGGCCGCTGATGGCGGGATGGAACGCGCTGTTCCACCGCCCCGATACTTTCGCACCCGATCCAACCAAATCGGCGACCTGGAATCGTGGCGCCTATCTCGTCGAGGGTCTCGGCCATTGCGGCGCCTGCCATTCGCCGCGCAATGCGCTCGGCGCCGAAAGGGCCAACGCCTATCTCGCCGGCGGCTTTGCCGAGGGCTGGGAAGCGCCGCCGTTGACGTCACTTTCGCACGCGCCCATCCTATGGAACGAAGACGAGCTGTTCGCTTACTTGCGAACGGGCGAATCCAGGTTCCATGGCGTCGCCGCCGGCCCGATGGCGCCCGTGGTGCGAGAACTCAAGTCGCTTCCCGACGACGATATTCGCGCCATGGCGGTTTATCTTGGCTCCTTCAACGCGCCCGCGATCGATCAACCGGACCAGGAGGCGATGGCCGCGCGGCTCGAACGCTCGACAGCAATAAAGGCTGCTTCGGCATCCCCTGTCGGCCTCCGCCTCTACGAAGGCGCCTGCGCGGTTTGCCATCAGGTCGGCGGCCAACCTTTGTTCGGCAGCCGGCCATCGCTGGCGCTGAACAGCAATTTGCACGCGGCCGTCCCCGACAACCTGATCCAGGCGATCCTGCACGGCATCGCCGCGCCGGTCTCGAGCGATCTCGGCTATATGCCGGCCTTCAAGGACGCCATGAACGACGAGCAGATTGCCGAATTGGTGGCGTACCTGCGCCAGCGGTTTGCGCCCGGAAAACCGGCCTGGACCGGGGTGGAGGCGGCGATTAACCACATCCGGCACGCGAATTTGCGCTGACCACCCATGCCCGGCCCGGCCGGGAAACCCACTGGTTGCAGCCCCCCGGTCGAGATAGAATTCGAATATGGCAGTCACAGATATCGCAAGCAGAACCTACAATCACGGCTGGCGGCTCGACCCGATTGTGCGCAGCCTGCTCGATACCGATTTCTACAAGCTCTTGATGCTGCAGATGATCCGGGAAGTCTATCCCAACCAGCGCGTCACCTTTTCGGTGATCAACCGCAGCAAGCATGTGCGTCTGGCCGAGGTGATCGACGAGGGCGAGCTTCGCGCCCAGCTCGATCACGCCCGCTCGATCCGCTTCAGCAAGAAGGAATTGATCTGGCTTGCCGGCAATACCTTCTACGGCAAGACGCAGATGTTTTCGCCCGACTTCATCCAATGGCTCTCGACCTTCCGCCTTCCGGAATACGAGCTCAATAAAGTCGACGGCCAGTATGAACTGAATTTCTACGGCCCATGGACTCACACCACGATGTGGGAAATTCCGGCGCTCGCTATTCTCAATGAATTGCGCTCGCGCGCGGTGATGAAGGGGCAAGGCCGCTTCGCCCTCGACGTCCTCTACGCCCGCGGCAAGGCCAAGCTATGGGCCAAGGTCGAGCGGCTGCGCAAGCTGGAAGACTTGCGGCTTTCCGACTTCGGCACGCGCCGCCGCCATGGCTTTCTCTGGCAACGCTGGTGCGTGGAGGCGGTCAAGGAAGGCCTTGGCGCGTCCTTCACCGGCACCTCCAACGTATTGCTGGCGATGGACAATGATCTCGAAGCGATCGGCACCAACGCGCATGAATTGCCGATGGTGGCCGCCGCACTCGCCAACGACGATAATGAACTCCGCTGGGCGCCGTATCGCATCCTCGATCAGTGGCGCCATACCTATGGCGGCAATCTTCTGATTGCGCTGCCCGACGCCTTCGGCACCAAGGCATTTCTGCGCGATGCGCCGGAATGGGTCGCGGACTGGACCGGCTTTCGGCCCGACAGCGCACCGCCGATCGCGGCCGGCGAGGAAATCATCAAGTGGTGGAAGCAGAAGGGAAGGAATCCGAAAGAAAAACTTCTGGTGTTTTCCGACGCCATGGATGTCGGATCGATCGAGGAAATTTATCGGCATTTTGCCGGACGAGTCCGCATCAGCTTCGGCTGGGGTACCAACCTCACCAATGATTTCGTCGGCTGCGCGCCGGATGGCTCGGTCGACCTCGACCCGATCTCCATCGTTTGCAAAGTGACGTCGGTCGATGGCCGGCCCGCGGTGAAACTGTCGGACAATCCTGAAAAATCAACGGGCAGCCCGCCCGAGCTTGACCGCTACCTCCGCGTCTTCGGCGACGCCGGCCGCGTCCGCACCGCCGTGCATGTCTGAAGCGCCGGTACAGGTCTGAACCCGCGAAGTTGAATCAATCTGCCGCGAGGCTTTGGGCGCCGCATCACGTCCGAACCAACGCGGTCAACCGGCAAGACCGGAGATGCTCCCCAACCGGATTTGCAACAGATTTATCAAGATCGACGCCAGTGACCGGAACCGGACATTTGCTCTGTTTTCGTCGGCGCAAAAAGCCGCGGACGAAGCCCCCGCGGCAAAAAAGCAGGAAAGGAAATGATCGTCGAACCGTCGAATCGACGCATTTGTTGGGCCGATCTGGCGTTGACCCATATCAAGGAGAAGAACGATAGGCGTGTTAATTGAAACCAAGGGGCGGATCCGTTCATGGAGGCGAGCAATGCAGACGCAGAGCAATATCCACTTCTATGTAAATTGGGCCAAGGAACGGCTCGATGAAATGGAAGCAGTACTGACGTCGCTTGAAAGCAAAGTTGGCGAAGTGCAGGCCGATACCCGCGACAAGGCCAAAAAAGCACTCGCTGATCTGCGCAAAAGCCGTGATACCTTCAGGGATATCGTCAAGAAACAGGCGGAGGCCAACGAGACCGCATGGACCAGCGCGAAGGCAAAACTGGAGCCAGAGTGGAATTCGTTCGAGGCCGAGGTCAGGAAATACGTTGAGAGCTTCAGCAAGCAAATCGAGCAACAGCGGGCGACATTCAAGCTTCAGTCGGCGGCTCAACTGAAGGCGTGGCGTGAAGCCGCCGACAAGCTTGCCGGCGACACCAAGCAATTCACTACTGCGCGTCAGGCCGAAATCGATACCGCCGTGAAGCGCATGCAGGCCGACGCCACTGCAGCGGAGGAAAAACTCCAGAAGCAGATGGAACAGGTGGGGACACAGTCATGGTCCGCGCTGATGGCGGTTTTGACAGAAACCCGCGCTGCGTTCGATCGTGCCAACCAGGCCGCGCGCGACGCGTTCAAGCGAGCCGCCTGATGCAGACCTCTCTTGGTCGGAGAAGCCGCCGGGAGGCGGCTTCTCCTTCTGGGAGATGCGACGCTTGAAAAACGGCCGCAGAGGAGCAGCCGCGATGAGCAGCTTGGATGCACACCCCCGGGATGGACGATCAGGCGACCCGAAAACCGCCGTCGGCAACGGGCGACACGTCAGCCTTTGGATCAGGGAGTTGCGGTTCAGCCTTGTGTTGATCCTGACCTTGCTCGGCGTTGCCTATACCAGTTTGTTGAAACAACCGATCATGGGCTATTGGGAGCTTCTGGCGCCGGTGATCGGATTGGTCTGTGTCGGCTCCGGATGGTCCAACGCCAACGACGGGAACGCGCGAATACGACTAATAGGTACGCAGGCGCTGCACTGGGCCGCGTTCCTGCTCGTGATGAATATGATCCTGTTGCCTAGTGTCCAGACGATACTCAATGCCAATGCGACCGGGCTCGCCGTTCTCATGTTATTGGCGCTCGGCACCTTTACCGCAGGTGTTCATATCCTCTCCTGGCGGATCTGTCTTCTCGGGATCATCATGGCGCTCTGCGTTCCGGCGGCGGCATGGATCGAAGCTTCAGCTCTGATTGTCGCGCTGATTTCGATAGCGGCACTCGCAATCGGCGTTGTGCTCGCGTGGCACTGGCACGAGAGCCGCGCCCGAAAAACCTGAGCGATCCGGCCGATCAGGCGCCGACCTCCGATCGATGTGCTGGAAGAAAGCGATTGCATCGCTTCGGTGCTGTCGTCTTTCTACATGTAACGCCGCAGCATCGGCAGCGCCTGCTCGACGCAGATGCGGCCTTCGGCGATTGCCTCCTTGGCCTGGTCGAATTCCATCAAGCCCATGTCGCGCAGTCGCGGGAGCAGCATCACGTGCGGCGGCTCGCCGGCGAGGCGGGTGCGGGTGATATGGTCCTGCATAATGTTGATCGAGTTGGCGAGCACGTCGAAATATCCGGGCGACGACGGCTGCTTCGGCAGCAACTGCTGGGCGATCTGCGCAGTCTGTTCACGCATCGCTGGCGGCAAACGGCTTAGCACCCGATCGAAAAAATCATGCGGAATACGCGCTGACGCAGCCGGCGCCGGCGCGTCGGCCTGAGCCTCGAACCGTCGCCCCAACAGGTCACCGTTGAGATTGATCGCGATGATCACGTCCGCTCCAAGGGCACGGCAGACCGAGACCGGTACCGGGTTGGAGAGGCCCCCATCTACAAGCCACTTGTCGTCGATCCTTGCCGGGCTGAAAATCGCGGGCAGCGCGATCGAGGCGCGCACCGCTTCATGGATTGGCCCGGACTGCAGCCATATCTCGCGGCCGGTGGCGAGATCTGTGGCGATGGCGGCATAAGTCTTGGGATAACTCTCGATCGGCGCTCCAATGTCGAGCCTGCGCAGGAATTGGACCACTTCCTTGCCGTCGATCAACCCACCACCCGAAAACCGGACGTCGATCAACCCGATAATCTCCCGCCAGGTTGCCGCCTCCGCCCATTGCCGCAGTTCGGCCAGCCGCCCCGCGACATAGGCCGCTCCAACCAGCGCGCCGATCGAGGTCCCGCAGACGATGTTGGGCTCAATTCCCGCCTCGGTCAACGCGTCGATGGCGCCGATATGCGCCCATCCGCGGGCAGAGCCGCTCCCTAGTGCGAGGCCAATTCGGCGACGTGTCATAACGCAGTCCCGAGATGCTTGGGCCGTTGATGCTACGTCAGATCCAGAGCCCACGAAAGGGAGTATGTCGACCACGTTGAACTTGTGGTTCACACCCTCATCTGATCAGGCTTCAGCAGGCCGACAACTTTTACGGGACCGACCCCTGCCGCGCCGACGGCTTGCGTTCGATCGGATGAATGTCGATCGAGCGCAAGCGGCCCAAGCGCAGCACGTCCATTTCGAGCGTGCGCCCGATGCGGTCGCGATCGAGCACGCGGATCAGATCGTCGACGCCGTTGACGGCGATGTCGTCGAGCTTGATCACGACATCGCCGGGCAACAGACCCGCGCGGGCCGCCGGTCCGCCCGGCTCGATTTGCGCCAGCAAGGCACCCATCTTGTTTTCGACACCGGCGATCACCGCGTGCCGTCTCGGGACGGGCGCGGTCTGGCCGGACACGCCGATATAGGCGCGCCTGACATAGCCGTGGCGGATGATCTCCGAGAGCACGAATTGCGCCGTGTTGCTCGCCACCGCAAAGCAGATTCCTTGCGCGCCAGAAATGATCGCCGTATTGATGCCGATCACCTCGGCGGTCGAGGACACCAGCGGTCCGCCGGAATTGCCGGGGTTGAGCGCGGCATCGGTCTGGATGACGTCCTCGATGGTCCGGCCGCTTACGGAACGAATCGAGCGGCCGAGCGCCGACACCACGCCGGCCGTGACCGTCGATTCGAAGCCGAGCGGATTGCCGATTGCGACCACCAATTGGCCGCGGCGCAAACTCTGGGAATTGCCGAGCGCGGCATAGCGCAAGTCGCGCGCGCCGTCGGCGCGCAAGAGCGCCAGATCCGTATCGGGATCGACGCCAAGCACGCGGGCGTCGGTGACAATGCCCTCGATATCCCGCAAGCGGATTTGCCGTGACGATCCGACCACGTGGCTGTTGGTCAAGACCAGGCCATCCGGGGAAATGACGATACCGGAACCCAACCCGCCGCGCCGGCGCTCGGCTGGGTCTTTCGAGCCGGTTTCAACCCGAACCACCGCGGGTCCGACGCGGTCCGTTACGCCGATGACGGCGTTCGAATAGGCATCGAGCAGCGCCCGATCGCTGATGCCGGCCGCCTGGACGGGTTGTGGGGGATCAGGATTGTCGGACGTGTCTTGGGTAAAATCCAGCATGGCTATTCCTTCCGGTGTCAAATGGTGGCCCGGTATCGCCCTCGCAAGGGAGCGGTTTTGAGCTATGATGGCGGCGAAAAACCCGAGAATCGCCGCGGCGCCCGAGGCAAACCTGCTGCATGATTACGGTTTCAGAAGAGAAGGCCGTCGATTACGAAAGCACGGCCCGCGTTGCGACCGAGGCGTTCGGGTCGAAGGACGTGGTTTTCTCCGCGCAGCGGATCAAGTGGCTATACGAGCACGGCTTCGGCAAAGGCAGCGCGGTCCTGGCCGTGTTAGATGACGGCAAAAAAGTCGGCCAGATCGTTTTGCTGCACCAGAATATCTATCTGGATGGCAAGCCGGTCGCCGCAACGCAGCTCATCGACCTCTTCATCCTGCAAACCTACCGCTCACCTACACTGGTCCGCCGCATCTACAAGGAGGTCGAGCGCCTGTGCGAATCCTTGAGCATCCGCGTGGTCGTCGCATTGCCGAACGAGAACTCGGCGCCGCTCAATGCGCGCTTCATGAAATTGAAGCCGTTTCTTTCGTTGCAGGCGCGCGCGGGCATCGAACTCGGCTGGCCCCGCGCTTCGCGGTTGAGATTTTCTGGCCGCCTCAAGTCGCTGCCGAGGAAGGAAGCGATCGAATTGCTCTCGACCTTCAATACTCCGACTGCGGAAAACGGACCGCACTGGGACGCCGAAACCCTGCTCAACCGCATCAGCGATCCGACCGGCGATTACGCGGTGCATGCGACGGCGGATTTGCTGCTGATCTCCTCGTCCCGCAAAACCAGGGGCATCCGATATGCCCTGCTGTGCGGCTTTTTCGCACGAGAGGGGATAGCGGCGACGCGGCGAGAAACCCGCGCGCTGATCGGCGCCGCATGCTATTTCTGGAAACACCCGATTTTCGTCTATGCCGGCGTCAACAAGAGCCTTCCATACCTCCCGGGATTTGCACTTCCCGAGAGGTTCCGGCGGCCGATATTGGTCCAGCTCCGCGATTTCAATTCCGAAGAGCCGAACCTGCAATTCGACCGTTTTCAACTGCCGATTCCGATTTTGTTTGATCGCGTTATGGCGTGAGGATCAGCTTTCCGGTGGTTCCGCGGCCCTCCAGGGCGCTATGCGCCTTCGACGCCTCGGCCAGCGGGTAGCTACCACCGATTGTCACGACAAGTTCGCCCTTGGTGACGAGATCGAAGAGCTCGGCAAGTCCGGACCGGAGGCTGGCCGGCGTCAACAACGGAGCGAACGCGAATCCGGTCAAAGACTGGTTCTTGAAGATGAGGCCAAGAAGCTCCGGCACCCCCAACTGAAAGCTCTGGATGTTCAGGGCTCCGTAGATGACGATCTGCCCCAGCGGAGCAAGCACAGCGAGGCTCGCAACCGTCACGTCTCCGCCAACGGACTCAAAGATGATATCGGGTCCGTTCCCGTCCGTAACGCCGCGCAACTCATCGATCCATTCGGGCTTGGTATAGTCCACCCCGGCATCCGCACCGAGCGCGCGCGCGAAATCGAGCTTTTTCGGGTTACTCGCGCCCGCGATCACCGTTCGCGCTCCGGCGCGCTTGGCAAGCTGAATCAGGATCGATCCGACACCACCAGCCGCGGCATTGACAAGAACCGTCTTGCCCTTCGGCGGCGCTTGCCGCGTGAGGCAGAGCGCCGTGAGGCCCTGGATCAACAGAGCTGCCGCCTGTTCAAAGGAAATGTCGTCGGGCAGCGGGACCGCCAGACCCGCGTCGATCACGACAAATTCAGCATAGGCGCCGAGGCTGTTGGTCACGAACAGCGGCGCAGCGATGCGCTGTCCAATCGCAAATCCGTGAACGCCCGCGCCGAAGGCCTCGACCACACCGGCGGCTTCGGCGCCGAGAATCGCCGGGAGTGGCGGGGTTACGGCGTAACGATCCATCCGTGTCAATGTATCGGCCAGATTGACGCCGATCGCTCGAACCCGCAAGAGCAATTGGCCGGCTCCGGGTATTGGTGTCGGGAGTTCGACTACTCCGAGAACTTCCGGACCGCCGAAGCGGTTGATCTGAACTGCTTTCATCGCGTGCTCCGCTAGCCAAATTTCCGAAGGCGCTTATGTAGTGTATTGTTGAGTGAGCAAAGTACCGACCAATTCGTGCGATACACACCAAGAGGTAAGTATGGCCGACCCAATCAAGCGCCTGCCGATGCTGCCGGCGGAGCGCGCGCTGAAGGTGATTTCAGGCCGCTGGAAGGCGATTATTCTTTATCGCCTGTTCGATAGGCCCATGCGCCTGTCGGAACTGCAGCGGGTATTGCCGGACGTCAGCCAGAAAGTGCTGATCCAGCAACTGCGCGAGATGGAAGAGCATGGGATCGTCCACCGCGAGGTCTTTCGCCAAGTGCCTCCGCGGGTCGAATACAGCGCAACGCCGCTCGGCCTCAGCTTTGAGCCGGTGCTTCTGGCGCTGTGCGAGTGGGGCCGCCGACACGCTGTCGAGCTGGATGAAGTCGAGCGACTGGCAGACTGCCCGGTCGAAGCCCCGCGGCGGAAAGGCGGTTCGCTAGCGCCGAGACTCCGCGCGATGTGACGAGCGTCTTCACTGCACGCCGAGGTGTTGAAACAACGGCTCCGGCTCTCGCGCCAGCGCCGCGGCGTCGCCCTGATGCACGACCTGGCCGGTCTCCAGGACATAGACGCGGTCGGCAACGGCGAGCGCGCTATAGAGATTTTGCTCGACCAGCAGAATCGACAGGCCCTCGCGCTTGAGATCGAGCACGATGTCCTCCAGATGCTGCACCATGACCGGCGCAAGACCTTCCGAAGGCTCGTCCATCAAGATCATTCTGGGATCGATCATCAGCGCGCGGCCGACTGCAAGCATCCCGCGCTCGCCGCCGGACAATTGCCCGCCGCGGTGGTACCGCCGCTCGGCGAGCCGGGGAAACAAGCCGAAGATGCGCTCCACGGTCCATCCGGTCTTCGCGCGTGGGCTTTTGAGCATCGTTAGATGTTCGATCACCGTCACCGAAGGGAACAGCCGCCGGCCTTGCGGCACGATCGCGATCCGGCGTGCGGCGATGTCGTGTGGTCGTAGCCCCAGCAGGCTTTCGCCGCGCCATGCGATCGAGCCAGCGCGCACTTGCGGCGGCGTCAGTCCCATAATCGAGCGAATGAGCGTGGTCTTGCCCATGCCGTTGCGCCCGAGAACGGCCACGACCTCGCTGGGGCCGACGTCGAGCGACACACCGCGCACCACATGCGCTTCGCCGTAACCGCAGTGCAGGTCGCGAACTTCAAGCATGACGCGGGCGCCCCAGATAAACTTCCTGTACCTCTTTGTTGCGGCGGATGTCGTCCGGCGCCTGCTCGGCGAGGACGCGGCCTTCGAACATGCAGGTGACCAGATCGACAAGCCCGAGTGCGAGGTCCATGTCGTGCTCGATCAGCACGACGGTGATGTCGCGGTCGAGCGAGCGGATGATCCCGGCGACCATCGAACGCTCCGAGGGCGAGAGGCCGGCGGCGGGCTCATCGAGCAGCAACAGCCGCGGCGAGGCGACCAGCGACAATGCGATCTCAAGCTGGCGCTGCTCGCCATAGGACAGATCCTTCACCATGACCTCGGCGCGCGCGGCGATCCGCACGGCGTCAAGCGCAGCGGCGATCTGGGGGGCTTCGATCGAATCGACGTCAGGCCTGCCGAACAGCGAGAACTTACGCAGCGACCTGCCGCGAAGCGCCAGCACCATGTTGTCCAGCACGCTCAACCGCGGAAACAGGTTGGTGATCTGGAAGGTGCGGGATACCCCGAGCCGGGCGCGACGATGCGGCGGCAGGCGGGTGATATCGTGGCCGTCAAAGGCGATCCGCCCGTCCGTAGGCAGCAGGATTCCGGCAATGGCATTGAACAGCGTGGTTTTGCCGGCGCCGTTGGGACCGATGATGGCGCGGCGCTGGCCGCGCGGAACCATGAGGCTGACGCCGTCGACCGCGCGCAAGGCGTCGAACGCAACGACCACATCGGAGAGCGTCAGGATGGGTTCGGACACGGCAAATTCCGGATGCGCGGGACGCGGTCCATGCCGCGTCCCGTGTGATGCTTGATCAGGTCTTCTTGATGCCCTGGAAGGTGCGCGAATAAGGCGGCTGCTTCATGTAGGTCTCGGGGTCGTACGTCCAGAACTGCGAAACGTTCGGATAGCTGGTGATGGGGACGTTCCAGTATTTGCCGTCGGAGCGCTTCACGACCTTGCGGATCTGGACGTCGTAGATTGGGTTGCCGTAGCTGTCGAGCCGGACGGTCTTGCCGAGCGGCGAGCCGGTTAGCTCGGTCTTGAGCACGGTATCGATCAGGAGGTCGCGGTCCTCGACCTTGCCGCCGAGCTTCTCGACCGCCGCGGCAACCCACATAATTCCGGAATACATCGAGAAACCGTAGAGCGAGGGGATCTTGCCGTACTTGGCTTCATACTCCCTAGTGAACTTCTGCGTGACCGGATTGTCCGAGCCCTCGGCGAAATGCGCGGCCGCGATGATGCCGTCACATTCCTCGCCGAGGTTGCGGATCACCGACTGGTCGGTGGCGTTCATCGCGCCGAGCAGCGGTATCCTTCCCTTCAGGCCGAAACTTGCATATTGCTGGATGAAACGCGTGGCGTCGGCGCCGGTCTCCATGGCAAAAATCGCATCCACCTTGAGGTCTGCGAGCTGGCCCAGATAGGGACTGAAATCGGCCGTGTTCAGTGGGTTCCAGAACTGCTGCGCGATTTCGCCGCCGCCTTCGGTGAACACTTGCGCAAGCCCGCCGCATTGCTCGTGGCCGAAGGTGTAGTCTTGGCTGATGGTCGCGATTTTCCTGTAGCCCTGTTTCAACGCCCAATCGCCGAACGGGTGGGTGAAGGCGCTCGCCGAGTAGCCGGCGACGCGGATCACGTTCCTGATGCGGTGCCGCTGGGTGAGATCGTCGGCTGCGATGATCGGGATGAAGTACGGCGTGCCGGTTCCCTTGACGTAATTGGCAACCGCAAGGCCGGTGTTGGCGAGCAGATCGCCGATCAGCATGTGGCAATTGCCCTGCTCCACCAGGCGGCGCGCTTTCTGCAATGCGGTGTCGGGATTCGACGCATCGTCCTCGATGACCAGTTCGACCTTGCGGCCGGCGATCTCGCTCTTGGTCTGATCGAGATAGAATTGCACGCCCTCGACCATTTCCTTGCCGCCCGAGGCGACCACGCCGGTAAGCGGAGCCAACAGGCCGATCTTGATCGGTCCGGCCTGCGCCAAAGCGCGCCGCCATGGCGCGCTGCCGCTGCTTGCGGCCGTGAACGCGGCGGTGGAGCTTTTCAAGAATTGCCTGCGGTCCATTTCAAGGTCCTTTCGTGGAAACGATCAACGTCCCTTGCGCGCCAGTATGGCGCGCAGCGTGCCGATGATGCCCTCGGGGGCGAAAATCATGATCAGGATGAAGGTCACACCGAGCACCATCTGCCAGCGTTCGGTGTAGGCGCTGACGGCATTCTCGAGCGCAATGATCGCCGCTGCCCCGACGAAGCCGCCGAACAACGTACCGACGCCGCCCGCAATCATCATCAGCACGCCCTCGACCGATTGCGCCAGCGCCACGGTGGAGGGGCTGACGAAATTGTTGAACATCGCATAAAGCGCACCGGCAATTCCGGCGAAAAAGCCCGACACCGCGAAGCCGACAAACAAATGCAGCGAAACATTGTAGCCGAGGCTGCGCATGCGGCTTTCGCTGTCGCGGATGCCAAGCAGCGTCAGGCCGAACGGCGAGCGAACAAACCGCCACATCGCGTAGCTCACGACCGTCGCCGCCGCCAGCACCGCCCAATAGAAGGAACGGTGCGTCACCAGAAGGGCCGGGCGGACGTCGCCGCGCATGCCGTTCTCGCCGCCCGTCACTTGGGTCCAGCGCAGGCAGATGCCCCACACGATCATGCCGAGCGCGAGCGTCAGCAGAAGAAAATAGACGCCGGAGGTGCGAACCGCGAGCAGGCCGAAAATCACCGCCACCAGCGTCGCGGCGCACATGCCGAGCAGAAAGGCCACGGCCGGCGGCAGCCCGGCCTGCGCCGAAGCATAGACAACCACATAGCCAGAGACGCCGAAGATCGCGCCGTGACCAAGCGAGGTGCGCCCGGCAAAGCCGGCGAGAATGTCGATCGACATCGCCAGCACGCCGAAGATCAGCACCTCCGTGGCAAGCCCGACCTGATAGTTCGAAAGCACGAGCGGCAGCGCGGCCGCAGCCGCGAGCACGATCAGGACGACGATCGACGCCGGGCCGGTCATGCCGGCAATCCTGAATGGCGCGGGTTTCATTTGCGTCATGTCGATGCCGCCCGTCCGAACAGGCCGAGCGGCCGAAACGCCAGCAGCACCGCCATCGGGCCGAAGATCACGAAATAGGCGAGTTCCGGAAACATCACCTGACCCAGCGTGTTGAGCAGGCCGACCAAAAGACTGCCGACTCCGACACCGATCAGGCTGCCGCGGCCACCGATGATGACGATCGCGAGGCTAAACACCAGGACTTCGGCATCAGCGGAAGGATAGAGCGACAGAAACGCGCCCCCCATCAGCCCGCCAAGACCGGCCAGCGCCGATCCCAACAGGAAGGTGACGAGGAAGACGCGGCGGATATTGACACCGGAAGCCTCCACCATCTCGGCATCGTCGACGCCTGCGCGGATCAGCGCGCCCAGCCGCGTGTGGTTCAACAGCATCCAAAGCGATGCGAACACGACAATGCCGGTGACCAGAACAAACAGCCGGTAGGTCGGATAGAACACCCCGAATACCCGCACTCCCCCGCGCAGGGTTTGCGGAATCGGCACGGTAAAGCTGTCGCCGCCCCAGATCACGAGCGCAAGATCATTGAGGACGAAGGCAAAGCCGAGCGTCAGCAGCACCTGGCGCAGTTCGTTGCCGCGGACAAAGCGCAACAAGCCCTGATCGAGCACGAAGCCGATCGCGGCGATCGCCGCCATCGCACCGATGCCACCAAGGGCGAAGCTGCCGGTTCTGGTTGCAACCGCAAAACCGATGTAGCCGCCAAACAAATACAGCGCGCCATGCGCCAGATTGACGATGCGCAACAGTCCGAAGATCAGCGTAAAGCCGCTCGCCACCACGAACAGAAGGGCTGCGAAGGTCAGTCCATTGAGGATTTGAAAGGTGCTCATCCTGCTCGGCGTGCCCTTAAGGTGCTTTGGGTCCGTTGGCGAGGTACCAGTCGAGGATTTGTTCGCCGGTCATGAAGGCGACGTCCGCCTTCTGCCGGATCGTATCGAAAATGCGGCGAAAATATTTGGTGCGGTGCGGAGCGCCCATGATGTAGGGGTGGATCACAAGCGCCATGACGCGGGCAGACTCGGCCGCATCGGCGTAAATCTGCTCGAACTGATCGATCGCACGATCGTAATATTCCGACGCCTTGTGGTACTGAATCAGCATCATCGCGACGTCGTTGCATTCCTGGGTATAGGGAATATTGACGATCGGCTTCGTCGTGGTCTTGAGCCAGACCGGCTGGTCGTCCAGCACCCAATCGGCGACATATTCATAACCTTCCTGCTTCAAAAGGTCCGGCGTCTCCCAGGTTTCGGTGAGACCCGGCCCCAGCCAGCCGCGCGGGCGTTTTCCGGTCGCGGCTGCAATCACATCGGCGGTCTTGCGGATGTCTTCGCGCTCGTTCTCGACCTTCTGCATGTTGCGTTGGGTGAAGCCGTGCCCCATGAATTCCCAATGGCGCGCCTTTGCCGCTTCGACGATCGGCGGATAGGCCGCCAGCGCCGAGCCGTTGATGGCGAGCACGCCCGGGATATTGAAATCGTCGAACACTTTCAGGAGCCGCCAAAAACCGACTCGGTTGCCGTATTCATGCCAGGCCCAGTTCGGAATGTCGGGCGACGGCGAGCCGCCGGCCGGCGGCGTGAGCACGGTGCGCGGCATCGGAAGCTTTGCATCCCACTCTTCGACATTGACGATCACCCACACCGCCATCCGCGCGCCGTTCGGAAGCTTCAACGCCGCTCGTTCTGAAATCGGCGAATAGAGGATGCGTTCGGTGGGCAACATGTTCATGCCTCCGGCGGCGTGATGGCGATGGTGAGCGACGGCAATCCATCGAGGAGGGTTGTGATCAGAACGGCGGGCAGCACGAGCGCGCTCACGGCTTCGATCCCGGTTTTTCGATCTGGCCCTGGTACCAGTTGAGAATCTGTTCGCCGTTCCAATGCACCACGCCCTCGTGCCTGTTCACATAGTCATAGATCGCCTCGAGATATTTGATCCGGAACGGCTGGCCGGAAATGTAGGGGTGGATCGCAATCGACACGATCTTCGGCCGTTCGCTGCTCTCCGCGTACAGCCGGTCGAAACTATCGATGGTGCGCTTGAGCAGGTGATCGCTGCCGTGGTGCTGCACCAGCATCATCGGAATGTCGTTCAGCTCCACGGTATAGGGCAGCGTCACCAGCGGCCCCTTGGCGGTGCGGATCACGGTCGGCTCATCGTCATAGACCCAGTCGCCGATATATTTGACACCGGCTTCGACGAGAAACTCCGGCGTCTCCAATGTTTGTGTCAGGCCGGGTCCGAGCCAGCCGACCGGCTTTTTGCCGGTGAACTTTTCGATCACGCTCATCGAACGCGCGATCATCGCCCTCTGATCGGGCTCCTTGTGGATCGGCCCCTGTTCGTAAGCATGACCCATGAACTCCCAACCGGCATCCCTGGCCTGTTGCGCGACGCGCGGATAGTCCTCGCACACCCGCGCATTGATCGAGAGCGTCGGCGCTATCCCGAGCTTCTTGTAGAGATCGAAAAACCGCCACACGCCGACCCGCATGCCGTATTCGTGCCAGCTCCAGTTCGGCACATCGGGCAGCAGCGGCATGCCGGTCGGCGCCGGAATCACCTGCCGCGCCATCGGCTTCGAAATATCCCACACTTCCAGATTGACGATGGTCCAGACCACGATGCGGGCCCGGCCCGGCAGCTTCAAGGGCGGCCGGTCGACGATGGCGGAATAGTCGCTTCTTTCGCGCGGGATCATGGGTTCAGGCATTGCAGCTACTCTTGGGTCGGTTTGAAGAACAGGTGATCATGCGGCGCTGGGCCGGCGCGGGGCAAGCGCTTCGAGCGCCATCACCGCATCGGCGTTCATGACAAAGCCGAACGCGGTGCGGATACAGGCCAGTCCCGCCGCATGCAATTCCGGTCCGTCCATGCTGTCGACGCAGTCTTCGACTACGATCGCCGCGTAGTCGCGAACATTGGCGGCCGTGGTGGTGGCGAGCACGCAGGAATTGGTATTTACGCCGGTGATCAACAGGGTGTTGATGCCGTGCGTACGCAGCAGAAAATCGAGGTCGGTGCCAAGGAAGCAGTCGTAGCGCTTCTTGGTGTTGACGACGAAGTCTCTGGCGTCGAGCAGTTGCGGCATCACCGTACAGCCGGGCCCGCCGATGATATTGTGGCGCATCGCGTTCTTGCGGGTCGCGGTCGGATCCTCGGCGCAAGTACGCCAGAACGGGTTGGCGCGGATTTCGTCCGTGTCCCGGTACGACGTCACCAGGTGGATCACCGGAATGCCGGCGCTGCGGCACCAGTCGAACAGCCGCTTGTTGGCCGCGATGACGCGCAGCGCAACGTCGGGCGCGGTCGGCATGGTGGCCACCGCCATGTCGAGATGCCCGCGATGCAGGTCAATGGCCACCACGGCCGCCTTGGGATAATCGACACCGAGATTCATGGCACGCCTCATAGCAGGGGATTGATGGATGTCTTGAGCAAACCACGCTGGTCGATGCCGAAGCGGTCGGCAAGCCAGTCGGCAAGCACTTCCTGGCCGATGGTCGGATTGTCGTGCTGACAATGTTCGGCGCCGGTCTCTTCGGGGTCAAGCACGCGCAGCGTCGCATCGACGCCATGGGCTTTCGCATAGTCGTAAGTCTTGCGCGCCGCGGTCACCGTCAGCACGTCGTGGCCGCCATGCAGCACCAGATAGGGGCAGCGCATGTTCTCAAGGTGTCCCTTGAGCGTGAACGGCTTCATCAACTCGTGCGCCTCGCGCATCGATTTGGCGCCGAACACCCAGCGGATATGCATGGCCAGCCCAAAATCGTCGCCCTTGTTGCCCCACATGTCATGCACCGACCAGATCGCGCCGTGTGAAATTGCCGCCGCCAGGCGCGGCTCATAGCAGCCGGCGCGCGCCGCATAATAGCCGCCGAGACTGGACCCGCACACCGCGATGCGGGCAGAATCGACGTCAGCGCGCCGCTCGAGCCAGTCGATGCACTTGCCGATCGGCACTTCGCTGTCGTAGCGGGTGACGATCTTGTGCCGCCGCAGCGTGCCGCCCTGCCCGGGTCCGTCGATCATCAGTACCGAAATGCCGCGCTGCAGGCAGCCATGCGCCTGCATGAACCACATTTCGTCCTTGATGGAATCAAGTCCGCCCATGCAGATCAGCACGGGCAATCTGTCGCCGGGGAACGGCGCGCGAATGAAATAGCCGCAGATCGGCTTTCCCGGCGCGTAGGGAATCTCGACCGCCTCGCCAGGCGGGTTGAGATAAGAGATGAACCTGTGCGAACAGGCTTCCATCTTCTCGAAGGTAGGCAGCCGTCTTGAATCGTCCGGTTCGAGGTGAAATTCAGCCTGCCGGTAATAATCCGCCGCGCGCAGGAAGCAGTTCATGGCCGTGCGGATGTGGCCTGACGCCTCTTCGGCGGTTGCGCGTTTCCAGTTGCGGTCGGCGATACGCATCCATTCGGCGTGCCAGCTTTCCAGATCGCCCGGGATCATCCGCGACCCCGCCTGCAACACTTCGCTGACGCTGCCGCCGCCCTCCTGGGTTTCGCCGAGACCGCGCCGGAATTGGTAGGAAAGCCAGGGATGCTCGGGCCAATGATGCCAGCCGAAGGGTTCGTAATGCGGGCCACGGTCGGCGGTGATCAATTCGATGGCGTTTTCGCTGATGCCGACATTCTCCTGCGCCATGAACGGTACGCAACCTTCGCCATTATTGGGGGTGTGCCATGGTTCGTCGAACCGCCGCATGAGTCAATATGGATTACATATACTTGGACGCGCCGAGGTGCCGGTGTCCGAGCATTTCTCAGGCATCACGGGTTCGCTGATCCGGCCGCCCAGCGTGCCCTGCGCAGGTCAACCGGGCGGCGCTACGGCCGGGGGATGGGAATTCGACCTGGAAGCCGGGCGCCTCTGCTTTTTCTCTCCCCCCATGTCACGCTTTGACCTCCTGAAGTGTCTTGTTAGCAAGAACCCATTCAGGAGCTCCTCATGAATCCTATCCCAATCCGCAACAATACCCTTGGCTATGACGTCGTCATCCTGGGAGGTGGCTATGCCGGGCTGATGGCAGCGCTTCGTCTTGGCCGAAAGAAGCAATCTCTGCGCATCGCTCTGATCAACGCGTCCGATCAATTCCTGGAGCGCGTGAGGTTGCAGGAGAGCATCGTGACCGAGGTCAAGCCGCGCATCCCGTCAATTTCGGAGTTCCTTGCGGGAACCAATATCGAATACTTTTGCGCCAGCGTCGTCTCGCTCGACGCGAACCGCCGTCGTGTTCGGATCGCTTCCGATCGGGAGATCGGGTTCGGCGAGGCCATTTACGCGCTGGGCTCGCGCATCGACGTGGAGAGCGTGCCGGGTGTTGCCGAACATGCCTATCGGCTCGAAGCAGCCGAGGGTTCGCGCTCGCCATCTGCGCTACGGGCCCAGTTGCGAGAGAACGCCGGCCGACCGATCCGCATCGTCACCGTCGGCGGCGCGGAAACCGCGGTCGAGGCCGCGGGCGAGATCAAGACCGCGTGGCCGAGCGTTGAGATGACCATGATCAGCAGATCGCGGTGTGGCGACTTCAAGGGAGATCGCGTCGAGACCGCTATACGCTCCGAGCTCGCTCGTCTTGGCGTCAGAATGGTCGACCATGAGACCGTCACCGAGGTGCGCGCCGCCGAGGTGGTGACCGCGGCCGGACAAATCCACCCCTTTGACATCTGCATATGGTCCGGCGGCCTGCGCTCGGCGGGGATCGCAAGCAGCGCAGGGCTCGCCACCGATCCGCAGGGGCGGATTTGGGTCGATGCCAATCTGCGGTCGATCTCACATTCGCATGTCTTCGCGATCGGAGATGCCGCCCATCCCATCGCGCCGACGGGGGCCCCCTATCGGATGTCCGCGTTTGCTCTCGACCGGCGCCTATGTTGCCGATGCGATCCTGGCGGAAGGGACCAAACGGCGACCTGATCCCTTCAGCTTTTCGACCTACGGCCAGGGCATCGCCATCGGCCGCAGTGGCGTGGGATTTTTTAGCTATCCCGACGACCAGCAACGCTGGTTCATCGTCACCGGGGGAGCGGCGCGAGTAATTCGGAATTTTTTTGTGTGGTTCATCTCCTATGCGCTCAAACTCGAGCGTAAGATGCCTGGCTTTTACTTCTGGCCCGGACGGCGGCGCGTATCATGGCACGAAGCGAACGAAGCAGTACAACGGGCTCGGACCGTAACGGCGGCGCAAACGGCTTGAGTGGGGACCGGACCTTTGTCGAACTCCGTCCGGCCATGTTCGCGCTGGCTTACCGGATCACCGGTAACCGCGCGGACTCTGAGGAAATCGTGCAGGACGCCTTCCTGCGCCTGCACGGTGCCACGCCAAAGGACGCGGTGCGTTCGCTCAAAGCCTATCTTGCCGCCATCACTGCGCGGCTCAGCCTCAATCGGCTGCGCGATCAGCGGGCCCGCCGCGAAAGTTATGTCGGCGAATGGCTACCGGAGCCTCTGGTGACAGAGAACGTACCCAGCGTTCGCGCCGAAGACGTATCGTTCGCCTTGCTGGTCGTGCTTGAGCGGCTATCGCCGCTGGAGCGCGTTGTGTTTGTTCTGCATAACGCATTCGACCTCACCTTCGAGGAAATCGCGCCGGTGGTCCGGCGGGACGCCGCCACCTGCCGTAAGATCTTCAGCCGGGCGCGTGCGCACGTGCTGGAACAGCGACCGCGCTTTGCGGTCGACCGCGAGCGCCACCGCGCGCTGCTGCGAAGCTTTGCCGACGCGGCGCGGGACGGCGATACCGCAGCGCTGGTTTCACTGCTCGATGAAAACGTCATCCTGCATGGCGACGGCGGGGGTAAGGCACTGGCGCTGAAGAAGCCGGTCGTGGGCAACGTGGCGGTCGCGCAGTTCCTCATCGCGGCGACCCGGACACTGCCGAGCAACGCAACCGCCGACGTGATCGAACTTAACGGCGCGCCTGGCCTGGTGCTCAGGGCGGATGGCCATCCAGTCGTGGCCATTCTCATCGAGACCGACGGCAAGTGCATTCAGGCCGTCTATGGCATCTCAAATCCCGACAAGCTCGGTTCGATCGCAACTGCCCACACGGGGTCGCCGACCTAGGGGTCTTTCGGCCCATCGGCGCCCGGTCGCGGCGGCTTGATCTTAAATCCCGGCGCGCTATATCGACATTTTCCGATTCCCGAGCAGAGAAAATGCCGACCATTGACGCCACCATTGAGTCCCAACCCTTTCAGGCCGAGGTTTCCGAGCTTCTGAACCTGATGGTGCATTCGGTCTACTCGGAGACCGATATCTTCCTGCGCGAGCTGATCTCGAACGCGTCGGATGCCTGCGACAAGCTGCGCTATGAGGCGATCGCCAATCCGGCGCTGATCGGCGACGGCGAGGTACCGAAAATCCGCATCATCCCAAGCAAGAAGAGCAACACGCTGACGATAGCCGATACCGGCATCGGGATGGACCGGCAGGAGCTGATCGACAATCTCGGGACCATCGCCCGCTCCGGCACCAAATCCTTCGTTTCGCGTCTCAAGGAGGCCAAGGATGGCGCCGGCCTTATTGGCCAGTTCGGAGTCGGCTTCTATTCCGCCTTCATGGTCGCCGAACGCATCGTCGTGACCAGCCGCAGGGCGGGCACCGAGGATGTCTGGACGTGGTCGTCGTCGGGCGGCGCCGGCTTCGAGATCGCGCCTGCGGCCAATGATGGCGCTCCACTTCCCGCGCGGGGGACGGAAATCGCCTTGCATCTGAAGGCGGATGCAGCCAAATATCTCGAGCCTTTCGAAATCGAACGCGTGGTCCGCGCCTATTCCGACAACATCCAATTCCCGATCGAGCTCGTGCCCGAGGAAGGCGAACCGCGGCAGATCAATTCGGCGAGCGCGCTGTGGCAGCGGCCGAAATCCGAACTCAAGCCTGAAGACTATGCGCAGGCATACAAGTCGATTGCGGTCGCATTCGACGAGCCGGCGATGACGCTGCATTATCGCGCGGAGGGGCGTTACTCCTACGTGGTCTTGCTGTTTGCGCCCGCCACCAAACCGTTCGACTTGTTCGACCCCGCGCGCAAGGGCAAGGTGAAGCTTTACGTGCGCCGGGTTTTCATCACTGACGATGCCGACCTGCTGCCGGCCTATCTCCGCTTTATTCGCGGCGTCATCGACAGCGAAGATCTGCCGCTCAACATCTCGCGCGAGATGCTCCAGAACAACCCGCAACTGGCGCAAATCCGAAAGGCCGTGACGGGCCGCGTGATCGGCGAACTGGAAATGCTCGCCGAGAAACAGCCGGAGGATTTCGCCAAGATCTGGGATGCATTTGGTCCGGTGATCAAGGAAGGCATCTATGAGGATTTTGAACGGCGCGAGAAGCTGTTGGCGTTGTCGCGGTTCACGACGACGGCGGGCGACAAGCGCACGCTGAAGCTATACGTCGCGGAGCTGAAACCCAACCAGACCGAAATCTATTTCCTGGTCGGCGACAGCATCGAAAGGCTGAAGTCCAACCCCAAGCTCGAATCGGCGGCCGCCCGCGGCGTCGAGGTGTTGCTCCTCACCGATCCCGTCGATGCCTTCTGGACCTCAGCGCCTCTCGATTTTGAAGGCAAGCCGCTGAAGTCGCTGAGCCAGGGCGACGTCGATTTCGGCCTGATCCGGCTGCTCGATGACAGCAAGAAGGAAGAGACCTCCTCGACCGCCGATGAGGCAACCGTGATCGCCGTGATCAAGAGCCATCTCGGCGATCGGGTCTCCGACGTGCGCGCCTCACAGCGGCTCACCGCGAGCGCCTCATGCCTCGTCGCCGGCAGCCACGGCCCCGACCGCGAACTCGAGCGGCTGCTGGCCCGGCAAAACCGCGGGGTCGGAACCAAGCCGATTCTCGAAATCAACCTTCGCCATCCGCTGGTCGCAGCGATCCCGCAGGCCGGGGAGCGCGCCGCCGATCTGTCCTTCCTCCTCTTGGAGCAAGCGCAGATCCTTGACGGCGAACTGCCGGAGGATCCGGCCGCGTTCGCGATCCGCCTGAATCGCCTGGTGGCGGACGGCCTCTCCAAGGCCTAGCCGCAAGAGACGTCAAAGAGGCCACTCGCCGCTCGCGCTCGGGCGACCAGTTGCGCGCTGAGGGCCCATAAGCGCCTCCCCTCCGCCGGATCGGACGTGCGCCGCCCGGCTTGCAGCACCTTGAATTGTTTGATGTGACGGAACATCGCGCCGGATACGCCCTCAAACTTCGCATCGAGCAGCAGAAGCCGTGCGGAAGCGGCAATCTGTTGCGGCGTTTGGGACAAAAACGGGTCAGCGACCAACGGCACAAGCAGCTTCATCCACAACGGGAATTGGGAGCGGATATTAGTTCGCACGACGCCAACTTTCAGCACGGTGACAGTGACGAACGGCGATGGCGCAGCCGCGCCCAAGCGGCGCGCCAATTCGAGGGCGAACACGTCATTCGCTTCGCAAAACTGGGAGACAGCACGCACGACGCCGAACCGGCCCGTCAGATTCACATCGTCATAATGAATTGTGCCGTCTTGCGCGGCGCCGCTGACGACAAGGATTCTCGCTGCTTTGCCTGCGCGTCCATCGGCCGCAAGGTTCGCGAGCAGCCGTTCAGTCAACGCAAAGCGGCTGAGATAGTTGATGGCGAAATTGGTTTCAATTCCTTCCGCCGTCAGGGTACGTCGTCCACGCACGACTCCTGCGCAAAGAACGAGATAGTGCAGCCGGGGCCAGCGTTCCGAAACCTTCACTGCCAACGCGTCAACATTGCGCATGAGGCTGAGATCGGCTCTGAGAAACTCGATGTGGTCGTTGCCGGATTCCCGGCGCAGATCGCTCACCGCGGCTGCGCCCTTCTCGGCGTCGCTGCCGACGACGATGACAATGACGCCCTCCATGGCAAGTACGCGTGCGATTGCCTTGCCAATCCCGTCGGTGCCGCCGGTCACGAGCGCGGTGCGTCCTTGGCCGGACGGTTCGCCGATCCGACCCGGCTTGTTATCCGGCCGCTGCGACACGATTGACGACCGGGAAATCCATCTCGGGCCGGGCCACAAGATTGAAGTAGTTCCTGTAGATATTCAGCACGATGGTAGCGATGATTTCGGCAACCTCGCCGTCGGTAAAACCTGCTTCCATGAGGGCATCCAGGTTCGATGACGAGACGTGCCCGCGTTGCTCGAGAAGAATTTCGGAGAAGCGAAGCGCTGCGACAATTTTTGGATTTTTTGCCTGCGCGCGTTGGGCAGCGGCGATGTCGTCATCGTTGAGCCCGTCCCTTCGCGCGACCGCGGAAACGATGGCGAGCGTATAGTCCGACCCACCGTCTGCCGCCACAAGAACAGCGATCGAGTCGCGGACTTCCGCCGGGAGCGTCGAACCGGCGAGCGCCACGGCAAGTTTCAGATATCCGTCAAGGGCCGCCGAAGAATTTGCCATCAACCGCACCATGTTGGGAATGCGGCCGTGTCTTCGCTGGACGATATCCAGAAGTTCCTTGGTTTTGCCGGTGGCAGAGGCGGGATCGACCGAATTCAACCTTTGCATAATGCTGTCTCCATTGCTGTACCGTATTATTCTCCTTGAAAACAACGACGCGGAGTTCCGGCCGATGTCGCGCAAGGAAAGCCGCATCTCGCGATCAAGCTGCCGCCAATCCCCGCTTCTCGCGCATGGCTCTCAGCGCTCCGCCCCACGCGACAAGCTGATCGAGCATCGCCGTGACGGTGGCCTGGCGGGTCGACGCCGGCTTGAACGTGTGGAAATTCTCGAAGTCCGAGTAGAGAGTCAGCCCTACTTGTGCGCGCACGGTAGCGACCTGCATTTCAGCCATCACCAGCCGTAGCTGCTCGACCGCGCGGGCGCCGTCGCCCGCGCCGTAGCCGACGAAACCCGCCGCCTTGTTGTTCCATTCCCTGTAGAGGAAATCGATGGCGTTCTTCAGCGACGCCGAAATCCCGTGATTGTACTCGGGCGTTATGAAGACGAACGCATCAAAGGAGTCGATCTTCGCAGCCCAGCTTCTGGTATGCGGCTGGGCGTATTTTCCCATGATCGGCGGCATTGGCTCGTCGAGGAACGGCAACTTGAAATCCTCGATATCGACCAGTTCGAACCTCGCATCGCTGCGCTTGCTGGCGATGCCAAAAACCCAGTTGGCAATGGGCACGGCGCGGCGGCCCGGCCGCGTGCTGCCGACAATGATGGCCACGTCGATCATGGGTTCTTCCCTCACTGGCTGAACTAAACGGCGGGCGCCGCTTGTCTTCAGGTGCGGGAAATACGGCTGCGCTGCTCGTTCGACAATGCCGCATTATCCGTATGGGATCGTCGGCAAATCCGACCAATGGTACGCGCTTCAATTTCGCAAGCGAACAGACCTCGACGCCCACGGGGCGCCGATATGGACGGGGCGCGGTCGAATTTTCACAGAATCCACAATGGCTTACCGCGGTTCTTTGTAAGCCTGCGTGATCGCTCTCGTCAAATTTTGCTGACGAAGCCACCCCGGATATTTCGCCTTGAACTCCGCGGTGACCGTACCGACGGCGTCCTCGACGCTCTTGCCCTGGGCCTTGATGGCCTGCGTCTGCGCCAGAAGATCGAGCATGTAGGCCCGCTGCTCGGCGAACATGGAGGCATCGCCGGGAGGGCTATGGTCGGGAAGGATAAGCGCAGGCTTCAATTCCGCCGCGCGATCGAGCGCTGCGATCCAGTTCTTGAAGGTGGTTTTGGTTCCGATCGGCAAGATGGTGAATTTGTTCTGGACCAAATCGCCGGAGATCATCGCCTTCTCCGGCTCAACCAAAAACACGATATCGCCATTGGTGTGCGCGGGCCCGAAGTACAGCATCCGTACCGAAACGTCGCCGAGATCGAGCGTCATCTCGTTGTCGAAGAGAATGTCGGCCCTGTCGATGCCGGCATCGACCAACAGCTCCTTGTTGACCTCCGAGCGCGAGCGGAAGAAATCGATCATGCCGACGCCGGATTCCTCCAGCTCCTTTTGCTGTGCACTGTTTCGGATCACCACCGCGTCGGCGGGAAAGCCGCTCTGGCCGGTGACATGCTCCGGGTGGAAATGAGTGGTGGCGACATAAAGCTTGCCGCCCTTACGCAACTTCTCCACGACGGCATCGACCGTCGCGCCGTTGCGCTTACCAAGGCCGGTATCGACGACCAACGTGCCTTTGCTGCCGACCACGATCCCGATATTGGGGTTGCCGAAGATCGCCCAGACGTGGGGCGTCAGTTGCTTGAGATCCTTGCCTTCCAGCACGATGTTCTCGGGCTGCTGCGCGAAGCTTGCCGCGGGCCAAGCCAGCAAGCCCAGGCATAAAGAGATGACGGCTGATCTTTGCATCTCACTCCCCCTTATTCCGGCGATCTGTTGAACGATCGGAAATCCCCGCCGTTCGTCACCTGTAAGCGTCGATACTAAGCAAGAGCCAACCGCAACGCCAGTACCGGCGAGACGCGCCGGTCTTGGCCCGCTTGCGAAGGGAGTCAGCGAACGCAGCCGGTATCGACGACGGATTTCTCGGGATCGATCAGGAAAATCCAGATCAGCGCGCCGGAGGTCAGAACCGCGGCGGTGACATAAAACGGGGCAATCCACGAACCGCGTTCGACCAGAAAGCCGAACACCAGCGGGGAAATCGAGGCGCCGACGGCGCCCACCATGTTCATGACGGCCGTTACCGTTCCGCTTGACGTTCCGCCGACGTCCATCGGCACCGCCCAGGCCGGCCCGAGCACCAATTCCAGAAAAAAATTCGAGGCCGTCAGGCACAGGATCGCGATGATCGCGCTCTGCGTCGTGGCGGCAGGTATCAGGAGCATTGCGGCAAGAAACAGACCTGGGGCTGCAACCACACGGCGCGCCAATCTCAAATTGCCGGTGATGCGCAGCACGCGATCGGTCAGAAGCCCGCCGGCCAAATCGCCGACCATCGCCGAGATCAACGGCAACGACGCCAGATAGCCCATCGACTTCAGCGAGAGATGCCGAAATTCCAGAAGATAAGTCGGAAACCAGCTCACGTAGAAATAAGCGCCATAAAAAAAGCAGCCATAGGCCGCCGCGATGAACCACATGTTCGGCGAAGTGAAAATCGCCCGCCACGGAACGTCCGATCGAACGTGGGTCGCGACAGGGCCGATTTCTCCATCCGGTGACCGCCCTCGAATATGGGCGAGTTCTTCGGCATTGACGCGCGCCTCGTCCTCGGGACGATTGCGATAGAGCAAGAGAAACGCGGCCGACCAGACGATGCCGATCAGCGCGAAGCTGTAAAACACCCAGCGCCAGCCCCACGCGTTCATGATCATCACCGCGACTGGCGGTGTGATCGCAATCGCAAGGCGGCTGAAACAATGGGTCATCCCTTGCACGAAGCCGCGTTCGGATTTCGGAAACCAGAGCTGCATGGCGCGGCTTGCGGTCGGAAACGCGCCGGCCTCCCCAAGGCCAAAGGCAAAACGGACCCAGAAAAAAGACGTCGCGCCCGACGCCCACGCCGTGGCTGCGGTCATCAGCGACCAGAACGGGACGATCGCCAGAAGAACGCGTTTGGGCCCGAAGAAATCGGCAAGCCCGCCGCCCGGCACCTGCCCTGCCGCATAGGCCCACGCGAAGGCGCTGAAAAACAGCGCTACTTCCGTTTTACTAAAGCCGAACTCCCTGGCGATTTCGGGCGCGGCAATGGAGATATTGCTGCGATCCATGTAGGTGATCATGTACATCAGGCTGATCAGCAAAAGCACATACCAGCGAATGTTGGTACGCTTCACGCCGGCAAGCTTGCCCGCGGGGCGACTGGCAGCCGTGACATCCGCGGGCATGTCGTGAACAACCCTTAATCGAGATTCTCTTAAACCTTCGCGGCGACACGCGCCGGCCGCTTGTTCTCAAGCGGAAGCGTCACGGGCTCGTTGAGCTCGGCCGATAGATCGGCGGCGATGTAAAGCTCCATGACGCGGCGGGCTTGCTCAGGCGTCACCAACACCGGACGATCCAGCGCCACCGCCTCAACGAAATGCACCGTCTCGGACGCCATCGGGCCGGCATAGACGTGGCCGACCGGCTCGCCCGGCATCGTCGACATCGGGAACACCGCGCCATTCTTCAAGGTGTTGAGCATCACGTCGCGGTGGGTATCGTCGACCATCAGGGCGCCTTCGGTGCCAATCATCTCGATCCAGGTCGAGGAAAAATTGGGATAGCCGGGCGGCAGGCTCCAGCCGCCGCCGACCACGAAGGTGAGGCCGCTGTCCATGGTCACGGTCACCCATTGCAGATCGGGAATATCGCCCCCGGTCTGTTCGCGCATCGCGCCATAATTCACCTGTGAATACACGCGCACCGGCTTGGCAGGCTCCAGACACCAGAGCACGAAATCAAGATCGTGCGTCGATTCCATCGCGGCCGGCGAGAGTTTCACGCGGCCGGAGATTTTCTTCCCCAGGCTGCGCGAAATATGCCGGCTTACCAGCGCGCTGACCGGCTTGCCGATGGTGCCCTCGGCGATGCACTTCTTCACATAGGCGAATTTCGGATTGAAGCGCTGCGAGTAGCCGATGGTGAATTTGAGCGCATTGGTGTGCGCGATCGAAATGAGTTCATCGGCTTCCTCCAGCTCGAGCGCGATCGGCTTCTCGAGAAACACATGCTTTCCGGCGCGCAGAAAATCCCGCGCCATCGGAAAATGCGTCGTCTCGGGCGTCGCACAGACGAAAACGGCGGAGATATTCTTGTGATCGAGCAAGGCGTGGTAATCGGCGGTGGCCGATTTGACGCCGATGGAGCTTGCGACCTCCTGCAACCGCGCGGGGTTCGTCTCGGCGATATGGACGCCGCTCACGAGCGGCTGCGCCGCGCATGCTTGCGCCCGAATACCCCCGCACCAGCCGGTACCGACAACGGCCACCTCGATCTGATCCACGTTTACGTCCTCCAACCCTACTTCATCCCTGCACGGCCATTGTTGTTCAAGCCCGGCATCGCTACACAACGCCTGCGCACAGGTTCCCTGCTGTTTATCAATCGATTAACAAGTAGCACAGTCTGCCCAAGAGCCCATGTCAAGTGGGGACAGGGACACGCCTAAGCGCATTCGGGTCAACGACGGTGACATGCCAGTGCCGCGGTCGCCGCGTGTTGGCGTGAGCCCTCACGCTGCACTATGATGCCGCGATCCGCATCCGGGACCAATTTCATGCAGCCAAAATTCGACCGCGCCACTGAGGATATCGGCAATTCGATCCATCTGGAACATGTCAACGTCCAGGTGCCTGACCAGCATCTGGCGACGTTGTTCTATGTCTCCGGACTGGGGCTTACCCGCGATCCCTATCTGATGACATCCGACGACAATATGTGGGTCAATGTCGGCAGGAGCCAATTTCATCTGCCGAGCGGAAGGGCGCAGGTGCTGCGGGGACATACCGGGCTCGTCATCTCCGGCCGCAAGGCACTGCTAGACCGGCTCGCCTCCGTCAAAGAGAGATTGAAGGGAACGGCGTTCGCGTACCGCGAACACAACGACCATGTCGAGGCGACCTGCCCGTGGGGCAATCGCGTGCGCTGCTACGAGCCGGACGCCGCGCGCTTCGGGCGCATCACACTCGGAATCCCCTATGTCGAGTTCGAGGTGCCCCTCGGCGCCGGCAAAGGCATTTGCGAATTCTATCCGAAGATCATGGGCATACCGGCCGAACTCAGGAACGGCGACGGCGCTGTGGCTTCGGTGAAGATATGCAAGCACCAGCATCTGTTGTTTCGCGAAACCGACAAACCGCAGGCCGAATATGACGGCCACCACGTGCAGATTTACATCACGAATTTTTCCGGTCCCTATCGCGCGCTGTCGGAGCGCGGCCTGATCTACAGCGAGGACAATCAGTATCAGTACCGCTTTCGCGATATCGTCGATCTTGCAAGCGGCAAGCCACTGTTCACCGTCGAACACGAGGTGCGCAGCGCCACTCACCCGATGTATCTGAGACCGCTCGTCAACCGCAACCCCGCGCAGACCAATCGCACCTTCGCCTCGGGCCACGACCAATGGCTCTGGGCGATGGGACCGGATCAGTACGATCAGGGATGACGGCGCGCTCGACGAAATCGCCCGCCGCCCAGGAGCCGCTTTAGGGCTTCGGCTGGTAGCCGTCCGTCAACGTCATCAGGAAGGCGATGATGTCGGCTTCGTCCTGCGCCGTCATCGCCGGCGCCTCGCCCAAATGGCGGTTGAAGGGCGGATCGCTCACATCGACATTGGCGTAATATTTCGGTGGAATGTCATTGAATTTCTGCGCCTTCCCGTCGGCTCCGAGCGGATAGACCTTCTCCGGATTGGTGTCGCGGAAATTGTAGAAATCCATCACCTGCTGCAATGTCTGGAACACCCCGTTGTGAAAGAACACGCGCCGCACGGCGGTGTTGCGCAAGGTCGGCGTCTTGAACATGCCGCAAAACTGCGTCTGGTCGCCAAAGTCTTGGCGAATCGGCCCACAGACCCCGAGATCGAAATAATCGGGGTCCTTGGTGTCCGCGAGCGCCAGATTGCGAGGCGCACCCAGGGCTTCGTACTGAAAATCGGTAAACAGCGGCGGCCATCCATCGCGGCTGGGCTGCGAAATATGGCAGCCGGCGCAATTGGCCTTGTCCGGGTCGTTGAACAAACGATAGCCGCGCATTTCGCTCTCGCTGAGGCGGGCCTTTCCTTCCAGCCAGTAATCGTACTTGCTGGTATAGGGGTGAAAGCTCGGCTCCTCGATCTGATAGCGGCCGATGGCGAACATAGCCTCGCTCACCAGCAGATTCGTGTTTTGAAAAATGTTTTCGCCAAACAATTCGGCAAATTTTCTGGCATAAGACGCGTGGCGCAGTTTCTCGGCGATGATTTCGATGCTGCCGCCGTCCATCTCGCGCGGATCGAGCAGAGGGCCTGCCGCCTGGCTCTGAAGGGTATTGGCGCGGCCGTCCCAGAACAGACCACCTTGCGGCACAATATTATTGGCGCTCTGCGCCGTCTGCGTCGCGGTCTTCTCCGCGCGTGCCGCGGTCTTGCCGATCTCGGCCTGCTTCGCCAAGTCGACGTTCTCTTTCGTCTCGTCCTCGGGACCGATGCTGAACTCCGGCTGCCGCTCCAGGTAAGTCAGCGAAGGAGTGGCGCGCACGCCCGGCAGCGTCAAGTCGGGACCACCGAGCATGACGGGTCGGTCGTTCGGCGGGCCATAGGCGTGGTCCGGACTGTGACACGACGCGCAAGCCATCTCGCCGGACGACGACAGGCTTGCGTCAAAAAATATTTCCCGGCCGAGCTTTGCCATCGCCGAAAACGGCGCGACGGGGCGGCGGACCAGATGAATCGGATTTGGGTTTTCGCCGGGCTGCGGTTCAGCCGCAACGACGGCGCCGGCCATAAGGCCGGCGCCGAGAAGCCACACCAATGTGCGGCGGTACATTCTCACTCGCTCAGTTGGCCGGGATGCTCGAAACGACGGTGCCCATGGTCGGATCGAGGATGAGCTTGCTCTCGCCTTGACGGAAATCGAACATGTCCACGATCGAACCCGTCGTGGCATCGAAGGAGCCGCCGCCGAGACGCTCGCCGTTCAGCCAGTTATCCTCGATGAACTTGGTCACGGAGGCCTGCGTGATCTTGGTGTGGCTGACGAAGTTCTTCTTGGCGAAGGGCGAGATCACCACGAAGGGGATGCGGAAGCCTGGACCGCAGCGTCCCGCGACCTGCTGACCGCTGAGGCCGGTTGGCTCAGCCGAACCCGGCGTGCCGCAGTTGCCGGTGCCGTTCGCAAAATCGGCGGCCGAGAACGACGGGCTGGTGATCGCCGGAGCGACGTGGTCGTACTGACCGTCCGAGTCGTCATAGGTGACGATCACGGCCGTGTTCTTCCACTCCGGCTGCTGCTGGAGGAGGTTGATCAGATTGACCAGTGCGGTCTGCTCGTCGAGCGGATCCGAATTGCCGGGGTGACCGTCCTGGAACGCTGCCATCTTGATGAAGGAGACCGCCGGGAAATTGCCGGCCTGGACCGCCGTCTTGAAGACATCCAGGTCATAGGCGTGGTTGGCCGGGTCCTTCGTATTGGTCCCAGGGATGAGGGTATGACCGATGGCCTGAACCGAGCTCTGAGGGGCGTGGGTCGGGTTCGCCGTCGACGCGAAGTACTCGAACCAGATATGGTGCGGAACATAGTCAGAGATAGTGGCGCCAAACTCGGACTTGTTACTACGACCTCCGGTTTGACCGGGATTGTTGAACTTACAACCGGTGCTGCCGTTTGCGTTGACGGTTTGCAGGTCGAAACCACCCACGAACGAACCCCAGGTAATATTGGCCTTGTTGAGCAGATCGCCGACGTTCTGGCCTGTCATCCGGACCTGGAGGGCCGGGTTGGAGCACACGTCGCCGGCTGGATCGATATCCTGGATCAGCGTCAAGCTGCCATCGCTGCTCGGGACCGCGATGCCGAGGCTCAGCAGTTGCGCGGGCGTGAGCCCCGAAGGATTCACAGGGAACGTTGCGCCATTAGTCTGGCCGGCCCACATGTTCAGGAGTCCCGGGGTCGATGGGCCAAAGGTGTCGGTATACGCATTGTCACTCATCGCGAAATTCTGAGCGTAGTTCCACAAGGCCGTGACCGTGTTGCCGTCGAAATAACCCATCACCTGAGCGGTGGTGCCGAATCCGCCGGCGCCGCCAGTGGTGCCCCTACCTACATCGAGGGGGAAGAGATCGTTCAGGCCGTTATCATAGGCCTGCTGTTCTCTCGAGTAGTTATGGCTCTGGTCGGCCGTGTTGAACTGCGTGCGATCGAGACGGAAGGGGTTGGAAGCGCCCGCGCCGTTGGCGGGGTTCAAGTTCGGATTGTTGTCAAGCAAAGTCGGACTAGACAACAGGTTGTTCACGGTCGGCGTATTCTTGGCGGCCACGAAGGTCGGTTCACCGTCCACATTCAGCGCATTCGGGTAGGTGCCGAAGTAATGATCGAATGACCGGTTCTCTTGGAAGATCACGACCAGGTGCTTGATCGGGGTTGCGGTCTTCGCCTGATCGTCAGCGGCGACTGGAGCGCTCCAGGCCACTGCAGTCGCGACGCCAAACATCGCAACGGTGGAAAGCAGTTTTTTTCTCATCTTGTCCCTCGTCTGGTCCCTCAAAAGGGTTGGGTTGCACGCTGGGGTTTATAATCAGCGGCAAATGACGGGCGTGTGTCGGTTTAACGAACCGTTGCGAGACGGATGGGGATTGTGTGAAAAAGTC